>Ga0308418_1000516_pt1 | contig 22090 bp, 22 predicted proteins | sample HotsprSampleR4cd_FD_203517 | JGI IMG/M metagenome (GOLD analysis project Ga0308418, IMG submission 203517) | Hot spring phototrophic mat microbial communities from Mushroom Spring, Yellowstone National Park, Wyoming, United States - 20090729_R4cd ... | reverse complement strand
TGTATTGACTTCATCTTTTACTTTTTTATAGAATTCTATTCCTTCCTTTTCCATCTCCATTGCAATTCTGAATGCTTCAAGTTCATCTTCTTCAGCTTTAAGCCTTTCCATCATCTGGTCTTTCATTTCTTCAAAAATTGTTTTAACTGTTTTTATAGGATTAGCTTCTCTGATTGTAAGTTCAAGTCCTTTGAGCACTTCTTCAATCATTTTAATATGATTTTTTTCATCTTCTGCTATTGTAAGAAACATTTTTTTACCAGCAGGATGGAAAACTTTCTGAGAAGCCTCAGTATAAAACTTTACAGCATCAGTCTCCATCTTTAAAGCAACTTCAATTGACTTCATAAATCCTCCATTATTAATCTTCTGGTTCAAACATATCTTTTGTTGCACCACAGACAGGACAACTCCAGGAGTCTGGTAAATTCTCAAAGGCTGTTCCTGCAGGGATACCATTATCAGGATCACCCTGGGCTGGATCATATACATAACCACATACACTACACTTATACTTTTTCATAGTCTCCTCCTACAATAAATTTAGTGTAAAATGTCTCTTAATGAGACTTTTTCTGTTTTATAAAATAAATTGGGACAGAGACTCCATACTTTATAGGCTATTAAGCCTCCATAGGAGTATGTCCATCTGTCTTTCAACTGCCAATAAGTTGGTTGGGTGACTTTTGCCCCTGCTACTGGGAAGGATGCTGTGAGGGACAAAAATCTAATCAGGGCTTCTCTGATTTCTTTAACCTTCTTAAATCCCTTACTGACACAATCGTTGTTATGGAATCTTCTGGTAGATTCCACATCCCCCTTTACTGCTTTCTTGTTGAAAAAAGTATTCAAACATTCATACTTAACCCCAAGATCATCCAAAGATTCTTTGAGTTTATCTCTGCTAACAACCCCTCTAAACAGGATAAAAAAGATGCTAAAATACTGGCTCTCTTTGCTCTTAATAACCTTCAAATGCTTAAATCCTACCCTGTAGCCCCTGAGCTTCGCGCTCTTTCCCGCCTCATTCAAAAACTTAAAAATGAACTTGCTGAAGCTAAAACTCAAATCAAATACTGCCTTACTGTACTTTTCCCTGAAGCTGAAAGATTCTTTAACATCTATTCTCATTCTTTTCTGCATATACTGCACAAATATCCCTCTGCTAAAGCTCTCAAAAAAACTAAGCCTGAATGGCTCTCTGAAATTATCAAAAACTCTATCAGCAGAGGTAAACCAGCTTCTTTTACACCACAGGAAGTCATCCAGACTGCTAAAAACTCTATCGGCGTTGATAACCCTTACCTTTCTGAAACTCTCATCTTCTACATTGACAAACTCTTTTTCCTTGAGCCAAGAATAAATAAGCTTGAAGAAATACTTATGGACAAAATAGATAAAGACCAGCAGGAACAAATGAAACTGATTTCCTCCATAAAAGTTATATCTCAGAGACTTGCAGGGCTTTTTCTGGCTGAAATTAAAGATATAAGAAACTTCCCCAATGCAAAGAAGCTTATAAAGTACGCAGGCACAGACCCAGTTGTAAAACAGTCTGGTAAGTATAAACTCAGAATGAGTATATCCAAACAGGGATCGAGCTTTCTCAGAAATATTCTCTTCCAGATGGCAGTAGGTGTGGTGAAATGGAACTCTTACTTTAGAGATTACTTTGTCCGCAAAAAGAAAGATTTTGGTAGTTATAAGAAGACAATGATACCAGTGGTAAATAAACTCATAAGAGTTATCCATGCTCTTTGTATGAAAAGAACTTTTTTTGTACATAGCTTCTCTAAATCTATTCTGCCTCTTAAGGTCTCTCATGTTTAACACCTATTTCCTGATAGTTGACTCTTTTTTGTGTGAAAAATTAATTTAAGATTATTTTAAATTATCTCTTTTTAATATGTCAAAGGCAATGTTATAATATTTGATATGAAAATTAAAATTATATTGACTACAATTATAGTGGTCATTGCATTTCTTGGTGGCGCCGGATTTGCTTTACTGAAAGACATCCCTTCAATAAAAGATTTTGAAAAAGTAAAACCCATCCAGGGCACAAAAGTTTATGCAGAAGATGGAACTTTAATTGGCGAATTTAAAATTCAAAAGGGTATATATATCCCTTTTAAACAAATACCTAAACATCTTATAGATGCTATAGTTGCCACAGAAGATTCTCGTTTCTGGAAACATAAAGGAATTGATTATATTGGAATTGGAAGAGCTATCATCACCGATATTTTACATATGAGCCTTAAAGAAGGAGGAAGTACCATTACACAACAGCTTGCCAAAATAATGTTTCTTACACCAGAAAAGACACTTTCAAGAAAAATTAAAGAAGCCTATCTTGCAAGAAAAATTGAAAAAGAACTCAGTAAAGAAAAAATACTTGAACTATATCTAAACAATGTTTATTTTGGACATGGAGCCTATGGTGTTGAAATGGCATCAAGAATATATTTTGGCAAATCAGTATATGAAATTACACTACCTGAATCAGCTTTACTTGCAGGATTAATAAAAGCACCTAATACCTATTCACCATACAATGACCTTGTAAGAGCAAAACATCGTCAGGAAACAGTGCTGGAAAGAATGGAAAAAGAAGAGTTGATTTCGCCTCAAGAAAGAAAAAGAGCCTCTCAGCAGGTAATTCATTTAAGTTCATTGAGAATTTCAACAGAAAATTATAATTATTTTCTTGAGTATGTAAGAAAACAACTTGAAGAAAACTTTGATATTGAAAAAATTTATAAGGGAAATTTAAAGGTTTATACAACCTTAGATCCTCGTGCTCAAATAGCTGCTCAAAAGGCTTTACAGGAAGGACTTAGAGATGTAGATAAAAGAATTGGATGGAGAGGACCAATTGGAAAGGTTTCTTTAAAGAGTGATGAAGAAAAAGAAGAAAAGGTTGCCTTTACCCCAACATTTGGAGACATTTCAAGGGGGGTTATAATCTCAGTAACACCAAATCAAGCAATAATTAAAGCAAGAGGAATTAATGGAAAACTAAATTTGTCTGATGCTCAATGGGCAAGCAAAGTAATTGATTCTTCAGGAAAAGTTAAAATTTTGAAAAATTTTCGCCTAACTGACATTCTCCATCCAGGCGATGTTATAATGGTAAGATTTAAATCAATTGGTAAAGAAATCCTCTTGTCGCTTGAACAAGAACCAGAAATAGAAGGAGCTCTTGTTGCAGTTGATCCACAGACAGGATTTATAAAGGCAATGGTTGGTGGATATAGTTTCCAAAGAGGTGAATTCAACAGAGCAGTTTATGCAAAAAGACAGCCTGGTAGTAGTTTTAAACCCTTTGTTTATGCCACTGCAGTAGAAAAAGGCTTTACGCCTGAAAACACCATTCTTGACGAACCGATTAGTTATCGAACAGGACTCAAAGAGTGGTCACCTTCTAATTATGATGGAGAATTCTGGGGAGAAATAACATTAAGAAGAGCTTTATCTTTTTCAAGAAATGTTCCTACAGTTAGATTAGCAGAAATGATTGGAGTTGATTCAATAATAAATCTTGCTAAAAGGGCTGGTATTAATTCAGAAATGCCAGCAGATTTAACTATTGCATTGGGTAGTTTAAGCGTTTCTCCATTGGAACTAACCTCTGCATTTGCTGTTTTTGCAAATGGAGGAAAAAAAATAAAACCGATTGCAATAAAATATGTAACTGATGGATCTGGCAAAATTTTACTTCAAAACGAACCTCAACTTCAAGATGCGATTCCTCCTGAAGTTTCTTATACAATCACATCTATGCTCAGGGATGTTGTTACTTATGGAACAGGAACAAGGGCAAACATTGGAAGACCTGTGGCAGGTAAAACAGGAACAAGTAATGATTTTAAAGATGCATGGTTTATCGGATATACACCTCAGCTTGTTACAGGTGTGTGGGTTGGATATGATGATATGAGAAAGAGCCTTGGTCAAGGTGAGGCTGGAGGAAGGGTATCTGCACCAATTTGGGCTCAATTTATGAAAGAAGCATTAGCTAATAAAGAAATACAGGATTTTATTTTCCAAATAAATACTCAAGAAATTAAAGATAATTCAAAAAGTTCTGAATCTACAAAAGATTCTACAAATCAGAAAATCAACCCTATTATGCCAAGATAACAGGAGATTACCATGAAAATATTAGTTTTCGGACTTGGTGCATTAGGAACAGTTTTCGCTACTTGTCTAAAATCACAGGGACATAATGTTTTTGGATTTACGAAAAAAAAGTACATTAATCAACTAAAAGACAAAAAATTGAAAATAACAGGCCTTTTTGGAGAAAAAGAAGCCACTTTGGATGATATTTTTACAAACGCTGAACAAATTAAAAATAAGGATATTGACCTTATAATTTTTTCAGTAAAGGCATATGATACACATACAGCTATCAATCAAATCAAGCCAATAATAGGAGAAAATACTCTAATTTTACTTGCTCAGAATGGCTATGGAAACTATGAAATTGCAACCTCCATATTAGGTAAAGAAAAGGTAATTCTTTCAAGAGTAATCTTCGGTGCAAAAATTATTGAAATTGGGACCGCTGAAGTAACCGTTTTTGCAGATGATATAGTTATTGGTCAACCTGATAGGGCAATCCCTGAAGAAATATTAAATGAAATTGCAAAAATTTTTAATGAATCAGAACTTCCAACAAGGGTATCCCATGATGTATACGCAATACTTTGGGATAAAATTCTTTATAATTCTGCTTTAAATCCTCTTGGAGCAATTCTTGAATGCAGTTATGGAACTTTGGCAGAATACGAAGAAACAAGAAATATAATGAATAAAATAATTGAAGAAATTTTTCAAGTAGCAAAATTGAGAGGAATAAAACTTAACTGGGAAGATTACAAAGAATATCTCGAATATTTTTATAAAAAACTTGTTCCTCCAACTTCTAAACATTATCCATCAATGTATTATGATATAAAACAGGGTAAAAAAACAGAGATAGAAGCTCTAAACGGTGCGATAGTGAAACTCGCTAAAGAAATTAATTTTACAACTCCATTCAATGAAACCATCACAAACCTGATAAAAACAAAGGAAAAATTATCTTTAACTTAAATATTTAATAAATATTTCTTTAATTATTTGTGCAGATTTTGTAACTTCTTCACTCATTGTCTCTCCAAAATCTGTAGTTTTCGGTTGAATACCTATAATCATTATTCTTGAATTAATTCTTGCTTTAATATAACTAATAGAAATTTTTAAAGATAGCCTATGAGTTGATAATCCTTTATTTGATAGTTCTTTATTAGTTATAAAACATACACTGCCAGGTAATTTTTTCATCTGTAATGCATCGATAAATATTATAGTGTCTGGTTTTTCATGAATTATTTTTTCTATAAAATTTTCTGGTTTATCTTCACAATCAATCAATATAGCATTTATTTTGTTTTCAAGATTTTTTATAATGTATGAACCAACGTAATCATCACCTCTTAAAGGATTCCCAATTCCTGCGATTATGACTTTTCCATTGATATTACTTAAAAATTCACTTAATTCCAACTTGTTCTGCGATTAATGGTTTTATTTTCTTTTTTGAAATTCCCAATGCTTGAGCAATTCCAAAAACAATAGCTTCTGGACGGGGTGGACAACCGGGAATATATAAGTTTACAGGTATAATCTTGTCAACTCCTCCTACAACATTATAACTGTCAAACCATATTCCACCTGCAGTTGCGCATGAGCCAAGGGCTATAATAATTTTTGGTTCCGGAGTTGCTTCATAGACTTTTCTAACAAATTCAACTGTTGGTCTTGTTACAGGTCCTGATATAACCAAAGCATCTGCATGCCTTGGAGAACTAACTGCCTTCATACCAAATCGCTCTATATCATAATAGGGAGTCAAAATGTCAAGTAATTCTATATCACAACCATTACATGCTCCTGTGTTTACATGATAAATCCATATGGATTTTTTTAAAGCCCATTGGGCAAGCTTTTTTAACAATGACATACTGTTTTCCTCCTTAATGTAACATTTTAATAATTCCGCTTGTAGCAATTTCAAGTAATGGATAAATAATTTCAGGCAACACACCAAAAATAATCAATAAAAAAGTAAATACCAGAGTGGATAAAACCATAGAAGTTGGTAATTGAATCTTATTTAATATCCGATTTTGTTCTTTCTTTGACCAGAATAAAAATATTGCAGTTCTAAGAAGAGCAAGTCCGCTAATAAATCCTGATAAAATTAAAATAATAGAAGTCAAAAGAAATCCTGATTCAGTAAGTGCAAGAAATATTGTGATAGAACTCAAAAAACTTCCAAACATAGGCATTCCTGCAACTGCTAAAGCTCCAATAAAAAACATTGGAGAAACCATCGATATATTTCCAACTGATTTCCTTATTTCATCTATTTTGCTACTACCATAGGCAAAAATCAAAATACCAGTGGAAAAAAATAAAATTCCCTTCATTAAAGTATGATTAATAAGATGGAAAACTCCACCTAAAATACCCATATAACTATTTAGAACCAATGCTGATGCTATGAATCCCATTTCACTTATACTGCAATAGGCTATCATCTTTTTTAAATCCCTCTGATTAAATGCTAAGACAGCACCGAAAAACATACTTAATGAGGAAAGAATAATTACTAATGTTTGTATTTCCAGATAATGAAAGGAAAAAACAGAAACAGTCCTTATTATACCGTAAAAACCTATTTTTGTAACAGCACCAGCTAAAAATACTGTAATTGGCGAAGGAGATTCAGAATAGGAATCAGGAAGCCATACATGAAAGGGTATTAATCCAGATTTTGTAAAAAAACCTATTATAAAAAGTACCCCACAAATTAATGCTATATGCTTTGGCAATGATGCAACATAAAAAGAAATATTACTTAAAAATATCAACGTACCAGTAAAGTAACTAAGCAAAATAATTCCCAATAAACTAAATAAAATTCCTACATTGATGAATAATAAATATTTAAAACTTGCTTTAAGGTCTTCCTTTTGAAGGTTAAATGCTATCAGATAGATGACTAATATAGTACTTAGTTCCAAAAAAATATAAATTAAAAACAGATTATTGAGAACAAATGAAAGATTCATAAATGCCGTTGAATAAAGTATTGTAGAATAATAAAGATGAAATTTATTTTTTCTATGACTGTAAAGTTTTGCCAAATATTGAGGTGAATATAAAATTGTAATCAAAGCTACTATTTCAATCATTAATTGCATTAGAATACTAAATCCATCAATATAAAAAATTTCATTTATTTCTATAACCTTGCTTTCGGATAAATTAAGCTTTTTCCAGACAAGGATTGTGCAAAAAATGGAGATAAGAATAGAGATAACAGGAAAAATTTTATTTATGGTAATTTTATTACCATCAAGAAGGACAAAAGAGGCAAATAAAATAGGAGATATAAAAACCATTGATACTATAAATACATCAAGATCTATCATTTCTACTCCTCTAATCTATGAATTACTTTTGTTTGTTTATGTTGTTCAATTTCTTCTTCTACTAAAATTTCATTCAATCTAAGGATTATATAAAGGAAAAATGATATGGCAACTATAAAATTTAAAGACAATGTAAATTCAATGAACTTTGGTAAACGGGGAATTAAACTTATTATCAATAGATGAATTCCATTTTCAACTATAAAGAAACAAATAACCATTTTCACAGTGTCATTTTTTGAAATAAGAAGATATAATCCGTAAATAAAAAGAGTTATTCCGCATGCGAAAGATGGAAGAACTTGAGGAAGATTCATTGTTTTAAAAATTCCCATAAAGTGATAAAACAAAGAAATAACAACAATGGATAATGCAATTGAAAGAGGATGACTTATAGTTGGTTTTGTCTCAATTTGTATTCGATTCTTAATAGACTTAAGTATAAATAAGCACATATTAAGACTCTAACAAATAAATCTAACAGAGCTATCCAATAAAGAGACTTTATATCATAATAAAAACCCATTACAAAAACAGCAATAACAATAAATAAAGAATTGGCAATAAGACAGTATACTGAAAATCTTAAATTTTTTGATTCTCCTGCAAAAAAAGTTAAAATTAGAATTGATATAAAAATTAATTCCATATCAAACTCCTATTAAAGCTAAAAAAATTGAAGTTATTGAAAAACCAGCAAGTGTTAAATTATATTTTAATGCCTGATCAATCCTCAATCGAGGATTTAAAGCCTCAATTAGTGTACTTATAAATATAATTATTGTAACTTTTATAATCGCAACTATAGTATTTAATATCAAACTTTCAGTCATGGGCCAGGGAACAAAAATCTGTGAAAATACTAAACAAAATAAAACCTGTCTTGACATATTTGCCCATTTAACACAAGCATACTTCGGACCGCTTAATTCAATAAGAACTCCTTCTGCAATCTCCTGTTCTGCCTCTGAAATGTCAAAAGGAATTTTTCCAATCAATGCTTGTAGAGATAAGAAGACGCATACAGTTGCTAAAAGCATAGAAACATTTGGTCCATTTAAAGTATACCATGAAACAATATCACCAATTTTAAAAGATTGGGTATTTATTGCTCCTATTATCAATGCAATGGCTAAAATTGGCTCAACCGAAAAATGAAGCATCATTTTACGAGAAGCACCTACATTAGCAAAGGGATTTTCTGAGGCTGAAGCAGTGATTATTATCGCAATTCCTATTACTGTTATTATATAGATAAAAAGAAATATATCCCCCCAAAAATTAAGTGGTGGAGTTTTACCTGTTATAGGTATCAAAAGAGAAGCCATACCAATAGTTACTACAGAAAGATATGGAGACAATCTAAAAAGGGGATTTATAGTAGATTTTAAATCTTCTTTTCCCATAAGTTTAATAATATCAAAATAGGATTGAAGAGGTGATGGACCTACCCTACTCTGAATTAAAGCTCGTATTTTTCTTGTAAATCCATCAAAAAAAGGAGATAGTATCAATACTACAAAAAGATTGATTATAAATGAAATAATAAAATAATCAATCATAGTTTCCCCTCATATAAATACATAACAAGTATAAAAATTAATAAGCTACCAAATATAAGCCATAGAATATACTTTTTAATCATCCTTTGATAAACTTGCTGGCTATGTTCAAATAAATCAAAAATTTTATGTGTAAAAGGATAATAAAACCAGCTGTCAGGTTGAAGTATTTTTATAAACCATTTAGGCAATGAAAATTTAAAGGAAGGAAGATTTACGGGATAAAATCCTTTAAACTGAATATCTCCAATTTTAAAGCTGACAAGCTTTTTAAAGGGCTGATAAAAACTATGTCCTGTATAAATAACTTCTTCTGGAGTATGTTCCTTCCCTCCATACCATGTTTCTACTATCCTTTTTTTAACATCCGCGTATCTTTCAAAACCAAAAATTAAAAGACATAGTAAAATTAGAGGAATCAAAATCATAATTGGAAACCAAGTGCCTGCAAAACATTTTTCACAAAAGTTAATGCCAAAACCTAAATAACTTGTCATAAAAACCTGAGAAAACTCAGGCAATTTAATATTTAAAGAATCAGACACTGAAATATAAATTAGTTTAAGTGGTATTATAGGAAAAAATCCTAAAAAAATACAGATTAAAGAAAGAAATACCTGGGGAAATGTCATACTAAAAGGCAATTTGACTGTACTATTTTTCACTCCTTGAAGTTTTCCCATAAAAGCTGAATTGACAAATTTAAGAAAAGAAGCTAAAGTAACTGCTGATATAAAAATTGAAATTATTCCAAAATTAATAAAGATAAATTTTATTAAAAATGAAACTCCCGATTCATTTGCAGACCAAATGGAAGATTCAAAAATCAAAAGCTTTGATACAAAACCATTAAAAGGTGGGACTCCAGCAATAGACAAAGAGCCTATCAAAGCTGCAATAGCTGTCAAAGGCATAATTTTCATTAATCCTGAAACTTTATTAAGATCAGTTGTACCTGTTTGATAATAAATTGAACCAGCATTTAAAAATAGTAAACTTTTATATATGGAATTATTAAAAATATTAAAAATTCCTCCTACCAAACTAATAGCACCTAAGAAAGGATGAGTAGTTATAAAGTATAATCCGATACCTATTCCCAGTAGCATGTATCCTACTTGTCCAATAGCATGAAAGGACATTAATCTTTTAGCTTCATCCTGAGTAAGTGCTGCTAAAGTTCCAATAAATATTGAGAACACTCCTGTTAAGGCTAATATAAATCCCCAAATTTCTGTATGAGATGACAGAGGTAAAATAGAAAAGAAAAATCTTAAAATAGCATAAACTCCGAGTTTGGACATAATACCACCAAAAAATGATGAAGCTGATGAAGGAGGTTCAGGATAAGTATTTGGTAACCAAAAACCAAAGGGCAGTGCTCCTGCTTTTGTGATAAAAGCTAAAAAAACACAAAATATAATAAAATGAGAAAGCACAGGATTATTTACAATTAAGAGATTAAAAATGTTTTTTATTTCTGAAAAGGCAAAATCATGACTCCCTGAATATAAAATTAAAGAAGCTAAAATTAAAAATCCTGTTTCAATATTAGTTGCTATGAAATACTGTAGTCCACCTTTTAGTGCTGAAGTTTTTTCCTTTTCAAAAAGTAATAAAAACCAAGATGTTAAAGTCATCATTTCCCAGAAAATAATAAAAAAGAGCATATCACTGACGCATACTAAACCAACACAAGCAATGAATAGCAACAATATAAAAGGATAAAATCCTACAGAAGATTGATTGTATGCCTTAAGATATCTCCATGAAAACATTGTTACACTCATTGAGATTAAAGCAATGACAATCAAAAATAAAGCCGAAAGGGAATCTATATTTAATTGCAGAGACGAATTTATTATTGGTTTAAGGGAAAATAATTCCTCTTTTATAACTTTATTATTTATAAAAATTTCAAATGAAAGATAAAAAAGAGATACTGAAGAAAAAATTGTGCAAATAAAAGCAATTATACCAGCAATGGGTTTATTTTTTATAAGAGAAGTTAAAATAAAAATTACAAATAAAAATAAAACTGCCTGATATAAATAATTAATAATTTCCATTGTTTCACCCTCCATATAAAGCTTTTACAAAGGGATAACCGATTAAGGGTGAAAGAAAAGTTAAGGTTAATAAAAATACTAAACTAAATCTCATAGAAAAAGGAATTTGATTGTTTGCTAAAACAACTTTGGATGAGGCTTCTCCAAAGAAAACCCTATGACCTACAAAAATATACCAGCAAAAAGACAGCATACTCTCAATTAAAGCAAGTAATCCAAGTAATGTTGTATAAGTGTTTTTTAATTCAAAGGCACCAGTAAAAATCATGAATTTACTCCAGAATCCTGAAAAAGGTGGGATTCCAACAATTACAAACATTCCACATAAAAAACAAAGAGTAATAAGAGGAAATTTTTTTATTAAACCTCTTAATTCGCTTATACTTTTAGTGCCAGTTGTATATGCAATAGCACCAACTGAAAGAAAGAGCAATCCCTTAGCAAAACCATGATTTATAATATGAAAAATACCTCCCATTCCTCCTGTTTTTGATCCAAACATTCCAAAAGTAATACCAAGTAAAATATATCCAAGATGTCCTATTGTAGAGTAACCTAATAGCTTTTTTAAATCATCCTGAAAGTAATAAAAAATAACTGAAACCATCATAGTTAAAATAGCTATAATTGACATAATCATTATGAAATTTTCAGAGAAATATGAATTAGAAAGATATATTCTTGCCATTAAGTAAACTCCTGCCTTAACCATTGCAGCAGCATGCAGATAAGCACTTACTGGTGTTGGAGCAACCATTGCATCTGGTAACCATGTAAAAAGAGGTATCTGAGCTGATTTAGCAGAGGCAGAAAAAAATATAAGTAATAACTCGATAAATTTTGATGATATAGAAAGGGAATCAATTGACGAAAAATCAAAGGATTTAACTTCTGTATACATTAAAGCCAAGGCAACTAAAAATCCAAATCCACCAATATGGGTCATTATGAAAGCCTTTAATCCTGAAAATAAGGCTTTATCCTCCTTTGTATAGGAAATTAGAGCCCAGGAGCAAAGAGTTGTGACCTCCCAGAAAAAGAAAAGTTGTAATAAATTAGGTGAAGTAACAATTCCAATCATTGCACCAACAAAAAGAAGTAAAAGAAAATAATAGCTTCGATATGGAGCATGAAAGGGATGATCAGCGTTGTATGGAGACATATATCCATAGGAATATAAAATTACAAAAAAACCTATTACTGTTATTAATATGAGCAAAATCGCAGTTAATGGATCACTCATTAAACCAAGATTTAAATTTATATGAAGCCATTTAAATAAAGAAAAATCATAATGGACTTTAAAACTGCTAAATAAACTAAAAATACTAAATAACATAGTTAAAAAAGCGAAAATTGCAGCAATAATTCCAGAAACTCTGTCTTTAAATAAATAGGATGTTAAAGCTCCTAAAAAGGGTATTATAAGGGATAGAAGTAAATAATCCATAATCATGCCTCTTTGTTCTGATTTTTTCTTCTACATTCTGAACATATTTTTAATTTATTTATCTGTTCTTCTGTTTTGTCCTGGAGTCTTTCAATTTGTTTATTCAACATGTTAAGACTATTAAAAGGTTTTCCACAGATTGAACATTTAACCATTTTTATTTTGATAACAATATCTAAATCTTGTTTATTATCAGTAGCGAGTTCGAATTCATGGGTAATTCTTATTGCTTTTTCAGGACATGCTGTAGCACATCGTCCATAGTAAATACATCTACCAGAGTAAAACAACACAATTTTTTCATCTTCTTTCTCTTGAATTTCTATTAATCTTGATGGACATGTTCTGACACAGTAACCACATCCAATACATTTATTAGGATCAACTTCTAATCTTCCTCTCAAATTTTCTGGTGGTGTTAAAGGAATAAAGGGATAGGGTCTTGTTATTTTTTTATGTCTTGATGAAAGTAAAAGAGCTTTTATTTTACTTTTAAGCATTTGACTAATTCTTGAGAATTATATATTTTAACTTTTTTATTATTTATATCTATTGTTTCATATCTTTCTGTACAGGAAAAACAAGGATCAATACTTGCTATAATTAGAGGTGCATCTGCTATTGAATGGCCTTTTAATAGGACTTACAAAGCCTGATAATTCTGATATGAAGGAGCTCTTACACTCCAGCGATAGGGTTTTCCATCAGGGCCTGTCATTACATAATGAAAAAGTTGTCCTCTGGGTGCTTCAATATATGAAATACCTTCTTTCCAAGGCTCAATTTTTGACACCTTTACAAAATTAACTCCTTTAGGAAATTTTTCAATAATCTGTCGGAGAATATTAATAGAAACTAAAATTTCCTCTATTCTCACAATGGTTCTTGCCCATATATCACCTTCTTTTCTCAACGGAACTCGTATTTGTAACATAGAATAGGCTGCATAGGGAAAATTAACTCTCATATCAATATTAATCCCTGAAGCTCTTGCAACTGGTCCACCAATAAAATATTTCATAATATCATTTTCGGAGAGAATTCCTACATTTTTGAATCTCCTCTGAAGAACTTCATCATCAATAATAATTTCTCTAAGTTCTCTTACTTCTCTCTCAATATCTGATATAACTACTTCCATATCTTTTAAATGTTGAGGAAGAACATCAATTGTAACTCCACCAACAATGTTTATTCCATAGGTTTTTCTATTACCTGTAATCATTTCAAAAAGGTACATTACAGGCTCTCTTATTCTCCATGCTTGCATAAATAAAGTATCAAATCCTACGATATGTGCTGCTAAACCAAGCCAAAGAAGATGACTATGAATTCTCTCAAGTTCAAGAAAAATACTTCTGATAAATTTTGCTTTATCTGGTACCTCAATTCCTGCTGCTTTTTCAACAGCTTGACAATAGGCAGTAGAGTGGACAAACCACAAATTCCGCATATTCTCTCGGCAAGAAATGGAATTTGTTGATAGTTCAGTGCGCTTTCACCGAGTTTTTCAATCCCTCTATGAACATAAAAACCTCTATAATCAAAATCAACAATATCCTCACCATCGACAGTTAATCTAAAATAAGCAGGTTCTTCAAGGGATGGATAAAAAGGACCAATAGGGATAACAGTTTTACCTTCTTCAGGTTTTTTAAGTTGTGTAGGTTGTACAAGCTCCTCAGAAGGTTTTGTATTATATGAAAAACTTTTACTCAAAGGATATGTATTTTGAGGCCAATCATCAGGCAAAACAAGTCTTCTTGGATCAGGATGACCGTAAAATTTTATTCCAAAAAGGTTATTACATTCCCTTTCAGCCCATATTGCACCAGGAATAATATCAGATATCGAATCAATTTTAGGATTCGAAGAATCTATATTAGTTTTAAGTATTATATTAAGTTTTTCTTGAGGAAACATAAAAAAGTAATTCAATTCAATTTTTTCTTTCTGAGAAGTAAAATCTATAGCAGTCAGATGAATAAATCTTAAATCTTCTAAAATAAGAATTTTTAATGTTTCTTTGATATGGGAAGCATCAGTTTTTAAAATAACTGTGCCTTCTTTCTCTTGGACTAAATCCACAGAGTTGTTCACGCCAGCCTTAATTTTTTCAAGCTTCTGCATTTTATTAATGTTAATAAAAAAAGTCAAGAAAAACAAATAATCTTTTTTAATATTAAAATTTAATTTAATTCTTCTTTTTCAGTGCTTATATTTTCATATTTAATTTTAGCTATTCTTTGTCCTACCATTTCTATGACTTTGAAGACTTTGCCATTAACCATTACAGTATCTCCAACTTTAGGAATCCTTTGAAGAGAGGTAAGTATAAAACCTCCAAGAGTTTCATATTCTTCTGATTCCTCAATTTCTACTCCATAGTCTTCTCTTAAATCTCTTATTGAAATACCTGCATTTATAATCATCGAACCATCTGGTAATGTAACTACAGGCATTTCAGTATCATATTCATCTCTTATTTCTCCTACAAGCTCCTCAAGAATATCTTCTAAAGTTACCAATCCTGTTATAACTCCATATTCATCAACTACTAATGCCATATGAACCCTCTTTTTTTGAATTTCCTTTAAAAGAATATTTATTTTCATTGTCTCAGGCACAAAAAATGGAGGTTTTAACAATTTTTTTATATCAATTTTCCCTCCTTGATTTTTTAATATAAGATTGTAAAAATCCTTTGAATGTAGAATCCCTCTCACATCATTTAAGTCTTTTCCAATAACTGGATATCTCGAGAACTGCTCTTCCATTATTATTTCTCTAATTTCTTCTAAACTCATATAAACACTAACTGTTGTTATTTCTGGCGCAGGAATCATAATTTCTTTTACAATAATATCTGAAAAACTAAAAGCACTGTGTATAAGCTTTCGCTCCTCTGGTTCAAATATACCTTTTTCTTCTCCTTCTTCTATCAAAAGCTTTAACTCTTCCTGGGAAACAAATCCTCTTTCAGAAAATGCTTTTAATCCAAACGGTTTTAAAATAAAATTTGTAGTATTAGTTAAAATTTTAACGATTATTGATGTTATTTTTGAAAAATTATCTATAAATTTAGCAGTTTTTAAACTAACCCATTCAGGGTTATTAAGGGCAATTGATTTTGGAATTAATTCTCCTAAAGTCACTGAAACATATGTAACAATCAAAACAACTAATGTGATTGATAAAGCCTCAGCTGAAGATTGCAAATAAGTAAATGGTAAAGATTCAATTAATGGTTTAATGTTCTTTACTGCATAGGCACCTGCTATAGCTGATGCAAGGGTTCCTATGAGAGTTATTCCAACTTGAATTGTAGCTAAAAAATTATTAGGATTTTCTTTAAATTTTTCTATAATTAATGCATTTGATTTCTTTTCTTCAATTAGTTGTTTTAATCTTGTACGCCTTAGAGTAACAACACCTATTTCTGCAGCAGAAAATAAACCATTTAAAACAATGAGACAGAGTATCAGAAAAATTTCGTTCATTTTAATTTTTTATTAAATAAGATCTAATTAATAACTTTTTATTTTCTTTACTAATGCTTCTGCCACCTCATGGGTCCCTACAGGTGGAATTGGATCATCATGGGATTTCATATCATAGGTTACAAATCTGCCCTCCTTTATAATTTCTGCTACAGCTTTTTCTATTTTATCTGCTGCCTGTGTCTCTCCTAAATACCTTAACATCATAACAGCACTTAATATTATTGCAAAAGGATTTACTTTATTCAATCCCTTATATTTTGGCGCACTGCCATGAGTTGGTTCAAAGACTGCGTATTCATCACCAATATTTGCACCCGGTGCTAATCCTAATCCGCCAATCAATCCCGCTGCAAGATCACTTATAATGTCTCCATAAAGATTTGGTAAAACAAGTACATCGTAAAGCTCTGGTTTCTGAACTAACTGCATGCACATGTTGTCCACGATTTTATCCTCAAACTCTATATCTGGATAATGTATTGCAACATCTCTTGCAACCTCAAGAAATAAACCGTCACTGTATTTCATTATATTTGCTTTATGAACAGCTGTAACTTTTTTACGTTTGTTTTTTCTCGCGTATTCAAAGGCAAATCTAACAATTCTTTCAGTACCAAAAACTGAAATAGGTTTAATACTAATTCCAGAATCCTGCCTTATTTTTTTACCTGTTTTTTCTTCAATAAATTTTATCAAATCAATGGTTTCTGTCTCACCTTTTTTAAATTCAATTCCAGCATAAAGGTCTTCTGTATTTTCTCTAACTATAACAAGATCTATATTCTCATATTTTGTTTTTACACCTTTAAAACTTTTGCAGGGTCTTACACAAGCATAAAGATCAAGAGACTGTCTGAGTGAGACATTAACGCTTCTAAAACCTGTTCCAACTGGTGTTGTTATTGGCCCTTTAATTGCAATTTTGTTTTTCTTAATAGATTCTATTACTCTCTCTGGTAAAGGATTTCCTTCTTTTAAATAAACTTCCTCACCGGCATTTTGAATTTCCCATTGAATTTTTATTCCTGTAGCTTCAACAACTTTCTTCATTGCTTCTGATATTTCAGGACCAATTCCATCGCCAGGAATAAGTGTAATAGTATACATTCTTATAATTCCTCCTAAGGGATTACTGTAAGAATCTGCCTGACAATGTCAGGATACTGGGCAATAAATCTAAGTTCGTCATCAGTAAGAGGTTTTTGAGTATGTAAATTTGCATACTGAACAAGTTCAAGTATTCTTCTTGCCTCATTGTCATCGTGGAATTCAATACCAAGTTTACTGTATACATATCTGAATCCTTTTATACCACCATATTCTCCAGTAGTGATTATTCTTCCTGTTTCAAGAAGTTCTGGTTCTCCACGACCCACGTCTTCTGGGGAGTAAAGCTCGTAATTGGATCTATCTTTTAAAACCCCGTCAGCATGAATTCCTGATTCATGGGCAAAGGCATTCGCTCCAACACCTGGTTGATTAATTGGAATTGGTATGTTAAAAGCATAGGAAGCATATTTTGCAATCTTCCATGCCATTTTGAGATTCACATGCTCATCAAGAGGGCATTTCTCCTTTAAACCGTGAGAAAACTTAAGAGCAAGAATTGTAGAAACTAAATCCGCATTTCCTGCTCTCTCACCGTATCCATTCACTGTTGTATTTATGTAACTATCAACACCAGCTTCCACTGTGGCCTGAGCCCCAGCAACAGATACAGCCTCTGCCATACCAAGATCGTTATGGCAATGCATTTCAATGGGAAATTTTGTTGCTAAAGCAAGAGTATGAATTCTTTCATAGATTGTGATAGGATCTTCACATCCTAATGTATCGCAATAACGAAATCTATCTCCACCTGCTTCTTTTCCAGCAAAGATAAACTCGATGAGCCTACTAAGCTCAGTACGGGATGCATCTTCTGCATTAAATCCTACTGTTTCTGCTCCAAGTTCTTTAGCAAGTTTTACAGCATTGTACATACTCTTCACAACGTCATCCCATGTTTTTCTACCCTGAAATTTACCCTGAATCATAATTTCAGATGTGGAAACTGAGAGATTTAGATGTTTAATTTTTGGGCAATTCTTAAAGGCTATCTCAACATCTTCAGGAATAGCCCTTGCCCATCCTTCAAGATGAATTCTTTTAAAAACTCCTAATTCAGCAAGTTCAAGGTTAGCATTGATGTAATTAATTTCATGTTTTAAAGTAGGAAATCCGATCTCACTTTGATAAACACCCATTTCATCAAGATATATATTAAGCATTGTCTTTGAAAGTTTTGGAAGTAGTATTCTTGAAGTCTGTACACCATCTCTATTTGTTACATCAATAAGATAAACTGTTCCCTTATTTGCCATTTATTCCTCCTTCTGTAAATTTTGTTTTTATTTTCTTTGGGATATCTCTCTTGGTATAGCTACTTTACCTGTCCTGACAAATTCCTTTATTCCGAGCGGCTTAACAAGTTCTATAAAAGCCCTAATCTTTTTTTCATCGCCAGTAACTTCTATAGTATAAGTTGTAGGACCTGAGTCAACAACTCTTCCGCGGAATATTTCAACGGTTTTTAATAATTCAAGTCTATTTTCTTTTCTTGGTGAAACTTTAATTAAAACCATTTCTCTTTCTACATGATCTATTTCAGTTAAATCAACAACTTTAATAACATCGACAAGTCGATTAAGCTGTTTTGTAATTTGTTCAATTACTCTATCATCACCTGTGGTTACTATTGTCATGATTGATATATTTGGATCAATGGTTTCACCAACTGAAAGACTTTCAATGTTGTATCCTCTACCACTAAATAATCCAGCAATTCTTGCTAACACTCCAAATTTATTTTCTACCAACACAGAAATAGTATGTCTCACAGGTTTCCTCCTATTTAACTGCTTTCAGTTTGCGTTCTTTTTTCTTTTCTTCAAAAATCATTTGATCAATCGGAGCTCCAGGCGGTACCATAGGATAAACTTTTTCCTTCCAGTCAACAACAAAATCCATAAATACAGGTTTTCTTATGGATAAAGCTTCTTTTAAAACAGGCTCTACTTCACTGGGTTTAGTTGCCCTTAATCCAACAGCACCATAAGACTCTGCAACCTTTACAAAATCAGGTGCTGTACTTAAGTAAGTATGTGAATATCTTTCACTGTAAAAAAGTTCCTGCCACTGTCTAACCATTCCAAGATAACTATTATTTAGTATCGCAACTTTAACCGGTAAATCATAAATTACAGCGGTTGCGAGTTCTTGTATATTCATCTGAATACTTCCATCTCCTGCTATATCAATAACTGTCATATCAGGAAAAGCAAGTTGTGCGCCGATTGCAGCTGGAAAACCATAACCCATTGTACCAAGTCCGCCAGATGTTACAAGTCTGCGAGGTTTATCAAATTTATAAAACTGTGCTGTCCACATCTGATTCTGTCCAACCTCAGTTGTAATAATTGCATCACCTTTTGTTATCTCATATATTTTTTCAATAACATACTGAGGCTTTATAACCTCTGGATCAAACTCATATGTAAGAGGTCTGTCCTTTTTCCATTGATTAATCTGTTTGAGCCAAGCGAGTCTTACTTCTTCCCACTGTGGCTTTATTTCTTCTTTAAGAACTTTATTTAAAACCTCAAGAACTTTGCTTACATCGCCTACTATTGGGATGTCTACTCTTACGTTTTTACGAATTGATGTGGGGTCAATATCTATATGAATAATCTTTGCCTGTGGTGCAAAAGCATCTGTTTTACCTGTAACCCTGTCATCGAATCTCATGCCTATTGCAATTATCAAATCTGAGTTTTGAACTACCATATTAGCATAATATGTTCCATGCATTCCAAGCATACCAAGTGAAAGTTCATGGGTTCTTGGGAAACTTCCAAGTCCCATGAGAGTATTTGCCACAGGAATCTGAGTAAATTCTGCGAGTTCTTTAAGATGTTCGTTGGCATTTGATATGATACAACCACCACCAGCAATAATAACGGGTTTTTTTGCCTTAGCTATCTCCTGAGCAGCTTTCTTGATCATATAAATGTTGCCTTCATAAGTTGGATTATAACTTCTTATATAAATTTTCTCTGGCCAAACAAACTCAGCTCTTCCCTGTGTTACATCCTTGGGAAGATCAACAAGAACAGGTCCAGGTCTTCCTGTCGTTGCAATATAGAAGGCTTCTCTAACCTGTCTTGCTAAATCTTTAACATCTTTTACAAGGATATTGTATTTTGTACAGGGTCTTGTAATTCCTACTATATCTGCTTCCTGAAAGGCATCATTTCCAATTAAAAATGTTGGGACTTGACCTGTGAAAATGACAAGAGGCACAGAATCCATATAAGCAGTAGCTATACCAGTTACAGTATTTGTTGCTCCAGGTCCGCTTGTTACAAGTACAACACCTGGTTTTCCAATTACTCTTGCATATCCATCAGCAGCATGAGTGGCACCTTGTTCATGTCTTGTAAGAATCAGCTTTATGTCTGGATCATCGTAAAGAAGGTCAAATATATCAAGAATTACTCCCCCGGGATAACCAAATATATGTTTTACCCCTTCCCTTTTTAAACATTCAATCAAAATTTCAGCACCTTTCATTTTTGCCATGGCTACATCCCCTATTTTATAAGCTTTAAAAAATAAAATAACATAAATTTTTCTATTCAATCAAATTATTAAGCTTTTTTATACTCTTTGAAATATGTTCAGAATTATGTGCTTCGATTGTATATATGTATTCTTTCTTTTTTAATAATTGAAAAAATTTTTCAAAATCAAAACAACCACTTCCAATTGAAAGATGTTCATCAAAATTTTTATTATTGTCATGTAAATGTATTTCAATTATGTAATCGTTTAATGAAAAAAGCCAATCTTCTATGCTCTTTTTTGAAAAAAGATTAAAATGTCCTGTGTCGAAACATATTCCAAAATAGGGAGATGAAAAATATTTCATAAGCATTTTAAGATTTTCAGGGTCTTCTTCAAAAATATTCTCTATCGCAACTTTAATATGCAATTGTTCTGCTCTTGGTAAAATCCTCTCCCATGTTTTAATACTCGCATCCAGCCATACTTCTACTTTGAAAGCATACTTCCATTTTTCATAGCCTGAATGAAAAACTATTGATATTGGATTTAGTAATTCAGCAATATCAAAAACCTGATTAAATCTCTCTAAAGTGACCTCTCTAACCTTTGAATCAACTGCACCAGGAGATAAATCCATAAAAGGTGCATGAAAAGATAAAGAAGGCTCATAATTTAAAGCATTCTTAAGTTTTTCTATATCTTCAGTTGTTATTTGATCAAGGACAGTAGCACTGAAGTATATTTCAAGATTGAATTTTTCTTTTTTAATTATATCAATATAATCGTAAATTTTGTTATACGGTACATGAATATGAGGTTTTATCATCTATTATGATTTTCCATCTGTTTTATTTGAAGTTTTGTTTGAATTGGAGTTTCCATTTCCTGAATGATTTTTTCTTGCATAGTCAGTCACATACCAACCGCTTCCTTTTAAGATAAAGGAAGACTGCGAGATAAGTTTTTTAAGCTCTCCACCGCATTCAGGACAATTTTTTAATGGTTCTTCACTGAATTTTTGAATGATTTCATAGATTTTGTGGCATTCCATACATTCATACTCATAAATTGGCATCTGAACCTGCACCTCCTTTATAAAATATTGAGCCTGTTCAAAAACTTACAGATGTTTGAAAATCAAACTTCTGTAAGCCATTATTTTTTCCTATTACCGCAACCATTCTAAATGTATTAAAATATTTAAATTTATCAACACTGGAGGTTAATATATGAGAAAAAATATTCAACCTTCTTTTGCTGACCTTACAATTGCAAATATGATTACTGCCGATGACCCCCTTAAAATAATTTTTGAAAGCATTGATTTTTCTTTCATCTATGAACTTTGCAAAAACAAATACTCTCAGTGTGGCAGACAGGGATTTAATCCTCAAAGCCTCTTTAAAGCCTT
>Ga0308418_1000514_pt1 | contig 22101 bp, 15 predicted proteins | sample HotsprSampleR4cd_FD_203517 | JGI IMG/M metagenome (GOLD analysis project Ga0308418, IMG submission 203517) | Hot spring phototrophic mat microbial communities from Mushroom Spring, Yellowstone National Park, Wyoming, United States - 20090729_R4cd ... | reverse complement strand
CGTTGCAGGCCTGTAATCAAGCGTAACAGCGTGCTCTTTCCACAACCTGAAGGACCCAGCAAGCACACGAACTCCCCCTCGTTAATACTCAGGTTGATATCCTGTATCGCATAAAATCGCTTTCTGCCGGTGGCGTACACCTGGCTGACATGCTCCAGTTCCACCAGTGTCTGTCCGTTGTTCATTTCTTCACTCCATCCTGTAGCGTGATGCGGCAATCCGGTACAAACGTCTCCAGAGCAAACGGTTCACGAGTACGACCGTCACAATCATGGTGAGTGTCGATGCCAGCAGCATGGGGAAATCGCCTTCAGCGGTGCTGGCGGCAATCAGGTCTCCCAGTCCCGTGACGCGCAGGGTGCGTCCACCAAACTCCACGTATTCCGCCACGATGCTGGCGTTCCATGCGCCGCCGCTGGCGGTAATCGCGCCGGTAATCAGATACGGAAACAGCGCGGGCAATATCAGCACGCGCCACTTCTGCCAGCGGTTCATGCCCAGCAGGGTAACGGTAAAACGCAACTCCTGCGGGATGGACATAGTACCCGCAATCACGTTAAAGAGAAGATACCACTGTGTGCCCGTCAGCATCAAAAGCACCGCCGCCATGTTCAGCCCGCCGGGCAGGTTGAGCAGCATCAGCACGAAGACGGGGAACAGCGCGGTGGCAGGGATGGACGCGGCAATCTGTACCAGTGGCTGCAACCACGCAGCGAGCCGCGCGTTCATGCCGATATACACTCCCAGCGGCACCGTCCAGCCGAAGGCAATAGCCAGCGCCACAGCCACCCGCAGCGCGGTCATGAAAACGCCCTGCAAAATAGCCAGCCATTGTGACAGCTACACCTGAATCAGCAGATGCAGAGCACGCAGCGTCCCGTAAGCAACCAGCAGCAATATCGCCAGAAAGAAAAGCCTCCACGCCACATCCTGACGTTGCGCCTGCTCGGACGCGCGCTCGGGTCGGAAGGGCCATACTCGCAAGGTCCAGGCGTCCACTCGCTCCCCAATCCGTTCCCAGAAAGCCGATACCCTTTCCGACAGCCTGGAGGAGCGCAGGATGTCGTAGAACCACGAGCTGGCATGTGTCTCCTGTTCAATCATCTCCAGTTTGAACTTTTCGCTCCACTCCACCAGCGGACGCCATACCAGCTGATCCAGCAGCACAATCACCAGCACGAGCGTGCCCAGCCCCCACAGTATAGCCACGATGTTTCCCTGATGCGACGCCTCGCGCAGATACGCGCCCAGCCCCGGCAGGCGATAGTCTCGTTCGCCTACCGTGAATATCTCTGCCGCCATCAGGAAGAACCATCCCCCCGCCCAGCTCATCATACTGTTCCAGATAAGCCCAATCGCGCCGAAGGGGAGTTCCAGCTTGCGCATCCTCAGCCACCAGTTCAGCCGCAGGATCGCTGCCGCCTCTCGCAGGTCTCGGGGCAGGGTGGTCAGCGACTGGTACCACGAAAAGGTCATGTTCCAGACCTGACTGGTGAAGATAAGCACGATAGACGCCAGTTCCGCCGCCAGCTGCTCCTGCAAAATTGCGCTCAGCCCCAGCAGCACCACCGGCAGGAACGACAGAATGGGCACGCTCTGCAGCACGTCCAGCGTGGGCAACAGAATCTGCTCCGCCCGACGGCTGCGCGCTGCCACATAGCCGTAAACCAGCGTGAACATTAACGACAGCATGTACGCCGCCCCCATGCGAATCACCGAGCGCAACGCATAGTAGGGCAGCGCAGTTGGGTGAAGCACAATGCCGGGGCCTTTGACCACCTCCGGCGCATGAAAACCAAAATGCACGCCCAGATAGAGCAATGCCGTGATGGTCAGCAACACGAAAGCATCGCTCCACCGAAACTCTCGGGTCGTTTGTTTGAGCTCATAGATTGGCGATTTCAGAAATTGCATCGGCATGAGTTCTCCAACACGTGATGAAGGCCTACCACAGGCACACCTCTGACCGGGCAAAGGGGAAGTTACCTGCTCGCTCTCTTTGTCAAAGCCCGGTATCCCGGGCGCAAGAGGCACCTGACACTGCAGGCAAGCAAAACAACGGATGCGGATATTTCCACCTTATTATACATGGCAGTATGGAGACGAAACAAGCAAGCGCACGGCGGTGTAGGCTGAGCCGCAGGTTTGCGCTTCCGGCGACGCGAATCTGTGTGGTGAACGCAACTTTCGCCTGCGTAAGGTGTCTCTCCAAGAGGGAGCGATGAGAACGATACTGCCCTTGACCATACTGGCACTGACCCTGTGCGCCGTGTCTGCATGGTCGCAAACCTCTGCCTCGCCTGCGTGGAAACAGGAGTTTGCGCGGGCACGACAGGTTTGGGAGAAAGGCGAATTTGACCGTGCGTTCAAGGTGCTGGAAAAGGCGTACGCGCTCGCTCCCGACGATACCGCACGCGCTCAGATTGCCTTCCGCACCGCCGATTGGGCGCACCAGCTGGGCAGTTATGATACTGCGCGCCGCTGGTACCTGAAGTGCCTGGAACTTGCCCCCTCCGGCTCCGACCTCATCCGGCGGGCAAATATCGGCTTGAGCCGTCTTCCTTCGCCGCGTCCGGTGTCCCCACCTCCTCCTCGTATGCCCTATTCCACCGACACACTGCCCACGTCCCGCGCAGAAGGTATCCTTGTGCCTGTGGCGGCGGCTGCGTTGATTGCGTGGGTGTGCCTGTTGTTGCTGCTGCAGTGGGCAAGCGGCTGGCAAAGGGGCGCACTGCCCGCGCAGGTTCTCCTGAGCCTTCTGCTAACAGGCGGGGTGACCATGATGCTGCCGCTAGCGGCGCTGTTCATCCGCCAGCAACTGCAGCTCCAGCCGGACGGTTGGGTGGCGGGTGGGTTGACCCTCGCAAGCGTCGCCTGCCTCGCCTTCGCCGCGCGCACATGGCAACAGGGACAACTGCTGCGTAACACCCCGCTGGCACGTCTGCGCAGCGCGTCGCACGGTTTCCTCAAGGTGCGCGGCACCGCGGAACCTGCCTTTGGCGTGGTGCAGAGTCAGGTCGGAAACATCCCCGGCATCTACATCAGCGAAGTCTCCGAGCGCTACGTGCGCCGCACGGAGCAATACTATGACTCGCAGAGCAAGAGATGGAAAACGCGCACCGTCTACCGCTGGGAGACCATCTACAGCGCCACGCACGGGGTCAACTTCATGCTGGACGACGGCACAGGCAAAGCGATTGTGGAGGTGGAAGGGGCGGAGTTCCACCCCGACCACATCGCGCTGTTTTACAACTATCATCCGGTGCGCTCGTTCCCCTGGTTTGCACACGTGGGCGATGTGCGCACGCGGGTGAGCTACATCCCACCCAACGCGACGGTAACCGTCTGGGCACGCTACTACGAGCGCGACCTGCCCGGCACCGCACGCGATGAGATGCGCTTGCAGTATGACCGCTTCCACAAATGCATGGTGGTGCTGGAAGGGCAGGAGAGCAAGGTATACACCAGCCGTTCGGGAACGGGGTTAGCGTTGGCAATCATCGGTGTGGTCATGCTGCTGGGCGTGCTGTATATTCTGCTGAACCCGGGCGTGGTGAGTCAGTACGTTGGTCAGCAATACACTTACCCGTATTAGGAGGTGACAAGAATGGCAGGAGTGTCCACATTAGCGATTGTGCTGTTCATCATCGGAGGCGTGCTGGTGATATGGGTCATCGCCGCCTACAACAACCTGGTGAACCTGCGCGGGCAGGCACAGCGCGCGTGGGCGAACGTGGATGTGGTGCTCAAACAACGTTGGGACCTCATCCCGAACCTGGTGGAGACGGTAAAGGCTTATGCGCAGCACGAGAAGCAGGTGCTGGAGCGCATCGCCGAGCTGCGCGCGGTTGCGCTTGGCGCGCAGGACCGCAAACAGCGTATTCAGGCGGAACAGGAGGCGTCACGCCTGTTGGGCAACATCATCGTGTGGGGCGAGCAGTACCCGGAACTGAAGGCAAACGAGAACTTCCTGCATCTGCAGCGCACTCTGGCGGACCTGGAGGAGCAAATCGCCGACCGCCGCGAACTGTACAACGAAGCGGCGACCAACTACAACGTATATCAGAAGACCTTCCCCGCCGTGCTGGTGGCGCAGAGCGTATGGGCAGAGGAGATGCCTCTCTTTGAGGCGGCTCCGCAGGAGAGAGAGGTACCGAAGGTGCAGTTTTAGATTATCGTTTGACAAACATTTGCTCGAATGTTATAATTGGGCAGCAATGCGCGGAACGCCGCGTGAGAGCGAAACTTCAGACCATTGACCCGTCCTTTGTAGCCTTGAAGCGGCACGTAGAGTGCATCACGCAGCGGCGCGTTCGTGCGGAGAGGAGGGCTCAACATGTTACGAACGTACGCTGACTGGCTGCATCGCAATTTCTGCGCAGTCCCCACATCGGTAGTCGCTTCCGCCGTCAAGGGAGGGATGCTTCTGGAGCGGGTGGCAGGTGAGGTGCGTACGGACCATGAGTACAGCGAGATGGGATTGCCGCGCCACCCGCACATGTGGCTGGTGAACGCCGAACACTGCCAGCAGATGCTCTCGCAACCGGACATTCAGGAAGAGGTGGTGGTGGAAGCGGGCTTCATTATCTATCGTGACGGCGAAGGGCGCGCCTGGCTTGGATTGGAACCCCGTGAGGCGGAAATGGAGATGCCGCTGGACGCCATGCTGGAGCACCACGTCAAACCGCTGTATCACATCCTGCATGGCGAGGAAGATACCGCCAAACTGGCAACGGTAGAATACCGCATCGTGCGTACCACTGATGACCGCCTGATGGAACAGCACCTGAATGAGCTGGTATCGCACGGCTGGGACATCACGCACTTTCAAGCGGTGATTATCCAGGAGACGCGCTCGACGCTTTTCATCGCCCTGCTGCGCAAGAAGACAGAGTAGACCACAGGGCGGCTCACCGCACCTCGCACATGACAGACGCTACGAAAACCGGGTGGAGGCATCCACCCGGTATCTTCCACGGCAGGCACCCACGAAAGCTTGCTACCGAGAACGCCGTGGTTCGAGAGCGTTCGCAACAGGCAATTGACACCGGTCGGACTCCAGTTTATAATCGAAGCGCATGGCACACTGCGCGAGGAGGTGTATGCCCGTGATTGCCCGAACACTGGGGAACGTTTGCGCTGTTGCCCTCGTTCTACTCGCGTATGTATCGGCCGGCGCACAGCCACTGGTTCCCTTGCCCCGCGATAAACATATCCGTGTCTACATTGGAGTTTGGGACCGGTTCTACAGCCCCTACCACAAAGCGAGCCGATACCTACAGCTCACCGCCAACGTCGCCGCATACCACCCCGTCGAACAGCCGCGAGTGCAGACCTTCGATGAGCGGCGCATCTTGACACTGCAGGTACCGGACCAGGGAGGTTGGGCGCATTTCTATGCCGATGAGGACACCATTAAGCTGGTGTTCCGGGTGGAGGACAGGCGGAACCGATTGGGCAAGTTGCGGCTGATGGCGTTCGGCAAAGGGCTTCTGGTGGGCGAGCTGTCTGCTGACCGCAGCGGTTCGCGCATCGCCGGTAGCCTGCGCTACGACAGCGACCAGCAGTATTACTTGGCGTATCTGTTCTCCAAACGGGGCGAGGTGCTGGCGAAGCTGTTAATCGACCGCGGCTGGTGGGATGCCGTAGTCCCTGTTGTTATCTCGCGGGAGTTCCTTCCCTATCGTCCTGCGCCCCCTTCCGACGAGCGAATCAGGAAGGTAGTAGGTGCGGAGGATTTCCCCGGCGAGGACGGCGACTGGGGACAGCTGAATCCGCCGCCGCGCTTCGCCCCTTATCCGTCGGGAGCATCGGCATCTACTTTACTGGTGCAGGAGTTCACCAACGACAATTTCCGGACAGCTGAGGTCCTACCTCCTGCCCACGCGGGGACCTTCAAGCGATGGAATCTGTTGAATATTCGCATTCTTGGTTCCCCGAAGATACGGGAGGAATGGCTCAAGCAGTACGTCCAGTCGCAAATGGACGAGATGAGGCAGTCCGCGCAAGTCAAGGAACCGATGCTAGAGCCGGTGAAGGTTCCCCCCTATGCGCAGGGATTTGCCTACTGGTACGTCTGGTTGCGGGGCATCGCGAAAGCGGTGCTGTGGCTACCCGAGGAAAGGAGCGGGCGGGGGAAAGACATCAACCCGCTGCTCGACCGTATCCAGCAACAGCTGCATACCGAGCGCGACTGGCTGTCGGAGGCATCTGCCCGAATCGCAAACCGCCTGCTACAGGACAAATCTCTTCAACTCAAGACGGGGTTGAAGCCGGGCGACGTCCTGCCCGGAGAGAACGTATACACGGTGCATACCGACGCTGTGGCTGGATACCACGCGGACAACCTGATACAGACCTTCCGCCTGCGTGCATACGCCCAGTATCCAGACGGTTCCCGTGAGCCGATCGAAGCGACGGTAGTGGTGTCTCGTAAGGAAGCATTTACAGACCCATACCCGCCACTGGCGTTTTCGCCTTCACCGCAGCTCCGTGTCGGCAAGGACGGCGTCGAAATCGCGCTGGGCAAGGGGTGGGTTTACGAGTTATGGATCGACGGTCATCCCGAGCAAAAGACCACCATTGAGGTACCCAGCGAGACGCCAGAGATATGGGCTATGCAGTATCGCGACACGAAACCCTCGGTGCAAGGCAGCGTTCACTAGCTGGTGGCGGTTACTCGTCTTCGGTAGCACGTGGGTGCGCCTTGCGGTACACCTCCTTAAGCCGCTGGCGGCTGACGTGGGTGTAAATCTGGGTAGTGGTCAGGTTGGCGTGACCGAGCAGCTCCTGCACAGTGCGAAGGTCTGCGCCGCTGTCCAGCAGGTGCGTGGCGAAGGAGTGGCGTAGAGAGTGGGGGGTGGGTTTGAAGGCGGTGGACAGCTCCGGCGCGTAGCGGTCCAGCACCCGGCGCACACTGCGTTCGGTCAGGCGGGTTCCGCGATGGTTTAAGAACAGCCAGCCCTCGTCTCTGCCCTTCCCTTTCTGCCTTAACACGGGGCGAGCGCGGTTCAGGTACTCGCTCAATGCCTCCTGCGCCGCCCGTCCGAATAGCACCACTCGCGTCTTGTTTCCCTTGCCGGTGACCTGAATGGCGTTCTGACTCCAGTCGATGTCCTGCAGGCGCAGGCTGGTCAGCTCGCCCACGCGCATCCCGCTAGCATACAGCAGCTCCAGAATGGCGCGGTCGCGGATGGATAGGGGGTCTTCGCCCTGCGGCGCGGTCAAGAGCCGTTCCACCTCCTGCTGCGCCAGCACTTTGGGCAGCTGCTGGTCGTGCCGGGGGGCGGTTACTGCCTGCGCGGGGTTACTTGCTGTTATTCCGCGATGCCGCAGGTATCTGAAAAACGCTCGGAGCGCCGCGATTTTGCGCTCGATGCTACGCGGTGACAACGCCAGCCGGTGCAGCTCCGCCAGAAACGCGCGGATGACGCCCGGTTGCACCGCTTCCCAGCCCAGCTCGGGATAGTTCCGCTCCAGAAACTCGGCGAACTGCACGAGGTCGCGCATGTAACCGCGCACGGTGTTCTCCGACGCGCGACGGCGATGCCGCAGGTCGATGATAAAAGCGTCTATCCACGCGTAGCGCTCAGATGATGTGTTCATGTTGCGCTAAAAACCGCCGCAGAGATTGCTGCGCGCGTTCCACCTTCGCGGCGATGCGCTGCTGGCGGTCAGGCACCGGAGCCTCCGGCTCCGGTAACAAGCCGAAGTTCGCGTTCATCGGCTGAAAGTCCTTGCCGGGATAGCGGCTGATGTACTCCAACAATGCGCCCATCATCGTGTCCGCAGGCAGGGTCAGCGGCGACAGCCCTTTGACGAGCCGTGCCGCGTTCATTCCCGCCACGATGCCGCACATTGCGCTCTCGATATAGCCCTCCACGCCCGTAATCTGCCCCGCGAAGAAGATGCCCGGCTCCGAACGCAGCTGCAGCGTCGGCTCCAACAGGGTAGGAGAGTGGATGTAGGTATTGCGGTGCATCACCCCATAGCGCACGAACTCCGCGTTCTCCAGCCCAGGTATCAGTCGGAACACGCGCTTCTGCTCGCCCCATTTCATGCGCGTCTGACAGCCCACCAGCCCGTACAGCGTGCCCTGCAGGTTCTCCTGGCGCAGCTGCACCACCGCGTACGGACGCTTGCCGGTGCGCGGGTCACGCAACCCCACCGGCTTGAAGCGGCTGAAGCGCAGGGCATCCCTGCCGCGCCGCGCGATCTCCTCGATAGGTAAACATCCCTCGAAGTAGCGCGGCTCCTCGAAATCGTGTGGCTCGATAGTCTCCGCCGCGAGCAGGGCGTCTACAAAAGCGTCATACTCTTCACGCGTCATGGGGCAGTTCAGGTAGGCGGCATCCCCTTTGCCGTAACGCGATGCCACAAAGATACGCTCCATGTTCAATGTCAGCGCGTCCACGATGGGCGCAACTGCGTCGTAGAAATACAGACGCTGGCTGCCGGTTAGGAGGGCGATTGCCTGCGCCAGCGCGTCGGAAGTGAGCGGGCCGGTGGCGATGATGAGCGGGCGCTCCGCAGGGATGTCGGTAACTTCTTCGCGCACAATCTCGATGAGCGGATGCGCCTCCAGCCGCTGGGTCACCGCCTGTGCGAACAGATGGCGGTCCACCGCCAGCGCCTCTCCTGCAGGCACGGCGACCTCCTCTGCGCACTGCAGCACCAGCGAGCCCAACTGCCGCATCTCCCACTTCAGCAGTCCGGAGGCGGTGGTGAGCAGGTTCGATTTGAACGAGTTGGAGCAAACCGGCTCGGCAAGGTACGGCGTCTGGTGAACAGGTGTCTGGCGCACCGGTCGCATCTCATACAGGCGCACCGGCACTCCCACGTTCGCTGCCGCCCATGCCGCTTCCGAGCCTGCGAATCCTCCCCCGACGATAGTGACACTGTTCATCGCTGCGATCGGCATTCCTCCCCACTAGATTATATCCTGCATCACCCGCCGCAGGATGCACAGGCTGTCTCTGGGATCGCCTGAAACGCACGACCGAGCCACTCCAGCAACAGCGGGCGTCTTTCCGCCATAATCGCCACCACCTCATCGTGCGAGAGGCGCGAGGGGCTGATGCCAGCCGCCCAGTTGGTGACGATAGCCACTGCCGCATAGCACATCCTGAGTTCGTGGGCAAACACCACCTCCGGCACGCCAGTCATGCCTACCACGTCTGCCCCCCAGTGGGCGAACATGCGGATTTCCGCCGGGGTCTCGTAGCGGGGTCCGTCGGCGCACAAGTAGGTGCCCCCGAAGTGCACGGGTACCTCCAGCGATTCGGCGGTACGTTCGAGAACATGCCGGATTTCGGGACAGTAAGCCTGGGTGAAATCGGTATGCACGACCTCGCCCGGTCGCTCGAAGATGGTGAGCGGTCGCTCACGGGTGAAGTCGATGAAGTCGCTAATCAGCACAAAGTCGCCTGGCTTCATCGAATGGTTGAGCGAGCCAACCGCCGCAGTGGCGATGATGCGCGTCACACCGCAATGCTGTAACGCCAGCATGTTCGCACGGTAGTTGATGCGATGCGGGGGCAGAGTGTGCCCTTCGCCGTGTCGCGGGAGGAAAACAAGCGGAGTGCCGTTCAAATGCCCTTCCAGCACTGTTGCCTCGCCGTAGCGGGTACAAAGCACCCGTTTACGCTCTACCGTGAAGCCCGGCAACTCACTCATACCGGTGCCGCCGATGAGCGCGAGCATGCTGTTCGCCCTCCTTTCATAGTGAACTATTATCCCCTAAAAGTGCCTTTACCTGTATCGAACGATAAAGCCGCCCGCCTGTGGCGAGCGGCTGGTCATACACATGTAGCGTTACGCCGAGCGGCGTCTTCGGAACAGCAGACCCGCCAGACCTAACCCCAACACACCGACGGTGGACGGCTCAGGCACCACTGCCAGGTCGTCCAGGTAGAAGGTGTAGGGACCCACCACCCTGCTGTCTGCCGGTGTGATAGCGAGGTGCTCCAGTACTACTTTGCCAGTGGTCGTTTCCAGCCTACCGTTGCCGGTGAAAGCGACCACGGGCTCGTTCGGGATGTCGAATACCACGTTGACCCACTGCCCCTTGGTGGTAATCAGTTTGCCAGCGGGTGCGTTGCCCGATTTGGATGGTGCGCCCACAAACTCAATAGCGCCCGACGTGCCGCCGTTCTCGCCGATATTGCCCGTGGGGTTGGTCTCCCGCAAGCCCAGCGTCAGGCGGAAATCAGGCGTTCCTGCAGGCACGTACACCCACAGGCTAAGCGGCTGCGTCACCGGGATGATGGGATTGGGCAGGTTTGCCGCATTGAACGTGGTCAGACGCACCCAGGGGTTGGTCTGCGCCGCTTTGAACTGGAACGAGACCTTCAGCGACTGCGTGCCGGACAGTGCCTGCTCGTTGCTGATGGCTGCCATGTTCGGTGATGATTCCAGAAAGCCTGCAGTGGAGCCTGAGTATCTTGGGGTCTGAAACATCACTTGTGCACCCAGCGGGTAGCCCTCAAAGTTGGTGAGGAGCTGGGCGAAGGTGGGCATCGCGCACAGCGTGAATGCCGCAACCAGAAGCGCGTGCCATTTTCGCATGGTATAGAACCTCCTTTCGCAAACCGAGATTGGAGCAAAGCGTGTGAGAACATGACACCGCTATTGCGCCAGATTTAGTGTAGCACATCCAGCAGCACCTGTCAATATGGCGGGCGAGATGAAGAGGTTCCAGTATTAAATTTTTAACAGGTATCTATGGCTATGATTCGCCTGCCGGAATAGTCCCGCGCCCTGCACGCCGGAATCGGGTATAATACGCCTGCGATATTCTGGAAGCAGCGCGGGAGATGAGCAAGAACAGGTTCGACATCGTCGTGGTAGGTGCAGGACACGCGGGGTGTGAGGCGGCGCTGGCGGCGGCGCGGATGGGCTGTCACACCGCCGTCATCACGCTGGACCCCACACGGGTGGCGCACATGCCCTGCAACTGTTCTATTGGGGGACCCGCCAAAGGGCATCTGGTGCGCGAGATCGATGCCTTGGGCGGGCAGATGGGTATTGCCATCGACCTCAACCTCACGCACATCCGCTTCGTGGGCACGGGCAAGGGGCCGGCTATCCAGACCCTTCGCGCCCACGCCGACAAACAGCTTTACCCGCGCTACATGCGCGCCGTGCTGGAGTCCCAGCCAAACATCGACCTGATACAGGGCGAGGCGATAGAGGTTGTCGCACGCGCGGGCAAGGTGGAAGGGATACGCCTGAAGGACGGGCGGGAGCTGCGGGCGAAGGCGGTGATTATCACCTCGGGTACGTTTCTGAACGGCTTGATACATATCGGCGAGAAGCAAATCCGTGCGGGACGGGCGGGCGAGCCGCCTGCCGTCGGGCTCTCCGAATCGCTGAGCAGGCTGGGCTTTCGGCTGGGACGATTCAAGACCGGCACCACTGCCCGTGTCGCCAAAGAGAGCGTGGATTTTACGCGCGTGCAGGTGGTGCCATCCGACCCCAACGCGCCGCCCTTCTCGTTCGTACACGACCAGTTGAACCCGCCGCGCGAACTGCTGCCCTGCTGGCAAACGCGCACCACCGAAGAGACCCATCGCATCATCCGCGAGAACCTGCACCGCTCCGCGCTGTACGGCGGCAGGATTACCGGCGTGGGTCCGCGTTACTGCCCCTCCATTGAGGACAAAATCGTGCGGTTCCCCGATAAGGAGTCGCACCCGGTGTTCCTCGAGCAGGAGGGCTGGGAGACGAATGAGTTGTATGTGCAGGGGATGAGCACCAGCCTGCCCGAGGAGGTGCAGCTGGCTTTTCTGCGCACCCTGCCCGGTCTGGAAGAGGTCGTGATGATTCGCCCGGGCTACGCGGTGGAGTACGACATGGTGTACCCCGACCAGCTGAAGCCCACGCTGATGACTCATGCAGTAGCCGGGCTTTTCCTCGCGGGGCAAATCAATGGCACATCCGGCTACGAGGAAGCCGCGGCGCAGGGGCTGGTGGCGGGTATTAACGCCGCGCTGTTCGTGCAGGGGCGCGAGCCGATGGTGCTGGAACGGCATACCGGATACATCGGCGTGCTGATTGATGACCTCATCACCAAGGGAGTGCAGGACCCCTATCGGATGCTGACCGCGCGGGCGGAGTTTCGCCTTGCCCTGCGCCACGACAACGCTGACCTGCGCCTGACCCCGATTGGCAGGCAGGTGGGACTGGTGGATGATGAGCGATGGAGTCGATTTACCGCCAAGCGGGATGCCATCGAACGCGAAACGCGCCGGTTGCAGCAAACCACCATCACGGGCAGGCACAACCCGCTGTTGCAGGAACACGGTCTCGCGCCGGTAGACGGACCCACCAGCCTGTATGACCTGCTGCGTCGCCCGGAGGTCACCTACGAGACCTTGCTGCGACTGGTGCCTGCGGATGAGCCTGCCTCGCGCGAGGTGGCGGAGCAGATCGATCTGGCAGCAAAGTACGAGGGCTTCCTGCGCCGCCAGCAACAGCAAGTCGCGGAGCACCAGCGGCTGGAGGGGTTGCTTATCCCCGAAGATATGGACTACAGCACGGTGCGCGGTCTCTCGCATGAAGGAAGAGAGAAACTTTCGCGGGTGCGTCCCCGCAGTGTGGGACAGGCATCGCGAATCCCGGGCGTGCGCCCCTCCGATATCGCCGCGCTGTTAATCCATCTGAAGAGCAGGGTGCTAGAACCGGCTGGAGGGCAAGGCTCCCGCCGAGTCGTTGGGTAGCGCGTCGGTACCCCTAATTCGCAACCTCTTTCCATGTACCAGCTCCAACCTCGTGGTAAACACGTAGCCTTTCTCGTCGGCTAGCGGGTCTTTTCGCATTTTGCAGCTGGATGGTGATTTCCCGCTCCTCGTGGTTGCCCCAAAGGTAACGTTCATGCGTGGGGTGGTCGGCATCGGTGTAATCTTGTTTGTGTCTTGGGGTGCCGTGGATGTTTCCCTTCCTGTCCAAAAGCGGTTGGGGCGCGCGATGCATCCGAACCGTTATCTTTTCCGGGTAAACGTCCACCGACGCGAAATCTGCGGGATAACCCGCCGTTCCCGCCGGGACGATATGTGCGATTCCGTTGACCCATTTCGCCGCCGTGAGATGGAGATGACCGCTGAAGACAGCAATCACTTGATGGGCGTGTGCGTGGACGACTTTCCAAGTGCGCTCATCTCGAACCTTCCAGCTGTCAAAACCGAAACTGGCTTTCAAAACCTCTTCGTCCCGCATCGGTACCAGTGGAACATGGGTTGCCAGTATAACGGGACGACCTTGCAGAAAACGGAAAGCCCGCTCCAGGAACGCATTTCTGGCTTCCGTTACTGCGTCGCCGAGTCGGTGAGCACCACTGGTATCCACCACAATGAAACCAATTCCCTTGCACGTAAACACATAATTACGCCATCCCTCGCCAAAACACCAGTCGTAGGCAACGTATCGTTCGGGGATGCCCTCGCCCTGACCGTTTTCGTGATTACCGACGCACGGCAAGAAAGGCACCTTCAGGCGGCTCAGCAGAAGGGTTTTCAACGTGCGCAAATCGTCGCGATAGTCCGGGATTTCGCCGTCAACGATGTCGCCTAACGAGAGGATAAAATCCGGCGGTTCGCAGCCATGTTGACCGTTCGCGCATTCCAACGCCCAAAGCGCCTTCTCGTTGGCTAAAGGGTAGCCTTCGGACCTGCCAGGTACCTCCGCTGCGCGAACGTGCATGTCGTTCCAGAGAATGAAACGAAAAAGCCTGCTCACCGGCACCGCGACTTACCCCCTTTCGCACATGGATGACAAACGTATGCCGCTGTAGCCGACTGCATAGTCCCGTTACAATCCCTCGCTGAGATAGAAAGAAAGTTCCGGCGCTGCAACAGGGATGTTGGATGCCGTACACCCAGGTTGATTGCGACGCAACTGCGCCCCGTCACCCAAACGGTCTACTCGTCGGCGTTTATCCTGGGGATTCGCGGTTCACTGCGTGTTCCCCTTGCACACCGTCTCGACGACATCCACAAAGCCCGGCGGTTAGGCAGTCCATTCCCGGCCACACTCTACCAGCTCCCTTATGGGGCTTCCTTACCCCTTCAACGCCCCAGCGACCATCGTTTCATGAATCCGGTCGCGGAACAGCCAGTACACGAACAGCACGGGCAGCATCACAATCACCAGCCCCGCAAACAGCGCGCCCCAGTCGCTCTGGTACTGTTCCACCATCAGCAGGTTGGCGATGCCCAGCGGCAGGGTGCGCCGCTCGTCGCTGCTCATGATGACCAGCGCGAGGGGATATTCGTTCCACAAGCCAATCGCGTTGAATACTCCCACCACGATGATTCCCGGCTTCGCCAGCGGCAGCATCACCTTCCAGAACGCCCGCGCGGGGCCGCAGCCGTCAATCAGCGCCGCCTCCAGCAGCTCCTGGGGCAGGGTCTGGAAAAAGCCCGTCAGTACGAACACCGTAAACGGCAGGGAGTATGCCACATACACCAGCGTCAAGCCGTGCAGGGTATCCAGCAGACCCAGCCGCGCCAGCAACAGAAACAGGGGCACAATGGTGAGGAAAAGCGGGAACATCATCCCGCCGAGAAACGCCCCAAACAGCCAGTTGGCGCCGCGAAACGGATAGCGGGCGAAGATGTACGCTGCCATCGCGCCGATGGGCAACAGGATTGCCAGCGTGCTGAGGGTAACGATGAGGCTGTTCATGAAGTAACGGGCGATGCCCGCCTCCTGCCATGCCCGCACAAAGTTCTGCCATTGCGGCGACCGAGGCAAGCCCCACGGCGAGGTGAAGATTTCGGGTCCCGTCTTGAAGGCGGTCATCAGCACCCACAGCAGGGGCACAACTACCGACAGGGCGAATATCCACAACCCGCCACCAATCAGCACGCGCCGCATCACGCCCTGCCCTCCTGCGGGTTATGGCGAAGCAGTGCCAAGATTGCCCCGCTCAGCGCCATCACCACTAGGAAGTTCACTATCGCCAGCGCGGTGGCATAGCCAAAGTCGCTGTGTTTGAACGCCTGCTCATACAGGTAGGTCAGCATCACTTCCGTGGCGCGGTCGGGACCGCCCTGTGTCATCAGGAACACGAGCGCGAAGATATTCATCGTGCCGATTGCCATGTAGACCAAAGCAATCCGCAGCACCGCCCACAGCAGGGGCAGGGTCACGTGACGCAACCGCACAAGACCCGCCGCCCCATCCAGCGTTGCCGCCTCCATCACCTCGTGCGGGATGGTGCGCAGGGCTGCACTGAACAGCATGATATAAAACCCCAGCGCGTGCCACACGTGCGCCACGCCCACCGCCGCCAGCGCAGTGCGTTTGTCGCCCAGCCACGCAATCGCCCACGCTTCCAGACCGACCGCCTTCAGCGCGCCGTTCAGGATGCCGAAGGAAGGGTTCAGGATAAACATCCACAGCACAGCCACCACGACCAGCGAGATGACCTGTGGAAACAGGTACACCGCCCGCAGGAAACGCGCCGTGCCCGAGTCGTGCCCGACGGCGTGCGCCAGCGCGAGCGCAAGTGCCAGGATGACGATGCTTGTGCCCACAAACAGCAGCAGATTGTGTCGCAGCGCCAGCCACACAATGGGGTCCGCGAAGATCTGGCGGAAGTTCTCCAGTCCGATGAAGGTACGGCTTTCCGAAATCCCCCGCCAGCGATACATCGAGAAGGCGAACGCCTGCAGCACCGGCGCCACCACGAACAGCGCATACAGCACCGTTGCCGGCAGCAGAAACCCAGCGATGAATATCCCGCGGGAACGTCCGCTCATCGCGCCTGTCCGCGTTTGTAGGTGTGCTTGGGAAGGTTCTTGTCCTGCCGTGCCGCCTCCGCCGCCGCTTCCAGTCGCTCGACAAACTGCTCGGGCGTGATGTTGCCTGACAGCAGCGCAGCGGTGGCGTCTTCTACCGCCTTGCCCAGCTTGGGGTACCACTGACGGTACTCCACCGACCAGACGGTTTTCGCCCTGCGGAACACCTCGACGGGTTCTTTCAGGTGCTCGGGGAAGTTTGCCTGGTCGCTACCGCGGATGGACATCAGCGTGCCCTTCTGCTCCACGAACTGCTTCGCCTTCTCCAGCGAGGTCATATATTTGTAGAAGTCAATGGCGAGTTCGCGGTTTTTGCCTTTCGTAGGAACCATCCAGGGCTCGATGCCGATACCGACGGCGGTCGGATCACCCTTGCCATCGTCCAGAACGGGGGGAAGCATAAAGCCCATGCGGAAGTTGGGCGGCAACACGTTGCGCATCTCCGAGTGCAGCCATGTGCCGCAGGGTATCATCGCTGCCCTGCCGGAGATGAACTCCATCTGCGCCCCGGTGTGGTCCATGCCGTTTGCACCTTCCTGGAAATACCCACGGCGGCGCAGCTCCACCATCATCTGTGCCGCTTTCAGGAACGCCGGCGACTTCCACGCACCCGGCACGAGATTTTGCGCGTTATCAAAGGCTTCAATGCCCCCCGCGCTGATGACCCACGGGATGAGGAACCCGCTGACTGCGTAGGCAGGGTAGATGCCCTGATAGGTGATGGGCGCGATGCCCTTGGCTTTGATCTTCTCGCAGAGGTCCAGCAGTTCGCTCCATGTGCGCGGTGGTTTCCAGCCGTTCTTCTCGAACAGGTCTTTGTTGTACCACCAGCCGAGCATACTGAAGAAGTAGGGTAGCATGTAGGTCTTGCCCTGATACTGGCACAGCTCCAGCAGGGCAGGCTCGAAGGTATCGCGCCATTTGCCTTCGGTTTTACCGAAGGGCGGGCTGTCCAGATACTCGTCCAGCGGGATAACCTGCCCCTCGTACACCAGTGCCCAGTGGTCCATACCCCAGCCGGGATAGGTCAGGTCGGGTGGGTTGCCCGCAATGAAGCGTGGGCGCAACTGTTCCCACACGCGCGGGTTGCCCCACACTTTGATTTTAACGCCCGGGTGCTGCTGCTCGTATTCGCGCGCCGCCTGCTCGAAGAAGTCGATGCCGTAGCCGCCCTTGAAGCAGGCGACCTCCAGCTCTTTGGTGGCAGTCGTGGACTGTCTACCGCAAGACACAACCACCACCGCAGCCAGCGCAATGGCTACCACAGGCAGGGCGTGTTGGATATATTTCATTTTCGCTGTACCCCCTACATTGGCTTTCGTGTGATGCTGAACAGCGTGAAGCATCTCTGAGATTCTTCGCCTTGTTCACAATGACAAAAGACGCACTATGAATGACACATTACAGCCGTTTGCAGTAGATAACCTCGAGCGTGGTTGTCGCCGGGTAACGCGGTGCCTTCCAAGAAATTCGCCAGCGTGAGAGGGCGTTCCTGCAGGACAGAGTGTGGTTGCCGGGGGTACGGCGCAGGGACGGATCAGCCACTTACCCGTCCCTGCCAGATTGAAGCGCAGGGTTTTTACTCCTCCGCCAGCAGTTGCCTCTCCTTTGCGAGGTAGAAAGCAAGGATGCCCTGCTAAGGGCATCCCCATTGTCTGTCAGTCGTCGCCAATCATGCCGAAGTTGCGCACGAGGATGCCGAAGTCGAACAGCGTCACCTCGTCATCTCCGTCCAAATCGGCGCTGGGGTTCCAGTTGCTGTCGCCCGGCAGGCTGCCAAAGGCTGCTACCATCTCCCCGAAGTCGAATAGTGTGACCTCGTTATCGCCATCCACATCGCCGTTGACCACGCTGAAGTCCACGGTGACATCGCCGGTGATGGCGACCCTCGCGCGGGTGTGTCGCAACCAGTGCGACGCCTTCGCGGCTACGTCGAACCTGCCGTTGCGCGTGGTATTGAAAGAGTACTGGCTGCTGCCGTTCAGGGTGACGACGTGTGTCTCCAGCGGGCCGGTGCTGCCCGGGTTGCGGATTTCGATGGTGACCGACATGGTGCTTGGGTCGCCACTGAAGTCCTGCAATTCCACCGTGCCGCTAACCCTGCGGGTGCTTGCCGCCACGGTGAGCGTGCCGGTGCTGGTGCTTGGGTTCAGCGGGTCATCCCCAGCAAAGGCGACCTCAATGGTGTGTGCGCCAATCGTGGCGCTGGCGGGGATGGTGTAGCCGATGCTGGCGACGCCGCTGGAGTTAGTGCTGGCGTTGCCCACGACGGTGCTGCCCACTTTGAACTGCAGGGTGCGTCCCACGATCAGCGCGCCGTCATGCGCCCGACGCAGCGTTGCGCTCAGCGTCACGGAGGAGCCTCGCGTGCCCGACACGTCCGCTACCTGAATGATGGTGTCGGCATAGCGGCGGAAGGTGGCGCTGCCCGCGGTACCATGGTATTCGGCGTCGCCGCCGAAGGTTGCGCTCATCGGCACGTTGCCCAGCGCGCCTGCCGTCACCGTCCACGTGCGGGAGGCGACCCCCGCGCTGTTCGTGTTCGCGCTGCCGGCGTTGCTTCCGTCCACGGTGAACTGCACGGTTTTGCCTGCCAGCACCGCGTTATCTGAGACGCGCCGCAGGGTCGCGCGTAGCGTGGCAGGTTGCCCGATGGTGCCGGAGGCGTTCTCCACAGTGAGGGCGGTGGTATACCTGGTCGCCACGGTGTAACCGCTGCTATACGCCCAGTTGCCCGCCACGTCGCGCACTGCAAACTGGATGCGATTGGCGGACGCACTCTGCTGGTTAAACGGCACGTTCGGCGCGGTGATGGTCTGGAAGGCTTTGGTACCGTCCGACCCGGTGATAGCGCCCAATTGCCACTCGCTCCATGTCGAGCCGCCGTTGGTGGAGTAGCGATAAAAGCCTCCGCCAGAGATGCTTAACCCTGACAGGAGGTCGCGAACCTGCACGGTGCACGTGGGGGTTAGACCGGTGGTGCCCACGCCAGTGACGGCGAAGTTCTGCCAGTCCTGTGGGCTCGTCGCGTCGATCTTGACAACCTGCCAGCCGCTGTCGCTGTAGTTGCCGGCGCGGTCGTAGGCACGGAAGTAGACCAGATTCTCGCCGCTGCCGCCTTCCTGGTTGAACGGAACGTTGAGTGCGGTGATGCGCTCGAGCGCGGTGGAGCCGTTGACCGCACTCGTGGTGCAGGCAAAGGGACCTCTCGTCCCTGTGGCAGACGTCCAGTACCAGTAGTACAGTTCGCTGGTGTTTAACCCCGAAAGGGTATCCCGAACCTGCATCGAGCAGTTTGGCGTGCGGTCGTTGGTCCATTCTGGCAGGAAGCCCTGCCAGTTGGAGGGGTTGGTGCCGTCCACGATGATGGTGTTGATCACCTCAGCGGTGCCGCCGTTGATAGAGCGCACGCGGTAGCGGACGCGCTTGGCGCCTTCACTGGTGCCGCGTAGGTTCCACACGAGACGTCGCCAGTAGCCGGCAGGGATGTTGCCCTGATTCATGCCGGAGAGATTGCCGAGATTGAAACTCTCCTCTGCGCCGTTGGGGGCGTACCGCACGTAGGTCATGCTGTTGCGGCTGATGCCCGAGCTGAGCAGGGCGATGTCCCCGAACACACCTGACGCCACGAAGGAGTCGGCGCGCGCCCAGCCGACGACATCGAAGTTGACGTTCGGCTTCACCGCCACAGGCGTTTGAAAGGTCAGCGTGATGTTCGGCGTCACGTCGCCGTACACCGCCCGCACCGCCACCGCCAGCGCCTGCGAGGAGCCTTCTCGCTGCGCGTAGGTGTGAACCTTAATGCGGTAGTCGCCCGCAGCCGCGTTGGTGATGGTGATGACCTCCACGTTATCCCGTGGCGAGAGGGATGACCACTCCCCGGTGGCGCCGCTGGAAAATGGGGCTCTGTCCAGATAGATGTCGAGGTCGTTCTTGAGGGCGACACTACCACCCGATGGCGCGGGAGCGTCAGGATAGACCAGCACCACCCGCAGCGAGGTGGCGGTCTGCGGCAGGTTGAAGTCCACCGTGCGAAGGTCGCCGTTACCGCCATTGTTCCACCACCACACGTGCCACCAACCGTCAAAACTGTAATGCGAGAGCATGGCGTCTACCTTGCCCCGCCCCTGAGCGGCGGAGCTGACGCCGAGGTCAATCGTGTTGGCAAGGATGACTGCTTTGGTCGCCCACGCGGGGAAGTTGTAATGCCCGATCATGCCCGCCACCAGCCCGGCGACATGCGGAGCAGCCATCGAGGTACCATTCCAGCCATAGAGGTAGCCCGAGTTGTTGGTATTGCTGGTCGAGTCGATCCATGAGCCGGGCGCCACGACGTCGGGCTTCACGCGACCGTCACCCGTCGTCCCTCTGGACGAGTAGTCCGTCACGCGGTCTACATAGTCCGGATGGTCATCGAAAATCGCGCCGACGGTGAATGCGCCCTTCGCCACGGCGGGACCACCGATGGTGTTTGCTCCAGGACCGTCGTTCATGGCGGAAATCACGGGCACGATGTTCTGCTGGAACATCTCGTCCACCTTGCGGGAGAGGGCGTCCGTGCCGATGAGGTTGACACCGCCGAACCCACCGCTGAAGTTGAACACCTGGCGCCTGTAGCGGCTCTCTCTGCCCTGCATGTCCAGCAAGCCCTCGTACATCGAGTTGCCTTCCGACACGCCGCGCCCGTCCGCCGCGCGGCGAAACACCTTGCTGATGAGCAGGTCATACCCGTCCACGTTGGTATCGCGCAAGCCAGACGCCGTGCCCCGATAGCGCGCCTGCACACGCCCTTCGCCGACGAAGGTACCTGTCACGTGCGTGCCGTGACCATGCACGTCGTCCCACCAGTTGGTCTCGGTGGTGCGATTGTATCCAGCTGTGGCTGTCCAGACGTTGTAGAAGTCCTGATGGTAGCTCAACCCTGTGTCCATCACCCCTGCCTTGATAGGGCGCCCGCCCTCGGGACGTCCGTCGTGCTGGAGATACCACAGTAGGTCGGCGTTGATGGACGCCTGCGACTCGGTGTGCATGGCGTATCCAGGACGCACCGGCTCCACAAACAGCACCGCGTTCATGTCCAGCAGGCGGTTGACGGCGGCGGCGTCCGCCTCCACATACATCACCGCCAGCGAGGGGTCGTAGGTGCCGGTCTCCGCTACCAGCGCGGAAACCGCCTCGCGTGCGCCCTCATCGGGCGCGAAGAGGTTGACGTACAGCCCAATGCGCTCGCCGGTCTGTCCGCCCATGAACAGAAGCAGTTCAGGGTCCAGCTTCTGAATGGGGTAGGGCTGGCCGACCCAGCGCACCTGCGGATGCGCCGCTACGGTGTTCAGCGCGTCTACCGGAATGCGCGCCTGATACGCGCTGTACGGGTAGAAGCCGAACAGCTCCACCCCGTGTTCCTGCAGCCACGCCTGCAAAGCTTCATCCAGCCTGTCGTTGAGCAGGATGAAGGCATACACGGCGCGCCTGGCATCCATGCCCTGCGCCGAGAGCGTTGTGGACTGCGCCAGTTGTGCCAGCGCGGGCTGTAGCTTCTCGCCCTCGGGGGGCACGTACTCGCCGCTTAAAAACGCCAGCGCAACCTTCTCGCCTTTGGTGCCGAAAGGCAGAGGGAAGCGACCGGCTTGCACCACACCTTCGTTGCCCAGCCCCAGTCCTTCCCGCAGATAGGCGGGACCGACAGGTCGGTTGGCGTTGGCTATTTCGGGGCGGGTGTGTGCACCAGAGGTTTGATACTGCAAGGGGCGATCCAGACCGGGTATGGCGAGCAGCATATCCAGCGGGCTACCCGGAAGGAAGAGAAAGCCTCCCGATGGGGGAGACTGCTTTCCCTGCTGTGCGTGCGAAAGCGGTGCCTGAACGGTGACGAGCAGCATCGCTATCGCCCATACCGCAGGCAGAAGCCTGAAAGATTTGAGCCTCATCGAGATTCCTCCTTGTTTTCAGGGCGCGCCTGCTGCCCTACCCAGCACCGGTCGGAACAGCGTGGTTAACCCTGTTGCATCGTGGCTAATCCTGTACACTACAGTTTAGCGTCGCTACATTATAGCACATCCCCAGTGCGAACGCACGTATTTCCGCGGGTGAATGCAAGTATTCTAAAAAAATATTCCTGCGGCTGTCTTGCGGCAAACTTTCGGACTCTTCGGACGTGCGGCTATCTTCCTGTTTGCTGAGCGCGCACCGCATCGCCGAACGCCCAGCCACACAGCACCCCGAACCATAGCAGGTTCGGCGCGAAAAGTGCCACCTGTTCGCGCCCAGGCGCATAGCTGAGCAGAAAACCCAGTGTCAACCC
>Ga0308418_1000510_pt1 | contig 22196 bp, 17 predicted proteins | sample HotsprSampleR4cd_FD_203517 | JGI IMG/M metagenome (GOLD analysis project Ga0308418, IMG submission 203517) | Hot spring phototrophic mat microbial communities from Mushroom Spring, Yellowstone National Park, Wyoming, United States - 20090729_R4cd ... | reverse complement strand
CTGGCAAACAAATCATATCAGGTTGGTGCGGTACTATTTCCGTCAGCCTTTGCCGAAAGTGACGCAAATTTGCTGACGGATTCCTGACTTCAATCCTCAGCGGAACAAGGCACACTCGCATATTTCATCTCGCAAAGGCGGCTGAAAGGAGCCGTACAACGCCAGACGCCGCACGCCGTACCGCTCGCGCAGGGTGGGGAGCGCCGTCTGGAGACGCTCCACCACCTCCTGACGCGACTGCACGCGCGACCGAGCCTTACGCCGTGCCTGCATGTTAGCTCATCATCTTGCGCAGCACCATCGGCAGGATGCCACCGTGGCGGTAGTATTCCACCTCAATCGGTGTGTCCACGCGGGCAAGCACTTGGAAAGTGCGCTCGCTGCCATCGGGCTTGACCGCACGCACAGTCAGCACCTTGCGCGGCGTCAGGTCGGCAATGCCCGCGATGTGGAACACCTCCTCGCCCGTCAGCCCCAGCGACCCCACATTCTCGCCAGGCATAAACTGCAGCGGTAGCACGCCCATCCCGACGAGGTTGCCGCGATGGATGCGCTCGAAGCTCTCGGCGATCACGGCACGCACACCCAGCAGCGCGGTACCCTTCGCTGCCCAGTCGCGCGAACTGCCCGAACCGTACTCCTTGCCGCCCAGCACTACCAGCGGCGTACCCGACGCCTTGTACCGCTGGCACGCCTCGAAGATGGTCGTGCGCTCGCCCGTGTCCCAGTGAATCGTGTAGCCGCCCTCCACACCAGGCAGCAGCAGATTCTTGATGCGGATGTTCGCGAAAGTGCCGCGAATCATCACCTCGTGGTTGCCCCGCCGCGAACCGTAGGTGTTGAAATCGCGCGGGTCGACGCCGTGCTGAATCAGGTACTGCCCCGCAGGGCTGTCGACGGGGATACTGCCTGCGGGCGAGATGTGGTCGGTCGTGATGCTGTCGCCGAAGATTGCCAGCACGCGCGCCCCGTGAATGTCGCTCAGTGGGGGCGGCGCGTCGGGCATCCCGTCAAAGTACGGCGGACGCTGAATGTAGGTGCTGTTGGCGTCCCACTCGTAGACCTCCGAGTCGGGCACGGGCAGCGATTGCCAATGCTCGTCGCCGTCGAACACCTGCGCGTAGCGGTGCTTGAACAGCTCCGACTGCAGCGCACGGGCGATGGTCTCGCGCACCTCCTGCGGGCTGGGCCAGAGGTCTTTCAGGAACACAGGGTTGCCGTTGGGATCCCATCCCAGCGGGTCGCGCTGTAGGTCGATGTCCACCGTGCCCGCAATCGCGTAGGCGACCACCAACGGTGGCGAGGCGAGGTAGTTCGCCTTCACCTGCGGGTTGATGCGCGCCTCGAAGTTGCGGTTGCCCGACAGCACTGCTGCGACCACCAAGTCGCCCTGCTTGACCGCCTCCGAAATCACGGGCGGCAGGGGACCGCTGTTGCCGATGCAGGTCGTGCAGCCGTAGCCGACCACATGGAAGCGCAACGCCTCCAGATAAGGCAGCAGCCCCGCGTTCGCCAAGTAGTCCGACACCACGCGACTGCCTGGCGCGAGGCTCGTCTTCACCCACGGCTTGACCTGCAGCCCGCGCTCGACGGCTTTCTTCGCCAGCAGTCCCGCCGCAACCATCACTGCAGGGTTCGAAGTGTTCGTGCAGGAGGTAATCGCCGCGATGACCACATCGCCGTGCTTGAGGAAGGTCTCCTCGCCCTCCAGCATAACGGGCACGCCTGCATGCCCACGCTCGGCAGGCGCGTCCTCGGCAGGCGACTCGTCGCCCCACTGGCTCGGCTCTGGCGGTTGCAGTCCGAACCCGCCCTCGCGCAAGGGGGTATACAGCGCTTTGCGGAAACCCGCTTGCATCTCGCGCAGGGGCACGCGGTCATGCGGACGCTTCGGTCCCGCAAGGCTCGGCTCCACCGTGCTGAGATCCAGCTCCAGCGTGTCAGAGTATTCGGGGTCGGGCGTCTCGTCCGTGCGGAACAGCGCGTTCTCCTTGCAGTAGGCTTCCACGAGGCGCACGAGGCTCTCGTGCCTGCCTGTGAAGCGCAGATACTCCAGCGTGCGCTGGTCTACAGGGAAAAAGCCCATCGTCGCGCCGTATTCGGGCGCCATGTTCGCAATCGTCGCGCGGTCTTCCACCGTCAGGCTGCTCAAGCCCGGTCCGTAGAACTCCACGAACTTGTCCACCACGCCCTTCTTGCGCAGCAGCTGCGTCACGGTCAGCACCAAGTCGGTCGCCGTCGCGCCTTCGGGCAACTCGCCCGTGAGTTTGACGCCCACCACCTGCGGGATGAGCATGTAGTAGGGCTGTCCCAGCATCACGGCTTCGGCTTCGATACCCCCGACGCCCCAGCCGAGAATGCCCAGCGCGTTAATCATCGTCGTGTGGCTGTCCGTGCCGACCAGCGAGTCGGGGAAGGCGACCACCTCGCCGTTCACCTGCTTGGTCTGCACCACCTTGCCGAGATACTCCAAGTTCACCTGATGCACGATGCCCGTGCCAGGGGGCACCACGCGGAAGCCGTCGAACGCGCGTTGCGCCCAGCGTAGCAGCATATACCGCTCGCGGTTGCGCTCGAACTCTTTCTCGACATTTAGGAAGAAGGCGTACTGCGTGCCGAAGTAGTCCACTTGCACGGAGTGGTCGATCACGAGGTCGGCGGGCACGACGGGGTTGATGCGCTGGGGGTCTTTGCCGCGCTCCTGCATCGCGTTGCGCATCGCCACGAGGTCTACGATGCACGGCACGCCCGTGAAGTCCTGCAGGATCACGCGGGCGGGCATCAGCGGGATTTCGCGCGGTTCGGGTTGCGGCTGCCAACTCGCCAGCGCGCGTAGGGTCGCCTCCGCCTCTGCGCCGAGGAGCGTCGCGCCGTCGGGCGACTCCGCCACGCGCAGCATGTTCTCCAACAGCACGCGAATCGAAAATGGCAAGCGGTCAATCTTGCCCAGTCCCTGCTTCTCTGCGGCGGGCAAGCTGTAGTAGATGTAGGGCTGTCCTTCCACAGATAAAGTGGCTCGCGTCGTCATGAGTTGTCTCCTCCGCTACAGGAGTGTACCCGATAGCAGGGAATTGACTCGCGCCCGCAGGGAGTTGACTCACAAGCGCAGGGAGTTGACTCGCGCCCGCAGGGAATTGACTCGTGAGCGCAGGGAGTTGACTCGTGTTGGGCACGGTGTAGCGGCGGGCAGTTCCAGAAGCAACGGAGCCGTCTTATAAGTGTCTTTGCAGTGAGATTTAACATAGCCCCCACCCCAACCCTCCCCGCGGGCGGGGAGGGAGCCATGACTCCTCCCCCGTCGACGGGGGAGGTTGGGAGGGGGGCATGTTGAAAAACCAACGCAAAGACACTTACCAATCGTTGAGCCAGAGTTCAAAAAAACAGCAGTTGATGACCCCCTCCTTAAGGTTCCCCCTGCACGCAGGGGGAACCGAGTAGGCGCGCCTTTCGCGGTTCCCCTCGCGAAGCGGGGGGAACCTAAAGGAGGGGGGCAATTTGAACTTCGGACGCGCGATTGGTATTAGGTACACTTCAAGCGGTGAAGCGTATTGGGCACACAGGTTCGACGCAGGTTATCACGATTCGGCTGGAGCTACCCGCCAGCGTGCCGCTGAATGAGCAGGAGGCTCGCGAGATACTGGTGCTGAAGCTGGTGGAGGACGGGTATCTGTCCCAATCGGAGGGGGCGCAGTTGCTGGGCGTCAGCCGTGCAGAGCTGATTGAACGGATGACGCAAGCAAAGATGGCGGTCGCTCGATACACCCCTGAAGACCTTGTGCGTGAAACGGAGACGCTCCACTGGCTCCAGCAACAACGCGCGGTGAGCCGTCGTGTCTTAGGGGTTGGCACGCGACTTGGCGAAAACGCTCCATCGGCTGCAGCAGAAAGGCTTCGGCATCTTTGACTACGCTCAGCTTGTAGAAGGCAACGACTGAAGTGTTCCCAACAGCAGGGGGCTACTCAGCAGAGACGACGATGTCCGTGGTGCGTCCGTCGCTGAGGCGCACACGGAGGATGTCGTTGCCGCTGCTGGTAGACCAACCCGCGATGGGGTTGTCCGCAGCGATAGCTCCTACGCTGTGGTCGTTCAGGCGTATATTTTCTCCAGCACGTCCCACTTGGCGCAGTCCCTCACCGAATGTGTTGATGACATAGATTGCTCCATCAAAACTGTCATACAGGGCTATATACTTTTCTGAAGGGGCAATCGCGGCTGCTGAGATGCGATAGAAAGCGATGTCAGAAGCGAACTTTCGCCCGTTGCTTCGCCGAATGACTACGAATTCGTCGCGTAGTTCGTATGTATCCTCCCTACCCCACTGCGCCTTGTAGACCCCACAGGTAGGCGAGGACGCCAGCAAAGTCTCCAGACCATGCTCCGACGAGATAAGCGGGGGGAAGGATGCTGCATAACGGGGCGCGCCGAAAGGCAGGGCAAGGTAGGCGGTAATCGCAATTAGCGCAGCAGCGGCAGTTCCCACAGCCACTTTGAGCCAGCGTCTACGAGCAGAGCGTTGCCGCACTTGTTTCGCTGTTGCCCGACGACTCTGCTCATACTGCTGGATGGCGCGTTCCAGATTCTCGTCCGAGATGCCAGCTTCGCGGGCAATCGCACGCAGTTGCTCGGCGGTAATCGTGTTGTCCTGCAGGTGCGCCGCGATACGCAAGATTTCGCCCGCCTCTTCGGGCGAGTAGTGCGCTTGCGACGCGGTTGCCTGAACCTGTTCCTGTATCATCACCGTTCCCCTGACAGCTAAATATACTGTCCATCGTCCGATATTCCTGTCTACAGCTTGCGCCTCGCTGTGGGGCGCTTATGGGCTGCCAACTTAGTCTTCAGGCAAATTCACCTCTACTGTCTGACCGTCCTCTGTGTTGAACAGAACCACCTCCTTCCCGTTCCTCGTTGTCCAACCCGCAAAGAACGAGACTCCTTCAGGGATCAAGGGCGTGATGCCATACGGATCGCGCCTGAATCGGTGGGCGAGTGTCTTGATGCGGTAAGAGCTCTCCCCAAGTGTGACCACATAAACACCCTGAAAGTCCGCAAAAACAACATGTTTACCCGATGGGGAAATCGATGCGAATTCCACTCTACCGAAGGATTTGTCCAAAGCGAATACTTGTCCGTTGCTAAGCTGGATAATCAGCCTCTCGTCTGGCAATGAGTTTGGGAAGCGCCGCGATACATGTGTATCCAAGTAGACGCTGCAATTGGGGGAAGCCGCCAGAAGTTGCCGCTCCGCTTGTGTAATCGCACGGTTCACCTGCGTGGCGGTGTAGGTGAGGGTTCCTGCGACCCCAATCGTGGCTGCCACGACGGTGGCAGTCAGCGTGAGCCATCGCTTGCGCGCGGTGGCTTTGCGCTTGTGCTGTTCCTCTACCGCGCGTCGCTGCTGATACAGTTCGAGGGCGCGCTCCAGATTCTCGTCCGCAATCCCAGAGTCGCGGGCAATCGCGCGCACTTGCTCTGCGGACAGGGTGCTAGCCTGCAGTTCCGAGGCGATGCTGAGGATCTCTCTCACCTCCTCTGCAGAGAAGCGCACCTGCGATTCGGTCGCCTCGGCAGTTTGGCTCTGTTCCAGCGTCATCGTGCTTCCCCCGTTCAATTATACTGAATTCCGCCCGAAATTCCTGCCAATTGCCCATAACCTTAGCAGGAATGTTTTTCTCGCGCGTCTAATTAGGTGCTGGGTGATGACCATGGTCTGGCGCAAGGTCGCACATATCGCGCTTGGATGCGCACTACTGATTGGCTTTCAGTTGTACGGGATTGCTGGGTTAGTACAGAACGAGCCGCCGCGCGGCAGCGTGTTCGGGGTTGCCTATTCCGAACGCACGCTCGCGCCGATTCCGAAGACCTATGTTCGCTTGATACGACAAGAGCCTTTAGACCAACCCCGCGAAGATACGCCCGACGCCTACTCCCCACCTGCCGAGCCTACTGAGATGCGCACTCGCGTTCAGGGGTGGGACGCCGAACGGTATGCGTGGTACGAGTGTGGCTACACGGGCGCGCCCGACGAAAGCACTTGGGAAGCGATTGCTGACGCGCAGGGTCGCTTCCAACTGCGGGGCATACCCGCAGGCGTCTACGAGGTGGAGGCGCGCAGCAACTGGCATGACCTCTACGATCTCGACATCTATTACTACCCCGAGCGTCGCGTGCGCATCGTGGTGCGCGACGGCGAGCGATTAGACCTCAACCTCGCCCTCAAGCCGCCCAAGCCGTTTTTGGAACTCATCCACCCGCAAGCGGTCTACTACCCCGACGAACCGTTGCGCGTGGGCATACGCGGCTACAACGACGACGACACTATCCGCCTGACTCTGCACCGCGTGCGCCACCAGTCCAAAGAGGCGCTACCTTCAGGGCTGTACCGTTTTCTGAACGATGTGCGCTACGGCTGGTGGCGTAGCGACGGGCAGCTGGGCAAAGCGCTGGAACATTATTCCGCGCACCTGGAGGCGATATGGTCGCACGAGGCGCCGATTCGCGGGCGCGACCCCGAAGGCGTGTTCACGCAGTATGTGGATGTGCCCAAGCAGCCCGAAGGGACTTACCTGCTGGAAGCGCAGTCGGGCACGAACCGTCAGGTGGCGCTGATCGTGGTCTCCTCGATCGGGGTCGTCTCCAAAGTGAGCCGCGAGGCGACAGAGATTTGGTGTACCGAACTGCGCACCGGGCAGCCGCTGGCGGGCGTCGAGGTGCGCCTCTATCGCACGCGCACGGTGGGCACAGGGGGCGTCACGCGCGACGAAACCCGTCTCGTCGCGCAGGGGCGCACCAACCGCGACGGGCTGGCGCGACTGGAACGCATCCCACCCCACACCGACTGGCAGGATGAGGAGCGCGAGGTCATCGCCGTGCATTCGCCGCGCACGGGCAAACTCGTACACTGGGGCTATGTGCGCACCGCGCCATGGCGCGGAGGACCCGACGCCTCTGAGCCGCTCACAGGCGCGATTTACACCGAACGCCCCATCTACCGCCCTGGACACACGGTTCAGTTCAAGGGCATCGCGCGGCTGGGCAAAGTGCCCAACTACCGCCTCCTGCCGCCCAACACGCCCGTGCAAATCAGCATCCTGAACCCGAAAGACGAAATCGTCTACGAGACGCGCACGACCACCAACGACATGGGCGCGTTCCACGCCAGTTTCCCGACCTCGCCCGAAGCGGAGACGGGCTACTATACCATCCGCGCCGCCGTCGGCAACTACGGAATTATCGAAGAGTTCGTGCCCCTCAGCGCGTACCGCAAGCCGACCTATCGCATCACCCTCAAGCCCGACCGCGACCTCTACATGCCTGGCGAGACGGTACGCATTCCCATCCAGACCGAATACTACTTCGGGATGCCTGTGCCGAACACGCAGTTGACCTACACGGTCTACCGCCGTGAGAACTGGCGCTGGTATGACTACTGGGAGGAAGAGTACGACTGGCTCCGTGACGCGGAAGACGAGGAGTATTACGACGGTTATGACGCCTACGGGCAAGTGGTGCAGACAGGCGAGCTGAAGACCGATTCGGCGGGGCGAGCGACACTCGTGCTGCGCACGAACGACCTGCTGCCGCCCGATGACGCCGCCCACGCGTCGTACTGGGGTTCGTCAGCGTTGAGCTACGAATACACGGTAGAGGTCTATGCGCTTTCGGAGGGGTGGGAAGGCACGACGGGACGCGCTTCGTTTGAGGCGGCGACCGCCCACTGGGAGGCAATCCTTATGCCTGAAACCGAGTTTGGCGAAGCAGGCACAGTGTATCGCTACCGCGTGCGCCTGACCGACCGACGCACGGGCGAGCCTGTGCAAGCCGCGCTGCAATGGCAAGCGGTGCTGAAACTGCAGGCAGGCAGCCGCACGCGGGTCGCAGAGCAACATCAGGGCACGCTTCAGACCAACGCGCAAGGCGTCGCCGAGTTCCAGTTCACGCCCGACCTCAGCGGCGACTGGGAGGTGTCCATCACAGGGCGCGACACAGACGGCAACCGCTTCCAAACGCGCCACTACCTATGGGTGTCGGGGCAGGGGTACACGCCGTGGTGGGCGCGTCGCCGAGACGCGAACGCGCTGGAGGTGCGCCTGCAAAAACGCGCCTACGAAGTCGGCGAACCCGTCGAGGTCGCCATCCGCACCCCGCACCGCGACGCGGCGTTCTACATCACCGTAGAGGGCGACCGCCTGTACCACTCGCAGGTCGTGCGGGCGCAGGGCGCGCTGACCCGCGTGCGCCTGCCCGCCGCCACCCGCGAGCAAATCCCCAACGCCTTCGTCTCGGTCTGCATGGTGCGCAACAAGGAACTCGTGCGCCGCGAGGTGGAGTACCGTGTCGGCAAGGGGCACGGCGCGTTGCAGGTGCAGGTGCAACCCGACAAACCGCGCTACGAACCCGGCGAGACGATGCTGGTGCGCCTGCAGACCGCCGATACGCAAGGCAAGCCCATGCCCGCCGAGGTGTCGCTGGGCGTGGTGGACGAAGCCATCTACGCCATCCGCGAGGACAGCCCCGCCGCTATACGCCGCGCGTTCTACTCGCGCCAGTGGAACCATGTTCAAACCGACTTCTCCGCCGTGTGGCTGGCGTTGCAGGGCGACAAAGGCGCAGTGGAGAGCGTGCGCCGCAACTTCCCCGACACCGCTTATTGGCAGCCGACCATCCGCACCGACGCGCGCGGGCAAGCCACCGTGCGCATCCGCCTGCCCGACAACATCACCGAGTGGCGACTGACCGCCATCGCGCACACCGCCGATACCAAAATCGGCTACGCCCGCGCGAAGGTGAAAGCGGCGAAAGACCTCATGGCGCGCCTGCGCCTGCCGATGTGGCTGGTGGAAGGCGACCGCACGGAAATCAACGCGATTCTCAGCAACGACACTGACCAGCCGCGCGAGGTAGAGGTGGAACTGCGCACGCCTGACGGCATCCGCACGCAGATCGCGCGCGTGCCCGCCCGTAACTCCACCACCCTGCGCTGGGACTACACGCCGAAGTCGCTGGGCGAGCAGCGGTTCGTGCTAATTGCCCGCGAGCGCGGCGGGCACCTGCGCGACGCCGAAGAGCGCACGCTGTTGGTCAAGCCGCTGAGCCTGACGGAGACCGACAGCCGAGCGGTGCTGCTGAACGCCGAGCGCACGCTGACGCTGACCTTGCGCCCCGACGCCATTCCGAGCCGCGCGACGCTGACCCTGCGCAGCTTCCCCAGCGCGAGTGCAATCGCCCTCGATAGCCTGCCCTACCTGCTGGAATACCCCTACGGCTGCGTGGAGCAGACCGTGAGCCGCTTCGTGCCCGCGCTGATGGCGAAACGCGCGTCAGAGCAGCTCGGCGCGCCGCTGGACGCCGAAACCCAGCGCAAAATCGCCGAAATCGCCGAGCAGAGCCTGCAGCGACTGGCGCGCATGCAACTGGAGAACGGCGGCTGGGGCTGGTGGGACGGGGACGAGGCGTACCCGTGGACGACTGCCTACGCCGTATGGGGACTGCACAAAGCCCAGCAAGCGGGTATGCCCGTGCCCGAAGCGATGTACCGCAAGGGCATCGACGCCCTGCGCCGACTCATCGTGCAAGACCTCGCCCGCGTCCCCGAACACGAGGGTCGCGAGCAGTGGCTTAGCCTCTACGACTGGACCTTCCCGCTGCTGGTGCTGGCTTCGGTAGACCCGACGCCGCCCGACGCCCTGCGCTACGAACTCACAGACGTTCTCACCAACTGGGTCGCATTCCTGACCAAGCCTCGCCCCGCCGATGAGCGTTCCTACCGCAGTCGCGATTTGCAGATGTATCGCCTGCATGTAGCGGCGATGTTGCAGCGCTGGCGCAGTTTGCCCAACGCCGACGCGCACCTGCGCGAGCTGTGGCGCGCCCTCGAACGCGACGCGCTGGAAGACCGCAGCCACATCGACTGGGAGCCGAACCGTACCGATGACGAATGGTACTGGGTCTCGTGGCCGCCTGTGGAGACGCAGGCGACTGCGCTGCAGGCGTTGCTGGAGGCGCGCCCGCTGGCGACCGAGCTGTTTGGCGCCCCACAACGCTACGAGCAAATGGTGAGCAAGACCGTCACGGGGCTTGCGCTTGGCTACCGCAACGGTCGCTGGTACTCCAGCCGCGATACCGCGCTGGCAGTGGAGGCGTTGCTGGAGTATAGCCTGCGCTACGGGCGCAATTCGTACCGTGAGGGCGCATATGAGGTGTGGCTGAACGGGCAGCGGGTGCGCACGATTGAGGTGCGCGCCCAAGACGCTCGCCGTCGTCCTGCGCTGACGCTGCGGCTTGAGGGCTTGCCGTGGCGCACGGGCGAGAACACGCTTGTGCTGCGCCCTGTGCGCGGCGCGCCGCTGGTGAGTATGACCTTCGAGCAGCCGCGCAAACTCGCCTTCCAAGACGCCGACGCGCCCGCAGGACCGTTGCAACTGCGCGTCTATCGCGTGGAGCGACCCGCCGAGATGACCACCCCAGGCGAACGGCTGCGCCCGCTGCGCTCAGGCGATACCGTGCGCACAGGCGACCTGCTACGCATCGATGTCGTCGCCCGTATGCCCCGAAAAGTCTCCCGCCTCGACTACACCGTGCTGGAGACGCCGTTCCCCGCAGGCTGCGCGCCGTTCGATACGGAGGCGTTCCTGTCGGCATGGTGGTGGGACTACATCCACGAGGAGATACGGGACGACCGCGCCGCCGCCTTCCGCAGTCGGTGGGAACGCGGGAACGAGTACCGCTACACGCTGCTGGCGCGCGCCGAGTCGCCTGGCGAGTATACTATCTTACCAGCGCACTTGTGGGGCATGTACGCGCCCTACCAAGCGCACAGCAACCCGTTCCGTATCCGAATCGCCGCGAGGTGAGACGCTATGAAAATACGCTGGCAACGAGTCCGTCCGCTGGTGTGGCTGCTGACCCCAGTCGTCGGGGTGATGCTGCTATTCCTGCTGCCGTGGCTGGTGCGCGAGTTGCGCCCGCTCCGCTCGGACGCGCTGTTTCAGGAAGCGCGCGCCGAGGCGGGCGCGGCGCGTGCTCGCTACCCAAACGCTGCCGCTGCCTATGTGCGTGCGCTCGTGCTTGCAGGCAACATCGCTGAGGCGCAGGCGTTCGTACAGTCCTTGCCCCAGAACGCCAAGCCGTGCGTCCAGCACGAACTCATCCGCGCGCTTATCGACAGCGGCGAGCTGAACCGTGCGTTTCAACTGGCGCGTGAGCACCTGCGGATGGGCAACTACCAGCACTGCTGGAGCAGTGGCGGTGGCGCGAGAGAATACCTCTACTGGTATCTTGCCGACGAGCTTCTCGCCGCAGGTCGCTTGGAGGACGCTTGGACAGCCATCGGGTGGATTAGGGACTCCGGCAGCAACTACCAAGTCCCCGAACCGTACAAGCGTCTGGTGCGTCGCTTGGTGGCAGCAGGGCGAGTAGACCTCGCGCTGCAGGCGTTGCAGCAAATAGACGCTGATTACACCGACGCGGAGACGCTTCTCGTGGTGCAAGCCTTGCTTGAGCAGGGGCAGTCGCAACGCGCGCTTGACTTCCTCAGCCGCCAGATTCGGCGAGTTAGGCAGAAAGACGATACCGTCCCCCTGCCCGCTGCGTTGGAGGCGACAGTGCAGCAAGCAGCGCGGCTCGCACGCGCAGGGCGCTCCGACGCCGCCGCGCAACTCGCCGAACAGATGCTCCAACGCTACCTGCGTACACATACCCAGAAAACAGTCAGCTACGATACGCTCTACACGCTCGCCGCGCGCTTCACCGAACACCTGCCCGCCGCAACGATGGAGCGCATCCTACGGCAGCTGCCCACCGACAAGTACGAATGCGCGGCGACCAACCTGCGTGGGGGCTACATTACAGGGCTGCTCAACGCGGGGCGGTGGAGCGACTTAGTGCGCGTGTTGGAGACGCCCACCGGACACTCCGAACTGCCTCACATCCCGCGTGCGTGGCTAATCGTTGCTGGTCATCTCCAAGCAGGCAAGGTGGAACAGGCACAGGCGTGGCTAAACTCGTCGCCCTCGCTCGACTCGAAGCGTACCGTCCGAGAGGGATTGCAAGCGCTGCGCCAGCAACTCCCCAGCCTCACCCCCGACGCCTCCGACGCGATAGAACAGCTGGCGACCGAGTGGGTGCTTGGCGCGTATTTTCTCCCTCTCCCGTTCAAGGTAGTGGATGGCTCCGTGCAAGACGCCGTTGTGCACGGAGCAGAGATAGCCGCCTACCCAGTGATCGTGGCTGGCTCGCGCCGGCGCTTCGGAGACGCCGTGACGCTGACCGCGTGGAGCATGCGCGAAGGAGCCGAACGCACACTCAACGGCTCGCTCATCTACGAAGCGGCGTTCTGTTTGGGGCTTGACCACCCACAACTGGACACCTTGCTGCGAATCTCTGACCCCAACGATACGGTCTACTGGATGAAGGGTCTCGCGGCTGTTGCACAGGCAGGGCGGCTGGAGGATGCGGAAGCCATATTACGCGCTGCGCCTTCTGTCCCCCAATACGATACGGAGGCTTATCGTGCAGGCTATGCGGTGGGGCTTGCCAAGCGCGGGCGGTTCCGCGAGGCGGTGCGCATGGCGCGTCGCTTACCTTACGCGGAGTATCGCGTCCACGCGCTGGCAAATATCGCGGTCGAACTCAAGCGACGCGGGATGTAGCCATGTCAGCGCGACTGAGGTAGCGGCGACAGCTGCTGCCCCGTGAGGGGGTTATAGCCGGGCGGGATAGTCTCCACTTCGGCGCGGGCGGCGGGGTCGCTCCCTATCAAGAACCACCAGAGCAGCCCCGCCACTGCCAGCGCCGCAAGCCCTATCAGCAGCCACGCAACCTTCGGCGGCATCTCTTGGTGCATCTTACGGCTCCGAATTCACGATATACGGGTTCAGCCAAGGCTTCTTGCGGTCGTTGTGCGGGTGGCTCTTCCAGATGGCGTCCCACGGATACCACTTCACATGCCCATCGCAGAACGCCATCGTGCTGCCGCGCATGTGGCGCGTGTATTGGTCGATCTGCGCCACCAGCGCCCGCACATACGGATCGTTCGGGTTGTACTGCTGATCCCACAGGTCGTCGGGACCGTCGGGCAACGCGGCGCGCCCCGAGCCCCAGAATGGCATCCACGGCACGCGACAGTCGCCCAACATCACCAGCTCGGCAGGGCGACTAATCGTCGCCAGCGGCGTGAAGTCGTTCACGCCTGGCGAGACGCGAATCAGCATCTCGTTCGTCCCGTAGCTCAAAAAGCTCCCGCGCGGTGCCCAGTTGTCCTGCGTGAGCCACCAATCCCGCCGACGCTTCGTGCTGGGACACCCGTAGATGTCTTTGTTGCGCGTGTAGGGGTGAATCTTGTAGTACCACTGTGAAGTAAGCTGCCAAGTGTACGGGTCGTTCATGTAGTTGTGATTATTTGTCCAGATGGCGAACCGCTCGTCGTAGTCGTCCAGATACAGTACCATGCCCATCGCCAGTTGGCGCACATTCGATTGACAGGTCGTCTGGCGCGCCTTCTCCCGCGCGCTACTGAACACGGGGAACAGTATCGCCGCCAGTATCGCGATAATCGCAATCACCACTAATAGCTCGATCAGTGTAAAGCCTCGCCTTCGCATAAAAGCCACCTCGTGTGAAGGCATAATTACGCTTTCATTGGGTGTTTTCCTGCCTATTGCAGCCTATAAATCTCCACCATCCGCTGTGCGAACACGAGTTGGAGGCGTCCTTGCGCGATGGCGTCGTAGTAGAGGGCGCGCCACGCTTCGGGCGCGCCTTGCGGCGTGAACTGGCGGTTAATGAGCAGGTAGGTGTAGCTGTTGGCTGCCATCCACTGCGCGAGGTCGTCGCCTGTGCGCATCTGGTCGTAGGGGATGAGGCGATGATGTCCCGCGTTGCCCCACAGATAGCGCCGCTCAAGGTAGTACCCGCGCGTTTCGTCCAGCAGGATGACGCCTGCGTTGGGGGGCGTCTGTTGGTTCAGGAAGCGCACGGCGGGGTAGATTTGCAGGCGTCTGTCCAGGTAGGCGTCGCGGTCACGCAGCGCAAGCGGCAGCAGGGGCAGGTAGACGCTCGCCATCAGCCACAGCGTGAAGCCCGCCTGCAGCGCAAGCAGGCTTGCATAGCCCAGCTGCGCCCAACGCGCCGCGCGTCCCAATGCCGCCAATCCACCCCCCGCCAGTATCGGCAACAACAGCAGCCAGTAGCGAATCTGCTGCATCAGGTAGAACCAGCCGACCGTGTGCAATCCCGCGAACGCGAGCAGGTAGCCCGCGCCGTGCGTTAGACCGCCCGACAGCCACAGGCTCGGCATCGCCAGCGCGCCCACCCCCAGCGACGGCAATAAAAACACCCGCTCGCCCACCCGCGCGCCAATCGGGTCGGCGAACGGCGCGGGGTTCGCCGCGAGGTTCCACGGCGCGAGCAGCAGCTGCGCAGGCTCGCGTCCCAGCCCGAACTTGAGTTGGTCGTTGCGGTAGGCGTCCGCCTGCGCTTGGCTCCAGTTTTTGCCCCCGAAGATCTCGTAGGCGAACGGGTAGACGGGGTTGCCCGTCCAGAGTGCGTTGCGGATATACCACGGCGCGCCAATCGCCGCCGCCAGCAGCCCTGCGCCCACCAGCGTTGGCGCGAGCTTCGCCTGCCCCGCCCGCATAAGCCACACCAGCCCCACCACCCCCCACAGCCCCGCCGTGAGCAGCGCGGTGTATTTGGTGGCGAGCGCGAAGCCCATCAGCGCGCCCGACGCCCACAGCCAACGCCGATTGCCCTGCTGCACGGCATATGCCAGTGCGAACATGCCCAGCGACGCATAGAGCGCAGTCGCAAGGTCGGCGTATGCGCTGAACATCTGCCACAGGAACGCAGGCGCGCCCAGTATCAGCACTGCCCCCCACGCGCCCGACACGCCCCGCCGCTGCAGAAAACCCGCTGCACCCAGCGCGGTAAGCAGTCCCACTGCCCAATGCGTCACTTTCGCCGCCGACTCACCCGCCACGCTTAGCCCCCACAGATACAGCATATCCTGCAGCGGCGGGAAGTAGCTCTGGTGCATAAACGGAATCTCCGCCATCCTGCCTGCCTGCAGGTAGAGCTTGGGGAAGGCGAGGTGGTAGGCAAGCGCGTCCCACTCGTTGCCGTCGGGCGGCAGGGCACAGAGCAGGAGGCTTAATAGGGCGAGTAGAACACAGAGACTAAGCAGCACGGCTTGGGGCAATTTGCTTAGGATAGCCCCCTCCCCAGCCCTCCCCGTCAACGGGGAGGGAGTTCCTCCCCCGTGTACGGGGGAGGTTAGGAGGGGGGAAATCTTGCCCTTGAACCCCCACCGAGCCGCTACTCCCAACACAGCCACCACAACCAGCGGCGTCCACGGCACTGCGCCCATCCACCCCAGCGCGGCGCAGCCCGCAATCAGGTACGACCAAACCGCCAACGCGAGTGCGCCGCCATACGCCCACTGCTCCAAGCGGTTCGGCGTCCAGCGACGCGCCCACACGCCGCCCAGCAGCGTCAGCGCAACCGCCGCAACCAGCCCAAGCCCAACGCCCAGCACGCCGATAGTGTACCGCCTATATCAGCGGCGTCTTGCCCGGTATCGGCACAGAGTCTTGCGGGGCAGGGCTGTCGTAGGTGAGGTTCATCACGCGCTCCACGAGGTTCTGCTTGGAGGTCAGCGCCGCCTCCCAAGTCACGATTTTGCCCGTGTACGCCGACATGCGCCCCATAATCGCTGTCAGCGTGCTTTCGGCAATCGTGCGCGTCTCGTTGATGGGATCGCCCTTGCGGATGCTCTGTATCAGCACGCGATGCTCCTCCACATAGGGGTTCAGCCACTGCTTGCCGGGCTCCCAAGTCTCTTTGCCGCGCACATAGAAGTTGGTGAACTGCTCCATCAGGGCTTGCCCTTCCGCGCCGACCACCGTGTTGGAGACGCGATAGGCGGTGTTGTCCATCTGGCGGCACATCGCCAGCACGCGCACGCCGTTGGGGTACTCATACTCGATGGCGAAGTGGTCGTACACATCGCCGTATTCTGGCGCGGTGCGCACTTGTCTGCCGCCCATCGCCATCGCCCGCAGGGGCACGCTGCCCATCACCCAGTTCATGACATCGATGTTATGCACGAACTGCTCCACGGGCTGGTCGCCTGCCAGCCAGGTGTAGAACAGCCAGTTGCGCAGTTGGTAGACCATATCGCTCCAGCCTGCTTCGCGGGGGCGCGGCGCGGGACTGGCGGCGTTGTAGTAGGCGTAGGCGGCGCGAATCTCGCCGATGTGCCCCGCGCGGATACGCTCAATCACGCCCTGATAGCCCGGATGCCAGCGGTACTGCGTGCCAGGCATCACGCCCAGCCGCTTCTGCTGGGCAATCTCGCCGCCGCGCAGCACCATCCGCACCCCTTCGGGACACACGGCAACAGGCTTCTCCATAAACACATGCTTGCCCGCCTCCACCGCCGCCAGAAAGTGTATCGGACGAAACGCAGGCGGCGTACACAACAGCACCAAGTCAATCCCGCTCTCCAGCACCTTCTTGTAGGCGTCGAAGCCCAGAAACCGACGCTCTGGTGCGACTTGCACGCGGTCGGGGAACTGCTCCTTGAGACCCTCGTAGCTGGCGTTCAGGCGGTCTTCGAAGATGTCGCCCATCGCCCAGATGACCGTGCCCTCATCGGCGCGCAGGCAGTCGATGGCGGCGCCTGTGCCGCGCCCGCCGCAGCCCACCAGCCCGACCTTGATGCGGTCGGAACCCTGCGCATGCACCATCGACGCAAGCGGCAGCGCACCCAGCGCCACGCCCGCCTTCAGAAACTCTCGGCGTGTGAGAACCTGGCTCATAGCGCATGTATTATGGCGCAGAGTAGGAATTCCTGCCAATCGGGTATACTTCGAGTGAGGTATCACACCCTATGTTAGAAACGCCAGTTCGCACGGAGCAATCGCGCTTTGAAGCCATCGCCGAGAAGGCGTTGGCGGGCGAGCGACTGTCGTTCGAGGACGGCGTCGCGCTGTTTCGCTACCCGAACCTGCCCGCGCTGGGCGCACTGGCGCACGCTGTGCGCATGCGCAAAAACCCCCACCCGTATGTCACCTATGTCATCGGGCGCATCATCAACTACACGAATGTGTGTTGGGTGCGCTGCAAGTTCTGCGCGTTTTATCGCCCGCCGAACCACGCGGAGGGCTACCTACTCAGCGACGAGGAGATCCTGCAGAAAATCGACGAGTTGGTGCAGCAAGGCGGCGTCGAGGCGCTTATTCAGGGCGGGCTGAACCCCAAGCTGAAGATCGACTACTACGAGCGGCTCTTTCGGCTGATTAAGCAGCACTACCCGCAGGTGATTATCCACGGGCTGTCGCCGACGGAGATACTGTATATCGCGCACATCTCGCGCCTGAGCGTGCGCGAGTGCCTGCAGCGGCTGATTGCGGCGGGGCTGAACTCCATTCCGGGCGCGGGCGGCGAGATTCTGGTGGATCGCGTGCGCCAGCAAATCGCCCCCTTCAAGGACACCGCACAGGAGTGGCTGGACTTTATGCGCGAGGCGCACCAGCTGGGGCTGCGCAGCACGGCGAGCATGATGTATGGGCATGTGGAGACCGTCGAGGACCGTGTGGAGCATTTCATCCGCCTGCGCGAGGTGCAGGACGAGACGGGCGGCTTCACAGCGTTCGTGTGCTGGAACTTCCAGCCCGAAGGCACAGAGTTGCCACATGTGCGCAAGGCGACGCCCGCTGAGTACCTGCGCACTGTCGCCGTCGCCCGCTTGATGCTCGACAACTTCGACCACCTGCAGGCGAGCATCCTCACGCAGGGTCCCAAGGTCATCACCGTCGCGCTACGCTACGGGCTGGACGACATGGGCTCCACGATGATCGAAGAGAATGTGGTCTCGGCGCAGGGGTCGAAGTTTATTCTAAACGCGCAGGAGATTGAGCGCGTGATACGCAGCGCGGGCTTTATCCCCAAGCGGCGCAACACGCGGTATGAGATTCTGGATTAGACGACCCCACGCCACACCTGCTCCAACTGCGCCCGCTGCGTCTTGGTTAGGTCCGAGAGCGGCGGGCGCACGGAGGCGTACGGGAAGCCCGTTAGTGCCAGCGCGTACTTGAAGTTCGCAGGCGCGGGGAAGGCGTCGATGGCGTCTGCAGCGGCGTCAACCAGCGTCTGCAGACCCGTGCAGTCCGTGCCCTGTTCGAAGGCATGGCACAGCGCGACCATGCGCGGCAGGTAGACATTCGCCAGCCCGCTGATGGACCCTGCGCCTCCACCCTGCAGACAGCGCGTCAGCAGCTTCTCCTCGCCGACCCACACGCGCAGGCGCGGCGCGTACTTCAGAAACTGCCCCAGCGCACGCACGCTGCCCGAACTGTCCTTGATGCCGTGCAGGTTCGGGTGTTCCAGCAGCGCGTCTACAAGCGCGGAGGTGAGTTTGACGCGCGTGCGCTGCGGGATGTTGTAGAGGATGACGGGCAGCCGACTGGCGTCCAGCACAGCGCGGTAGAAGGCAATCAGTCCCTTCAGCGTTGCGGGGTAGTAGAACGGCGGGGCGACCATCAGCGCGTCGCAGCCCGCTTTCGCCGCCTGCCGCGCCAGGTAGAGCGCCTCGTCCAGACTGCACGACAGCACGCCTGCGATAACCTGCAGCCGCCCCTTCGCCTGCACAGCGAGTTGGTAGAGTTGCACCTTTTCGGGCGCGCTCAGCGAGGGTCCTTCGCCCGTCGAGCCAGCGACCACGACGCCCTGTGCGCCATGCGCCTCGAAGTACGCCAGCAGCCGCACGAAGTAGGGCGCGTCGATGGCACCCTCCTGCGTGAACGGCGTAATCGCCGCGACATGCACCCCCGCGCGGATAGGTTCCATGCTCATAGCGGGAATCGCGGTCGGGCGCGCAAGAAGTCAAACAAGCCGCGCCAGAACTCGGCGCGCGCCCGCACTTCCGACGCCTCTGCCTCTATCTGAGCCACTGCCATCTTCGCCTTCGCCTCAGGAGGAATCTCCATCGCATGCGCGTCCTGCAGCACGCGCCTCATCTTCTCCAGCTCGCCGTGATCGACCCATACGCCGCCACACTGGTCGCAGGTATCCAGCACAATATTCGTGGTGTAAAGGTAGTTATACGGGCGCAGCGGAGAACGACACACGGGGCACAGCTTCTCCCATGGCGGGTCGTAGGGAAGCACTTGGGGCTGGTAGATTGTATCAAGTCGTGGCAGGATGCTCTCGTCAATATCGTGCAGACGCTTTAATTCGTCGGCGTCGAACCAAATGCCTGCGCATGCGGGACACACATCAATCGTCACGCCGTAGTGAATCTGCGGCTTCAGTTCGATTTGGCACACGGGGCACAATCGCTCTCTCATGGTTTCTCCCCTACAGGCTCGCCGCGCAGGGTCAGCGCAAAGTCGCCCTCCACTGCGCCCGCGCGCATGTTAAGTGTACCCCGAATTTGGCGCGTCCAGCCCGACTGCGCGTCCACATGGACGGTCATTTCGCCTTGCATTTGGGGCAGCGAGTCGGGCATCGGCTCCACCTGCACGCGGATTCGGTAGCACTCTGCGCCGTCCAGCGCCTCGACGCCCTCCAGTTGGCAGAGGTACTTCAGTTCGAGGCTGCCGACGCGCTCCATACGCCCCCACTGCGCGCCGATGCGCACAGGGCGGTCGGGGTAGGCGTAGGCGAACGCGCCGATGACGAAGACCCCCTCGTCCAGTGGAGTCTCGCGCCCGTCGGGGTACAGCCTCCAGCGGGTTTTGGGCTTGAGTTCACCGAACGGCGCGGCACTCGCCTGGAGGCGTTGCAGCGCGTCGGGTTCCATCTGCAGCGTGCGCTCGACGATTGCGCTGCCGTCCGACTCCACCGACAGCACGCGATCAGTGTAGCGCAGTTCCAGCGTGTCAGTCTGCCCACGCAGCTCGCCTTGCAGGGTGAGGGTGTAGCGCCACTGGTCGCCCGCGCGCAGGGTGCGCCGAATCGTATGCTCTGGCTCGCCGCAGCCCGCCAGCAGCCACAGCACAAGCCAGAGCATACCTATCGAGCGCGACGCCATTTAGAACTGGAAGCCGAGGGTGAACGAGAAGCCGTTTGCGCGGTCCTTATTCGCCCCGAATCGGTCGGTGATGTCGAAGTTCAGCTCCGCGCTGTATGCCTCGTTGAACCACAGGGTCAGCCCGATGCGCCCACCGAAGATGTTCTTGCTCGGTCCTGTGGTGTCCACGATATACAGCCCTGCGCCCAGTCGCAGTTGCAGGCGCAGATCGCTATTGTTCACGGGCTGCTCGTACACCTGCGTTACCAGCAGGCTGGTAATCGCGCCGCGCGAGCCGCCTGTCTGGTGCGTGAACAGGTCCGCGCTCAGTTCGGTCGCGTCGCTGCCCAACAGCGGCACGCCGTCCGTCGCGAAGGTCAGCCCGACGGCGAACCAGGTCTTGTTGAACGCCTGCAAGTCGGTGTCCGACGGGAAGTACGCACCGAAGCGCAGGCGCGCTGCTGCCGTCTCCAGCTGCGCCGCCGCCGTCGCGAAAGTCAAAGTCATCAGCGCGCCCAGCGCGCTCCAACGAATCCAGCGAGTCATCATCATCCAGTCAACCTCCGTGTTCTGTTGGGGGATCCCGCGCAGGCAGATTCGCGCCCCCGCGCCTGTTTCCTGCTACTTCCGACGGCGATTTTGCGGGTATCATGGGGGTATGCAGACCGAGACGACAGTAGCGGTCGGCGGAGAGGCGACTGTCGCTATCGCGCCTGCGCCGCAGACCACGCAGGCGATGACGCCCGTGCAGTGTCCCATCTGCGGGCAGATGAACCCGCCTGGCGAGATATACTGCATCGAGTGCGGCTTCCTGCTCAGCAGCGCTGCGCCTACAGAACTCGCCCCACAAGGCGCGTACCCGAAACTGCGCGACGCCGCAGGGCGTGAGTTCCTGCTCAAGGCAGGCGAAAACATCATCGGGCGCGATCCCAGCAGCGATGTGCTGATTAGCGACGGCACGGTCAGCCGACGCCACGCCTGCATTATTATCGAAGAGAACCACGCCTACATCCAAGACTTAGGCAGCACGAACGGCACACAGCTCAACGGGCAGCCCGTTGGCGCGGAGCGCACCCCACTGCCCCCCAACGCCCAGCTCCAGTTCGGTAGCGTGCCGATGACGCTGGAGTTGCCCGAAGGCTTCGAAACGCCCACGGTCGCCGCCGAGGTCGCCCCGCCGCTGGCGTACCTTGTGAGCCTGACCGACCCCAGCCTGCGCTTCCCGCTCTATGCCCGCCTGCAACGCATCGGACGACGCGCAGGCAACGACATCGTGATCCCCGACGCCTATGTGTCGGGACAGCACGCCCAGATCGAAATCGTCGGCGCGGATGTGCGCATTACCGACCTTGGCAGCACCAACGGCACTTTTCTGGGCGAGACGAAAATCGCGCCGAACATGCCGACCACCGTGCCCCCCGACGCGACGCTGACGCTGGGTAAGACGCAGTTCCGCATCGAGTGGGCGACCGCCGCCGAGCCGACTGAAGCGTCCGACGCAGCCGAACCAGAAGCCGATGCCGAAACGCAAGCGCACGACGCGACGACCGACGAGGCATAACATGAACGAAGCGCGCCGCGTGCAGGGCATGCTGGGTGTGCTGTTTGTGGCGATTGCCGCGCTGGCAATCGCCGTAGGGGTGTGGCTGCGCCTCACGCCTGCGCCGCCCCCGCCGCCGCCTGCACCGCCCCGCGAGGCGCGCATTTACATCCCGAAGGTGAACCCGCAAGGCGAGCTAACCTACGAGAGCAAGCCCGTCGCCATTCAGAACTCTGACGCCGCGTACACGGAGGTGTTCGAGACGCTCATTCGCGAGTCGGGCGTGTTCCCCAAAGGCGCGCGGCTACTCGGCGCGACCGTTCGGGACGGTACGCTGCAGCTCAACTTCTCGCCCGAGCTGACCCAGAACTTCGAGGGCGGCTCGGACGATGAAGCCGCGCTCGTCAACGCGATTACCAGCACCGCAGGCAGCTTCCCGAACATCGTGCGCGTGCAGATTCTGGTCGACGGCAAGCCCATTGAGAGCCTCGGCGGGCACATCGACCTCTCGCACGCGCTACCCGTGAGCCGTTAACGACTTGCTTGCCTACCGAAGTCGGCATAGCGACTCTGGTCAACAATATACTGCTCGAACAGGCGCGGCGGGAGCGTGAACTGGAAGATGGTCTGCACCATCGTTTTCAGCA
>Ga0308418_1000503_pt1 | contig 22346 bp, 13 predicted proteins | sample HotsprSampleR4cd_FD_203517 | JGI IMG/M metagenome (GOLD analysis project Ga0308418, IMG submission 203517) | Hot spring phototrophic mat microbial communities from Mushroom Spring, Yellowstone National Park, Wyoming, United States - 20090729_R4cd ... | reverse complement strand
ACTTTGGTTCTACCGAAACCAGTTGGTAGCGAATCTGGTTGCTGAGAGGTCCTCGGCAAGCGATGGTCAATTTGCGTTGGGCCTCCTGGCCCCGCCGAATCGGCAAAAAGGTAAGAATTCCGGCCTTTTCGTTCCAACCTGGGCCAAAGACAGAGATATCGCTCACTACCGTAACTTCCAGGGGGATTTCCAGTTGGGGATGTTCCGGCTGATTGGTTTTCAGGAGGAGTTTTTGGGCGTAGGTACCCATGGTGGAGAAGGGTTTCGAGCGGACCTGGACCAGCAGTCCGCTTCGAGGCTGCACCCGACTTTCCCCGGAAGAAGCACCCGAATCCGAGGAAGATTCCTTCAGTTGGGCCTCAGAAAGGGGGGATATAGAAACCTCCAAAGGGGGCATGTTCGTGGTATTCGAAGCATTTTCCCATTGGTGGCTGGTAATCTGGAAATCCTGGGTAATATAGGAAAAAATCTTAACCTCTCCGTTGATCCCCTCCCCCACCCGAACGTTCCGAAAGACCAATTCCGGTGGGCTGACTTTCAAGGCTGAACGGACTTCCCCGCTAATGGTCAACATCACCTCCGGATGGTCGGGGTCGTTGGTATGTACGGTGGCGGTCTGGCGGTACGGGCCGGAGCGGTTTTTCGTATTCCATTCAATGACGACTTCCGTAGAACCGCCCGGCGGCACCTCGGTTTGGCGAAGGTCCAGCACGGTGCAGCCGCAGGTGGTCGAACCTGCCGTCAGAGTAAGCACCCCTTGCCCTTCATTCCGAAACACAAACGGATGCCGCTGGGTAACCCCATCATCCAAAATGCCGAAGTTGTACTCCCTCTCGTTCAAGACCAATTTGGGCCGGGGTTGGTCGGGAGTGGGGGGTTCCGGCTGGGCCTTCCGGCCGTGAATCAGGACCTTCGGATCATACGCACTGTGAACCCGATAATAGGCCCAGCCGATCCCCACGGCCAACCCCACCCCCACAGCGACCAGACTCCAGCCGATCACTCGGGCAACCCGCATGGCCATCACCTTTTGGAAAAGGGATTTCCCAGGGCCAAAGGCCTTTCCTTCTATCTTACGAACACCGCTTCCCCACAGTTCCGAAGGGGTAAGAAATCACCCGCCATAGAGGCTTTTCGCACCCTATCTGCCCCCCCCAACAGAGGAGCAACTATGGAGCCAAAATAGGCCCCCTACATTTGGGGGTTCCCGCCATTGGTCCAGTGCCCTAACTGTCTGTAACTCTTGAAGTTAGGGAAAGGTATGTCCAGAGGCACCTCAGCTTGTAACTTTGGGAATGCCACCCAGTTATGGAAATTGGCGAAAGTCGAACTCAGGCAGGGGTGGTATATCCTGCTGGAGCAGGAGCAAACTTCAGTCTGGTTTTGGCCCGCAGGGTACCGAACCATAGGAAACGGCCGGTAGTCAGTCCGGCCTGCCGGGCTTCAGCAGGAGCGGAGCAGGCAGTGTTTTTTGCCCACCAGGCGCTCTTCCGGGCAAAGTTGGAGCAGAACGCTTTTGGCCCCAGTGGTGGGGATGGTGTAGGTTTTCAGTTTGCGCAGCGCCAGGCCATGGGCCAGGCCGTAATGCCGGGCTTCGCCCCGTTCCTGTACCCAGCCGGGGCCTTTCAAGACCAACATGCGGTCAAACTGCGGCCAATAGGGCTTAAACCAGCTGAGCAGTTGCCGAAGGCGTGCCACAGCCCGGATGGTAAGCGTGTTGAATTGTTCCTTGGCCAGGATCTGCTCCGCCCGGCCGTGAAAGACCGGCACTTTCAAGCCGAGGTTTTGGATAATTTCTTCGGCCACTCGGGCTTTTTTGCCGATCGGTTCGCAAAGCCCGATGCGTAAATCCGGCCGGACAATGGCCAGCAGAGTGCCCGGCACACCGCCGCCGGAACCGACATCGAGCACCTTCTCCCCCTGCTGCAAAAACTCGGCAAAAACCAGGGAATCGACCACATCCCGGCCCACAAACTTTTCGTAGTCGGTATGCCGGGTGAGATTGATTTTTTGGTTCCACTCCCAGAGCAACCGGGCGAACCGGTCCAACAGGGCTACCTGGTCGTCCGGGAGAGCGATGCCATGTCGAGCCAGGGCCGCCGGAAAACTGTCCTCTCCCGCAGGGAGCGAACCAGCCGTCCTCTTCGGCGTTTCCTGAGCAGATGCTTCCGGAGGGTGGTCCGTTGGATTGTCGAAGGGATCGGATTTTGTTAGCATAAAAAAACCACTAGGGAAAAACAGGTTTGGACTGCCCAACGAAAAGCTCGGAGGGTTTACTTCGTTCAGGTGTCCTGAACGCGCATCAAAAACTCCGGTAAGATTTTAGCCGAATGGGAACACGTTAGCCGAATGAAACAATCGGCCTCTTCCCAGGCCGTCCAGAGGCCGGGCTGAGCCGTGCCGCAAGGCAGCGGCGTCCAAACCGGGTGAAGGGAAACCCCCGAGCAGGATCCCCACGCCCCAGCAATTTCGGCTAAGAGGTTGACCAAATATTCTACCGGATTCCTCCGACCATGGGAATGCCCCCAGAAGCAGGCCGCCGCAGACCGGGGACTGGCTGCGGAGGGGAAGCCGGCCCTTTCATGCGAACCGTCTTCGGGGGAAGGAGGTTTTTCCCCTCCCCAAGAGGAAAGCGGGCCTCCCTTGGGTGGAAACGGACGGTTCACTTTCGAGACTACCCTTTCTAAGGATTGCCCATGAGGTGGAGTTACTCTGAGGTAGCTGCTGAGTTTGAGCGGTGTTTTGGCCAAAGGCCCACCTGGATTGTTCGTGCCCCGGGCCGGGTGAATCTGATCGGCGAACACACCGACTATAACGAGGGGTTCGTATTGCCGCTGGCGATCGATCGGGCCATCTGGATTGCGCTTCGGCCCAGGTCGGATCGGACCGTTGCCGTCTATTCGGTCGATTTCCAACAGCAAAAGGAGTTTTCGCTGGACGGTTTGCGTCCCTGCCAGGATGGCTGGCTGGAATATCTGAAAGGGGTGGCATGGGTCTTGCAGGAGGAAGGGTTCCAGCTTACCGGGTGGGAGGGGATTCTGGGGGGCGATGTGCCGCAGGGGGCGGGGCTTTCTTCGTCGGCCGCCCTGGAGCTGGCTGCCGCCCGCTCCTTTGCCGCCGTAGCCGGGATTCCCTGGGACCCGGTCCGGATGGCCCTTCTGGGGCAAAAGGCCGAGAACCGATGGATCGGCGTCCAATGCGGCATCATGGATCAGTTGGTTAGTGCGGCGGGCCAGCAGGGCCATGCCCTGTTAATCGACTGCCGGTCTTTACAGACGGAACCGGTGCCTTTGCCTGCCGGCACGGCCGTGGTGGTGTTGGATACGGGGACCCGGCGGGGCCTGGTGGATTCGGCCTATAATGAACGGCGTCGGCAGTGTGAGACCGCCGCCCAAACCCTGGGGGTGCGGGCATTGCGGGATGTGGACCTGAAGCAGTTGGAGTCGGCAGCCCACCGATTGGACCCGGTTACCTTCCGCCGTGCCCGCCATGTGGTTACCGAAAACGCCCGGACCTTGCAGGCGGCCGAGGCGATGCGGCGGGGGGACAAAGATCGGCTTGGCCAACTGATGGATGCCAGCCATCAGAGCCTTCGGGACGATTATGAAGTCTCCAGCGAGGCGTTGAACCGGATGGTGGAGTTGGCCCGGTCCCACGGGGCCTGTTACGGCGCGCGGATGACCGGGGCGGGATTTGGCGGCTGTGCGGTGGCCTTGATTCGTGCAGCGTCGGCCGAGGAGTTTGTCGCCTCGGTTGGTCCGGCGTATCAAAAAGCCACCGGCCATCAGCCCGCCCTGTACGTCTGCCAGGCCACCCAAGGGGCCGAAGCCCGCCCCGGCTGAGCAGCACACCGAAGCCCGGTCCGGCTCCCCCAGGACAATAAACCGAAAACCGCCCCGGCTGAGCGGCACACCAACGACCGGCTCACCGGGGCGCCGACGACCGGCACGCCGAAGGGCCGGCTCGGCTAACCAGTGGGCCAAAGCCCCGCCCTGGCTCCCCAGGGCAAGACAACGGAAATCGGTCCGGCTAACCAGGGCGTCAAACTCTGTCCGGACTGTCCGATCAGCTAAGGGTACTCCAAAGCCATATACATTCGTTTGGTAGGATATGGATCCGATGTCGGATGCCGGTTTGCCGTATGAAATCTGGATCGGTCTGGAAGTCCATGTGCAACTGCTGACCGAAAGCAAGCTGTTTTGCGGGTGCAGCACCCGGTTTGGCGCTCCGCCCAATACGCAGACTTGTCCAGTCTGTATCGGGATGCCGGGCGTGTTGCCGGTGATGAATCGGCGGGCAGTGGAGCTGGCGCTTCGGGCCGCCTTGGCCCTCAACTGCCGGATCGCACGCCTGACAAAATGGGACCGCAAACAGTATTATTATCCCGACCTGCCGAAGGGGTATCAGATCAGCCAGTATGACCTGCCGATCGGTTCGGACGGCTACCTGGAGATCGAAGATCCCAAGGGCCGATTCTCTGCCAAGCGGATTGGCATTCAGCGGGTCCACCTGGAGGAAGACGCCGGCAAAAGTATGCACGACGAGAAGGCGGGCGTAGCGGACAGCCGAATCGACCTGAACCGGGCCGGCACCCCGCTTTTGGAAATCGTCAGCCGACCGGACATCCGCTCGCCCGAAGAGGCCAAGGCGTACCTGGAGGAACTGAAATTGCTCATGTGGTATCTGGCCGTTTCCGACTGCAACATGCAGGAGGGCAGCCTCCGGGTGGATGCCAACATCAACATCCAGATACCGACGCCGGACGGTCCGGTGGCCGCGCCGATTGTGGAAGTGAAAAACATGAACAGCTTCCGGGCGGTGGAACGGGCCATGGCCTACGAAGCCCAGCGCCAGTACGAACAGTACCTCCAAACCGGTCGAAAAAAAGGCGATCCTGGCACGCACAAGACCACCCGGCTCTGGGACGATGCGGCCGAGATCACTCGGCCCATGCGGAGCAAAGAAGAATCGAGCGATTACCGGTATTTTCCTGATCCGGATCTAGTGCCGGTGGTGTTTACGGAGGAGCAGATCGAGTCGGCCCGGCAAGCGTTGGGGGAACTGCCAGCCAGTCTGCGACGCCGATTGCAGACCGACTGGGGCCTGTCGGCCTATGATGCCCAGGTGCTGGTTGGGCAGGGGCGGGAGTTCGTCGATTATTTCCTTCAGGTGGCCCAAAGTTGCGGCGATCCGAAACTGGCCAGCAATTGGATGCAGCAGGATGTGCTTCGCTGGCTGAACGAGCGGGGCATTTCCATCCGGCAGTATCCGGTTTCCGCGGAGCAGTTGGCCCGGCTTTTGGGTAAAGTTCGCCAGGGGGAGCTGACGACCAGTCGGGCCAGAGAGGTGCTGGCCCAGATGGTCGCCGAGGGGTGTTCTATGGAGGCGGCCATCCAGGCCCTGGGAATTACCCAGGTCGATGAATCGGAACTGCTGGCCCTGTGCGAGCAGTTAGTGCGGGAAAACCCGAAGATTGTGGCCGAGGTCCGCCAGGGGAAGCTGAAAGCCGTCGGTGCTCTGGTCGGCCAGGTGAAAAAGAAAAACCCTAACGTGGACCCGGCCCGAGTGCAGGCGTTGTGCCTGAAACTGATCCAGGACTCCGGCCAGTGAAAGGGAGGGCCTGTCTCCCCGGTGATCCGCCTCCCGCCTGGGGCGTGATGAGGAAAAAGAAAAACCTGGGTTAGGTCTTTTGCTAGCACTGCAAGCACCGGGAGGAGGGGCAAAAATCTAACTTCTTAACTTATAAAGACTTATGGCAAATTTGCTACATTCGGCTAAATTCGGCTAAAATGTTACGGAAAATGGATACCCCAAGGAGGGGCTAGTTATAAGTTTCGATAAACTAAAGGATTACGGAAATTGACAAAAGTCGAGCTTAGGACATTGCCCGGATAGGAGGCACTCCAAAGGGTCGAAGTTCGAGTTGCCACCGAGGTTGACTGTATCCACCGGAAAGGAGTGCCATAATCTGTGGGGTTCAAGCCGACATTTCCCCTTACAAGTTGTAGGGGCCAGGCCGGTTGGATACAGTCAAACTAGCTGATCTTGCTTTACCGGGGAAGATTGGATAGATTCTTAGAACCTGGAGAAAACGGAGGGTTCAAAAAGGAGGGGTAGTTTGGAGGGGGCAAGCGGGTGCCCAAAAGGAGGGCTTAAGGCCGAAACCACCCCTTCTGAAAGTCGCCACAGGCAAGGACGCACAGCATGGCCAGGGAATCTCTCAACCGGGCGGCTACGTTGCTAGAGTTGGCACAATTGGTCGGAGGCCGGGTGGAATCGGTCGGTGGGCTCGATCCGGCCAGGCTGATGATTTTCGGGGCCGCCCCGTTGGCCGAGGCAGGTCCAGGCCTAATTACCCTGGTGGATAAAGCGGAGCGGATGGAGACCGCCCGGCAATCCGGCGCCGCGGCAGCCGTAGCGCCGGAAGGGGTGGCACCAGGCAATCTGCCCCTTTTGGTGGTCCCGGACCCCCATGCCGCCTTTGCCAAGATCATCGGTTACTTTCGGCCTCCCCGAGTCCGGCCTCGCCGAGGGATTCATCCCACCGCGATGATTGCTTCCAGTGCCCGGTTGGCCGAGGATGTGGAAATCGGTCCCTATGTAACCATCGGGGAGGAGGTGGAGATCGGCCAGGGGACAATAATTCACGCGGGGGTCCGGATCATGGACGGCGTCCAGATCGGGCCGGAGGTTACCATCTTTCCCAATGCCGTGTTGTACGAAAATACGGTCGTCGGTCCCCGTTGCATCATCCATGCCGGGGCGGTGATCGGTGCGTATGGGTTCGGCTATGTGTGTCAGGAGGGCCGATATCGGTTGGCGGCCCAGTTGGGCAATGTGGTTTTGGGACCCGATGTGGAAATCGGCGCTTGCACCACGATCGACCGGGGCACCTATGGTTCCACCGTCATTGGCGAGGGGACCAAAATCGACAATTTGGTGATGATTGCCCACAATTGCCGCATCGGACGACATAACATGATCTGCGCCCAGGTCGGCATTGCCGGGAGCACCACCACAGGGGATCATGTGATCATGGCCGGGCAAGTGGGCGTCAAAGACCATGTCCAAATTGGCGACGGGGCCGTGCTGGGAGCCATGGCGGGCGTGATTGCCGACGTGCCGCCGGGGGCTCGGATGGTGGGCATCCCCGCCACGCCGGAATGGGAACAACGACTCAAACAGGTCGCATGGACCAAATTGCCGGAAATGCGCCAAGAGTTCAAAAAACTGCAAGCCACGGTGGCCCGCTTGAGCGAACAATTGGAAACCCTTCGCCAAATGATCAGCCAAAAACCTACGGATTCGGATCGTGCCGTTGCCTGAGGATGCTCCCATGCGGCCCAACTGTTCCGACAAAAGGAGGTTCGGATATTGCCCGGTATTTTCTCCGATGAGGGGGACGGCTCCGTTGCCGGTAGGATGCAGCCTGCGTCTCTGCACTGCCGGACAGGATTGCTTGGGCCAGAGGCTTGCCGGACCGAAAGACTCCGGCATATCCTAGGGCCTTTCACGTAGGGAGATAGATGGAGCAGCGATGGCTACCGCGGCACGGTTACCGACACAGTCCAAATCGAGTCGAACGGAAGCGCATTTGGGGTTGGTGGCCGGTTGGGGACGGTATCCGGTCTTGCTGGCCCAAGCGCTGCAGCAGGATGGGTATCAGGTCTATTGTGTGGGCGTATGGGGGGAAGCGGACCCGGCACTAGAGGAAGTATGTAAAGAATTTCAGTGGATGGGATTGGGCAAACTTGGCAAGGCGATCCGGTTTTTTCACCGCCATGGGGTCTGCCAGGCGATGCTGGCCGGCAAGGTCCACAAGACCCACCTGTTCCAGCCGTGGGCTTGGGTGCGGCATTTTCCGGATTGGCGAACAATACGTTTGTTCATACCCCATCTACTCACCCGTCGGAAAGATTGCCGGGACGATAGCATCTTGGGCGCCCTTGTGGAGGCGTTTGCCGCCGAAGGAATCCAAATCCGTCCGCCCACCGACCTGGTGCCGCAACTCCTGTTGGGCCCAGGGCAACTGACGGACCGTGCCCCGACGGCCTGGCAATGGAAAGATATTCAGTTTGGATGGAAAGTGGCCAAGCAGATGGGGGCGCTGGACATCGGCCAGACCGTGGTCGTCAAAGACCAGGCCGTCTTGGCCGTGGAAGCCATTGAGGGGACCGACGCCTGTATCCGACGTGCAGGCCAACTTTGCCCGGCCGGCGGGTTTACCGTCGTCAAAGTGGCCAAGCCCCAGCAGGATATGCGCTTTGATGTGCCGACGATCGGTCTGGGGACCCTAGAAAGCATTCGTTCGGCAGGCGGGGCGGTCCTGGCCGTCGAAGCCCATCGCACTATCCTGGTCGAACACGATCAATTCCTCCGCCAGGCCAACCAGGCCCAGGTGGCCGTGGTGTCGGTGGAGGAGTCGGCCCTGCCGGCCGCCGCATAAAGGGGGACTTGTGCCTCGCTTGCCCAAAGGTTATCCTCCACCATGGAAACAGCACTCTCCGGAGGCGCCTTGCCCATCGAGGGAAAGGTAGAAGACCCGGGCGTTGGGGCTGGGTTGAGCGCCAAATCGGCCCGTTCCGACGCCTTCCCGCCTTAGCGAACTCTCGTCTTGTATCCCGCCAAGCACTCGCCTGGGCAACGGAGCCTCCGGTTTTTTCTTGCCTAAAGGCTTCCCCCGCTATCATGGGAATATGCCCACTCACCTTCTGCCGCCCGGAGAGGCTGGCCCGCAATGGGAGAGGCCCCTGCTCCGTTCCCGACCGTTCTGCTCCGCGTTATGGAATACTTTTTAGTTTCACTGTATCCCTCGGAAGGAATGACCACAATCTGTGGGGTTAGGGCCAATTTTGCCCCACAAGTTGAGGGGGCTGGCCGGGCGGATACAGTCCAATGTGCTTAACTGTATTCCCCCGGAACGATGACCACAATCTGTGGTATTCGATCCGATTCTTAGGCCCTACACCTGGTAGGGGCCGGACCGGGCAGATACAGTCCAATTCGCCGACTGAACCTACCCGCCTCTTCCCAGGCAGTAGATGCCGGCCTGGCCATGAAGGCTCCGTCTGGCCCCGGCCAGCCTCTCCTGCAACGGGCAGACAGGGAGGATGGGGACGAGACGTCCGCGGTCGCAGCGTGGGCGGCGGCCTGCGGTTACATGTGCCAGCCTTCGCCCAGGGTAACGCTTTTAGGGATCACCAGGATGCCGTCGCGGACCATGCCGTATTCGGTTTCTGGGGTTTCCGGTTGGTCGGGTTGGGGAGCGACAAAGCAATGGGGGCCGATGCAGCAGTTTTTGTCGATGATGGCGTTTTCGATGCGGGTTCCGTCGCCGATGCCCAGGGGCACGCCATAGGGTCCTAGTCCGGGCGGCAGACCAGGGATTTGGAAGAAGTCGTTGCCCATCAGGACGGCATTGCGGATGGTAACATTTCGGCCGATGATGCTTCGGAGGCCGATGATGCTATTTTCGATGACGGTGCCTTCGCCGATCAGGCAGCCGTCGGCCACCAGGCTGGATCGGATCGTAGCGCCGTCGATGCGGGAGGGGGGCAGGAAGCGAGCCCGACTGAAGATCGGCGCATCTTGCACGTTCAGGTCAAACGCCCGGCCCGGTTTTGTCAAAGCCAAATTCGCCTCGAAAAACGATTTGATCGTGCCGATGTCCTCCCAGTAGCCGTCAAACAGATGCACGTGTACATGCCGGGCCCGAATCGAAGCCGGAAACACCTCTTTGCCGAAATCCTGATAATCGGTCTTTTCCAGTACGTCGATCAAGCAATCGCGGTTGAACAGATAGATGCCCATGCTGGCCAGGCAATCACGGCCTTGGCTGGCAATGCCGTGGGCGTCGATCCAGGCTGGGTCGGTGCGGACCATATCAAGTTCTTTTTCTGTTTTAGGTTTTTCCAGAAAACCGACGACCCGGCCTGTGTCATCGACCCGCATAATGCCGAAAGCCTGGGCCTGATACGAATGGACCGGGGTGGCCGAGATCGTTACATCGGCGCCGCTGCGCTGGTGGGTTCGGAGCATGGTGCGGAAGTCCATGCGGTACAATTGATCACCGGAAAGGATAAGCACGTAGTCGATGCCCGGCTCTTTGACATATCGGAGATTATGGCGCACCGCGTCGGCGGTGCCTTGGTACCAGTCTTGGCGGGCGCCGGTTTGCTGGGCGGCCAAGATTTCGACAAAACCCCGGCTGAATGGATCAAAGACATAGGTCGAACGGATGTGCCGATGCAGGCTCACGGACAAAAACTGCGTGAGCACATAGATATGGTTCAGCCCGCTGTTGATGCAATTGGAAAGCGGGATGTCGATCAGACGATATTTACCGGCAATGGGCACAGCCGGTTTGGCCCGGAACTTGGTCAGCGGATACAGCCTGGTGCCTCGCCCACCGCCCAAAACCAACACCACGATATTTTTCATGCCTACTGCTCCTGGTAACGCTTGGAAATCCATCTGCTCGGTTTTCGCTCGGACAACTCCCATCGTGTTCTCTGGATTGGTAACCCGTGCCACTTTAGCCGAATAAAGCAAACCCGCCTCTCCCCGCGGTGGGAGATACCGGACCAAGCCGCGACCGCAAGGAAGCAGCCAGGCCGGCTGCGGAGGCAAAACAGAAGGCCACCGTGCCCTTCTGTTAGCCCCCTCACCCTCCCTTCTCGATGGCCAGGGGAGAGGGGAAACAATGGCCTCTTCATTCGGCTAACTTGACTGTATCTCCCGCAACGAGGACCACAATCTGTGGTATTCGATCCGATTCTTAGGCCCTTCAACTGGTAGGGGCCGGACCAGGGAGATACAGTCACACTAACATGTTACCGCTCCTTCATTCAGCGAAATTGTTCCCGGTGTTGTTTTCTGGATTGTAGAAGAAGCGGGCCGGTGGAGAAATGGGGGCCGGTAGCCGGGGGTAATATGGCCCTACGTTGAGGGGGGAATATCTTAGAGGCTGTCCCGAAATTGGTACCCGGGCGGTGGCCCGGACCGTTCCCAAACCCTTCCGATTTACCAAAGTGCCCGTTTTATGGGGTTTGGGGAGTCTGGGGGCGCCGGTTGGTAGTACATCTGGCTAAACACGGAAGTTCGGGAGTGCCTCTTAGGCCAAAAGCACTTCGGGAAAACATGCCCCACTTAAGATGGGGGCAGTGCGGCCCCACGGAAGGTGATAGATTTCCACTAATTCCATTGGGGGGCCTTATCGCCATATTTTGGGTATCCTAGAACGTTCTGTCGTTCTTTTCTGCACCGAGGTTAGGCAGTCGGTAAGCGAAGGGAATGCTTCCCCAGGGCGGAACAATTCCCTCTCCCAGACCTGTAACGTAGGCTTTTTAAAAGGAAAGATGTTCGCTTTCCAGGGGCCTTCTGCAGGAAATAGCACCGAGAGAGCGGTTCTGGGTATGCTCCCAAAGGAGGGGGAACCGGTCCCTGTCATTTTATCTCCATGCCCCGTGGAAAAGTAGGAGGATAAGGGAGGCGCCCATGAACCTTCTGCGCACCTATACGCCCGGTCGGCCCAGCCTGGAGCAGCTCCTGCGCCGGATTGACGACATTTCGACTTTGCCCCAGGTGGCCTTGCGGGTCATGCAAGTAGCCAGCGACCCCAACTCCAGTGCGGCGGACCTGAAAGAGGTGATGGAATGCGACGCCGCGCTGAGCGCCCGGGTGCTGCGCTGTGTGAACTCTTCGGCCTATGCCCTACGGACCAAAATCACCAACCTCCAGCAGGCCATCGCCTATTTGGGCCTGAAGCAGATTCGCAATTTGGCGATGACGGCCAGTGTGAGCGAACTATTCAAAAAAGAGCAGCAGATTGGCAGTTACAGTCGGACGGGCCTGTGGCGGCATTTGGTGTCGGTGGGCATTTGCGCCCGGATGATTGCCATGCGCCGCAAGATGACGGCCTTCGAGGACGCCTTTTTGGGCGGCCTGCTGCATGACATCGGCATCATTCTGCTCGATCAGTATGCTCATCAAGGGTTTCGGGAGGTGGTGGCGCAGCTCCGGCCGGAAGAAACCCTGATAGAGACGGAGCGGCGGATTTTCGGCTTCGATCATACCGCCCTAGGCGAAAAAGTAGCCGAAGGATGGAAATTCCCCGAAGAACTTCGGCAGATGATCCGTTGGCATCACCAGACAGTGGCTTGCAAAGGCGAAGTGGCCTTGCTGGTGGCCTGTGTGGAGATGGCCAATGTCATCTGCACCCTCAAAGGAATTACCGCCATGGGCAAGAATCTGGTGCGTTTTTGCCCCGCTGCTGTAGCCACTCTTCAACTAAGCCGGGAAGACATCGCCGTGTTGGCCGAAGACCTGGATCGAGAAGTAGAAAAAAGTACTGGCCTATTCCAGTTGTGAGGATAGAGATGGTGGAGGGATTGCTGGAGGACATTCAGGATTTGCTGGCAGTAACCGGGCCGGAGACTTCCCAACCGGCGCCTCCGCTGGAACTGCGTCTTCAGAGGCGGATCGAGCATCTGCTAGCCGAGTTGGACACCCTGAAGGCTTCCCATACGGAGGCGGTGGCCGCGGCGATCGAAGAGCGGGAAAAACGTCTCCAGGAGCAAGAAGAACATCTGCGCAATCTCCAGGCGGTCATGATGACGGCGGCCGACGGCATTATCACCATCGATGCCCAGGGCCGGATCGAAACGGTCAACGACCAGGCGTGCCGGATGTTCGGCTATAGCCGAGAGGAGTTGCTAGGTCGACAGATTTCGATTCTGGAACCGGCCATGCTTCGTACTCCGCCGGGTTTGGCCGAGCAGATGCTGGCAGCCAAGGGAGAAGGCCCGGCCGCCGCCTGCGAAGTGGAAGGCCGGCGCAAAGACGGCACCGTCTTTCTGGTGGAACTGGCTACCAGCCGGGTCCGTGTCGGCGACCGGGAAATCTTTGCCGGTATCTTCCGCGACATCACCCAACGGAAACTCTTAGAGACCCAACTGCACCAGGCGCAGAAGTTGGAATCGTTGGGGCAGTTGGCTGCCGGAATTGCGCACGAAATCAACAGCCCCACCCAATTTATCGCCGATAATGTGCGGTTTGTGCAAGAGGCGTTTGGCGAACTAGCGCCGCTTTTGGCAGAGATGCATCGGTTGCTTGGTCTGGAGCAATGCCCCTCCGCGGAAAACGACCGGCAGTGCCGAACTCTTCTGCAGGGTTTGCAGGAAGCGGCCCAGAAAGTGGATCTGGACTATCTCCTCCAAGAGATTCCCCAAGCACTGGAGCAGGCCAGCGAGGGGCTTCGGCGAGTGACGGACATTGTCCGTTCGATCAAAGAGATTTCGCATCCTGGCCAGCAGCGGCAACCGGCCGACATCAACCGCTTACTCGAGGCGAGCCTGACGGTCTCCCGGAATGAGTGGAAATATGTGGCCGAGGTGGACAGACAGTTGGATCCCGATTTGCCGCCCGTGGAGTGTGTGCCCAGCCAGTGCCATCAGGTTTTCCTGAACCTGATTGTCAACGCCGCTCATGCCATTGCCGAAAAGAACGGTTCCCATCCGGAGGTCAAAGGCCGGATCACCGTTCGCACCCGTCGGGATGGCGATTGGGTGGAAGTGGAAATCGAAGACACCGGGGTGGGCATTCGGCCGGAAATCCAGAGCCATATTTTTGAACCCTTCTTCACCACCAAGCCGGTGGGCAAGGGGACCGGCCAGGGCCTGGCCATCGCCCGCTCCATCATCGTCGATAAACATCACGGAGAAATTACCTTCCGGTCGGAAGTGGGGAAGGGAACAACTTTTGTGGTTCGGCTTCCGATCCGATCTGCTGTGGGGAGTCCTTCGCATGAAAAATCACAAAAAGCGCATCCTGTTTGTGGATGACGAACCGAACATCCTTGACGCTCTGCGCCGCACCCTGCGGAGCTTCCGGGACCAATGGGAAATGGTCTATATGGACCGGCCGGAAGACGCTTGGCAGCACCTTTTGCAGCAGCCATGCGACGCTGTCGTGACCGACATCAACATGCCCGGGATGACCGGCCTGGAACTGATCAGCCGCATCCAATCCCACGAAAAAACCCGCGATCTGCCCATCGTGGTACTCACCGGCTTGCAGGAACCGGGACTTAAAGTCGATGCCCTCCGCCTGGGAGCCGTGGACCTATTGACCAAACCGATCGATCCCACCCAACTGATCGCCCGACTGGAAAACGTGCTTCGGCTGAAGTCCCACTTGGATCAACTCAAACGCCAAAACGAGCATCTGGTCGAACAAGTAACCCGCCAAGGTCTGGAACTCAAACGGGCGCAGCTACGCATCATCTACCGCCTGGGCCGAGTGGCCGAACATCGGGACCCAGAGACCGGAAACCACGTGGTCCGTGTCGGCGCCATCAGCCGGGCCATCGGGCAAACCCTCGGGTTGCCCCCGGATTATGTGGAGCAATTGGCTTGGGCCGCCCCGCTGCACGACATCGGCAAAATTGCCATTCCGGACCGCATTCTTTTTAAACCGGGGCCATTAACCCCCGGCGAATGGGCGGTCATGCAGCGGCATTGTGTGTTCGGCGAACGGATGCTCCGAGAGCCGCCGGAAAACATATTGCCTTGGGGCGCTTGGAGTGGTCTGAATCTCGCCCTGTTGAACCAATCCGATCCGTTGATGGACATGGCTGCCACGATCGCCCTGACCCACCACGAGAAATGGGATGGCACGGGCTATCCCCTGGGATTGGCGCAGGAGGAAATTCCACTGGAATCTCGGATTGTGGCAGTGGCCGATGTCTTCGACGCCCTGCTGTCGCATCGGCCCTATAAGACGCCGTGCAGTGAACAGGAAGCCCTAGAAATCATGCGAAGTAAATCTGGCAACCATTTCGATCCGGAAGTTTACGCCGCTTTTGAAAAAGCCCTCCCGGAAATTCGGCAAATCCGTCAGCAATTCGAGGACGGCAAAGAAGAAGACCTAGAAAAAGCAGTCCCCGAGCATGAAGTCCATTTCGTCTAGGAGGGAACAAATTCCTCCTCACCCCCGGCGGGAGAGGGTGGTTTGGCGTTAGCCAAACCGGCTGAGGGAGAGCCATTCCCCTATCCCGCAAGGGCAGCGGCGGTTCAGCCGGACCTGACCTCCCCACTCCCGGAAGGCGGACGAGAGGTTCGCACTTCTAGGAAAAAGGAGAAGGCCCTATGAACGAAAAAATCCTCTGCGTCGATGACGAACCGAATATCCTGGAAGCGTATCGCCGAACGTTGCGCAAGCGATTTGAGTTGGACGTGGCGTGCGGGGGCGAAGAGGCCTTGCAGGCCATCGCCCAGCGGGGACCCTATGCGGTCCTTGTGGCCGATATGCGAATGCCGGGCATGAACGGCGTCGAACTCCTGGCCAAGGTGCGTCAGATCGCACCACTGACGGTCCGGATGATGCTGACCGGCAACACGGATCTGCAGACGGCCATCGATGCGGTCAACCAGGGCCATATTTTCCGCTTCCTCACCAAACCCTGTTCACCGGAGGATTTTGCCAACGCCTTGGAGGCCGGTCTGGAGCAACATCGGCTGCTAACGGCCGAGCGGCAACTGCTCACCCAAACCCTCGGCGGCGCCATTAAGGTGCTGGTCGATGTGCTGTCGATGCTCAAACCGCAGGCCTTCGGCCGGGCTTCCGAAGTCCGACGGATCGTCCATCAGATCTGTCAGCAGCTTCAAATTGACAATGCCTGGTCCATTGAAATTGCCGCCGCCCTGTCCCAGATCGGTTGTATTACCGTACCGGAAAAGATATTGGAGAAAGTCTATCGGGGCGAAATCCTCAGCCCGGATGAATTGGAACTCTATCAACAGCATCCCAAAATCGGCCATGAACTGCTGCGAAACATCCCCCGACTGGAAACGGTGGCCGAGATCATCGGCTATCAGGAAAAACTCTACAATGGCCAAGGATTTCCCCAGGATTTTCGCTCTGGGGACGAAATCCCCTTGGGCGCCCGGATTCTGAAAGTGGCCCTGGACTGGACCGCTCTGATTGGCGCGGGGCTGACGCCGGAAATGGCTTTCGTGCATCTTCGGCAACGCCAAGGCTGGTATGATCCTAAGGTTGTCGAAGCCCTCAAACACGCCCTAGAAATCAACGAAGAATACGCGGTCCGGGAGGTCCGGGTCAATCAATTGGCCGACGGCATGATCCTAGCCGACGATGTCCGCTCCATCCACGGTACCTTGCTCTGTCCCAAAGGGCAGGAGATCACTCCGGCCGTCCGCCATCGACTCCGAAACTACATGGTCAATGTGGGCATCCAAGGACCGATCCGTGTCTTTGTCCGTTTCCGGGATTTATTGGAAACCGAAACGCCCCCACCGGAAGCGGAACCGGTATCCTATTGATCGAAGGGGCGAATACAATGGTAGGTGTGGGTGGAAGAATCCTTCTGGTCGAAGATGACTCCGAATTGGTCCGCTTGGTGGGACGCCTGTTAGAGCAGAAGCACTATACGGTGGAATCGGCACCAGACGCCCAGACCGCCTGGAACCTCTGCCGAACCACGGCCTATGACGCCCTGGTGGTGGATTACCAATTGCCGGACCAAAACGGCCTGGAATTGCTGCGGCGATTGGCCGACCAAGCCCCCCTGCCTCCGACCATCATGCTCACCGCCGCCCGAGAAGCCACGGTAGAAATCGAAGCCATCCGGTTGGGCGTGGAAACCTTTTTGACCAAAGATTCGGCGGGGCTGTTCCGGGAACTTTTGCCGATCTATCTGGAGCGGGCCATAAGCCGCTCCCGGATGGAAAAAGAAAAACAACGGGCCGAAGCGGAACTCCAGGCCCATTTGCAGATGTTCCAGGCCATCAGCGACACGGCCCTGGATGCGATCATCGTCATGGACGGCCAGGGTCGAATTGCCCATTGGAACCCGGCCGCCCAGCGGATGTTCGGCTACCGGGCCGACGAGGCGATCGGCCAAGATGTTCACGCCTTATTGGCTCCTCCGGAACAGCAACAACGGGCCGCCGCCGCCGTGGCGCATTTCCTCCGAACAGGCCAAGGCCCCGTCTTGGGGCAGGTGTTGGAACTGGAAGGGGTTCACAAAGACGGCGCCCGGATTCCGATTGAACTTTCTGTGGCCGAGATTCCGGGAACTACCTGTTGTCGGGCCGTTGCCATCGTGCGCGACATCTCCGCCCGAAAACGCGCCGAAGCCGAACTCCAGCGACGCACCGAAGAGCTTCATTTCCGGCTGAAAGAACTCCACTGTTTGTTCGGCATTTATCGACTGCTAGAGGATACGGAAAGTCCGTGGGAAGAGACGTTACAGAAGGCGGTTCGGCTGATTCCGGCGGCCTGGCAATATCCGGACGCTGCCTGTGCCCGGATTGTGCTGGGCCAGCAGGTGTTTGCGACGGACAATTTTGAGGAAACCGTTTGGAAATTGGCCGCCCCGATATGGGTGGCCGGCGAATTGGCCGGCGCCGTGGAACTGTGCTATCGTCGCCCGCTTCCGGAGGCCGATATCGGGCCGTTTTTGAAAGAAGAAAAAGCCCTCCTGGAATTGCTGGCCGATCACCTGGGCCACATCATCGAACACCTCCAGGCCCAGGAACATATCCGGGAACTGAAACACCAGATCGAATTCGTCCTGGCCGCCACCCGGACCCGTCTGGCGATCACCGATATGGAAAGAAACCTTTTGTACGTCGATCCCGGCACGGAGCGGCTGTACGGCGATCCCAAGGGACGGAAATGTTATGAATATTTTGTCGGCGCCAATGAGCCATGCCCTACCTGCCCTCTGGGAACGATTGCCGACGGGGAGGTGGTCACCCAAGAGGCGACCTTACCCAAAGAAAACTACCGGCCGGTGCAGGTCATCACCACTGCTTTCCGAAACGAGAAGGGCCAGCGACGGATCGCCAACGTCGTGATGGATTTGACGGAACGCAAACGGCTGGAGGCGGAATTGGCCCATTCGCAAAAACTAGAAGCCATTGGTCGGCTGGCTACCGGCATTGCCCATGAAATCAACACCCCCGCCCAATACATCCGAAGTAACCTCCAATTCCTCCAAGACGCTTTCCGGGACCTGGAAAAGGCGGCGCAGTGTTCGGGGGAAGTTTTTCGGTCTGGCGGAAAAACAACGGGAAAACCCCTGCCCAGCGAGGCCGCCGGGGCGCCTTCGGCAGAAGACATCCAGTACCTCTGCGAAGAGATTCCCAAAGCCTTGGAACAATCGGTTCGAGGGATCGACGAGATTGCCACCATTGTGCGGGCCATGAGGCAATTTGTCCAACCCTCCAGCCAGAGCAAAGAACCGGTGGATCTAAACGCCCTGATCCAATCGACGCTTACCCTCTGTCGGAATGAATGGAAATATGCGGCCGAGGTGGTAACCGACCTGGCCCCGCAGTTGCCGCCTGTGCCCGGCATAGCCCATGACCTGCATCAGGTGGTACTGCATTTGGTGGTCAATGCGGCTCAGGCCATCCAAGAGGCCCAGCAGAAATATGGCCGACAGACGAAAGGGACCATTACGGTTTCGACCCGGCTGGCAGGGCCTTGGGTGGAGATGCGTGTGGCCGACAACGGCGTGGGCATCCCGCCGGAAAACCTGCCGAAGATTTTCGATCCGTTCTTTACGACCCGGCCTGTGGGTCAGGGCCGAGGCCAAGGGCTGAGCATCGTCCGATCCATTGTCGTCGGTGGGCACGGAGGCCAGATCGACGTGGAAAGCCAGCCGGGCCAAGGCAGCACCTTCATCGTCCGCCTGCCCGTGGAGGCCTCCTCCGCGCCGCTTTCGCTCAGCCAGAAAGCAACTTCTCCCCCGCTCCATGCGGAGTTTGTGGGGCAGAATGTGCCCGGCCAAGCCCAATCGGCCTGCCCGCCCGACCATCAGCCGCCCTATATGCCTGACGGCCAACCGGCCTCTGTGCCCCACGGCCAACCGGTCTGCCAGTCCAACAGTCAGCCGGACTATCTGCCTGACGGGCGAGCGGCCCACGGCCAACCGGCCTGCTTGCCTACCGGTCAACCGGCCTACCTTACCCAGGGCCAATTGGCTTGCCCGGCGTACGGCCAACCGGCTTGGACGCTTCAGGGCCAAGCGAACCTCGGCGCTGGGTTGGCTAACCCGGCGGGGTCCGCCCTGTCGGAAATGCCCGTTTTCTCAACACCCACATCGCCATAAGGTAAACACTGGACCTCCTGTCCCAGGAACACCGCAGGAAGCCCATCGGCATACAAAAACAGTAATTTTAGCCGAATGAAGCAAATCGCCTCTCCCCTGGCGGGCTAAACCCAGGGTGTCATTCCCGCGCAAGCGGGAATCCAGAAAGTATCCCGCTGTTCCCGCTTGCCCAGGAGGAACACAGGACCAGACACAATGCAGCCTGGATTCCTGCTTCCGCAGGAATGACACATCGTACCCCTCCATTCGGCTAAAATGTTACCAAAAACAAGGAGTTCCTCATGCCAGCCACAGTGCTTCTGGTGGATGACGATCCGAACTTGCTGCGGGGATTGGTGCGTGCGTGCGGTACCAGCCGTTTCTGCTCTACACCGCCCATTCGGCCGAAGAGGCAATGGAGGTCTTGAAAAGCCGGCTGGTCGATGTGCTGGTTACCGACGACCAGATGCCGGGTATTACCGGTATTGAGCTTTTGGCCTGGGTAGCCAAGCACTTTCCGGAGGTGGTGCGCATGGTGCTGACGGGTTGTCCCACCACCGAACGGGCCATCCGGGCGATCAACGAAAGCAGGGTGTTCCGATTCTTTACCAAGCCGTGCGATCCGGTGGCTTTGGCCCTGGCCATCCACCAGGCCGTGGAACAAAAGCAGTCGTTGGCCAAAGCCGGGCCCCCTTCGTGAACGAAACCCAACAGAACGCCTCCCTCCTCTCCGGAGCAGGGATCTGAATACGCTGCGGAGGCTATCCCCCATCGGAAGAAGCGTTTATAATATTTCCGTCTTGTTTTCCCCGGCGGAATCAAGCAGGATAGCCTCCACACATCCTCGGGCGGCCTGCATTTCCGTCTTGTTTTCCGGGTGGAATCGAGCAGGCGGGGCGATCTTCGATCGGCTGCCGGTGCGATTTCGGAACACTTCGTGCAAAGGGAGTTCTCGTGGCCCAGGCACAGTTACAAGCGGAAATCGTTGTTACCGGTGATGAAATTACCAGCGGACAAATTTTGGACACCAATAGCCAATGGCTCAGCCAACGGCTGGAAGAAATGGGCGCCCATGTGATGTATCATACAGCCGTCGGGGATGAGGTCGAGGCCATTGCCGGCGTGGTTCGGCAGGCGGTGGGTCGCTCCGACATCGTGCTGGTAACAGGCGGCCTGGGACCTACACCCGCCGATGTGACCCGCGAAGCCATCGCCCAGGCTCTGGGCCGAAAACTGGTCCTCAACGAGGAGGCCCTGGAGAGCATCCGACAGCTTTTTGCCCGTCGGCAACGGCCCATGCCGCCCCGAAACGAAAAACAGGCCATGCTCCCAGAAGGCGCCCGGGCCATCCCCAACCTCAATGGCACCGCCCCGGGGATCGACCTGGAAATAGTCCGGCCGGACGGGAAGAAATGTCGGCTTTTTGCCCTCCCGGGAGTGCCCGCCGAAATGCGGGAAATGTGGATCCACCAAGTCCTGGGCCGATTGCGCCAGGCCGGCCTGGGCACCCGCATGATCCTGCACCGCCGGCTCCATGCCTTCGGCGCCGGCGAAAGCCAGATTGTGGCCATGTTGCCCGGCTTGATCAAAGCCGCCGAAGGCCCCCAGGTGGGCATCACCGCCCATGAAGGAACCATCACCCTACGTATTGCCACCGAAGGACCCACCCTGGAAGCCTGTCAGGCAGCCGCCGAACCCATTGTGCAGCAAATTCGTCAAAAATTGGGCCACCTGGTCTTCGGCGAAGAAGACGAGGGACTGGAACATGCAGTGATTCGGCTTTTACGCCAGCACAAACAGCGCCTGGCCGTGGTCGAATGGGGAACCGAGGGGTTGGTCAATCGGCTGTTGGCGGCTGTGCCGGAAGGCCACGGATTCTATCTGGGAGGGATGGTGGTGGCGGATCAGGCCGGGCTGAGGCAGCCCCTTGGGCTACCGGAGGAATGGATTGCGCAGCATGGGGTCCAGAGTCCGGCGGTAGCCGAGGAGATGGCCCGCCGAGTGCGCGGCCTCTTCCATGCGGACTGGGCCTTGGCGGTGCCGTGTTTTCCGCCGTTCGATCCCCAGGCGGAAAAGCCGGGTCTGGCCGCCCTAGCCCTGGCCCATCCCGGCGGCGTCAAAAGTCGAACCTTGCCCTATACGGCCCATCCGGCCATGCTGAAAGTGCTTTTCGCCAAACATGCGATGAACTTCCTTCGGCTGGAATTGCTGGGCGTCGGAGGCTAACAACAGCAGGCTCCACAGTGCCGGGGAGACCGCTCCTTGGTACCCCGAAAGGCAACTGTTGCCGCAGAGTGAATATAAATGCCTCCATCTAGAGGGGCCCCTGTTGAAGTGGGACCAATTCCCTGGAAATAAACCCTACTCTGGAAGGGTGCTCCGTTGAATCGAGCAGATTCCGGGGGCCTCAAATCCACTATTTGGGGTATAGGCCCCCCTAAAGTGAGGTGAATTCCGGTGGCCAGATTCTCCTCTTAAGAGGGGTTCCTCCGTTGCATTGAGAACAGATTCCGGGCGCTGAATTCCCTTCTTTGGGGGCATGCTCCTTTCAAGTACGGCCAATTTTGAGGCTGCATTGATACCCTTCTCTGGCGGGGTGGCGTCGGCAGATTGGCCAGATCGGCTTCCGGTTCAGCCCTCCTCCACCGGGAAAGAGAACCGATTTTCTTCCGGCCGACAAAGGCTTGCGCCAGGGGGAAAAGTCAGATGCTGTCCCGAAATTCCGTTTTTTAGCCAGATGTACTCCCAACCGGCGGCCCCCAGACTGCCAAAACCCCCTAAAACGGGCAGGTTGGGAAATCGGAAGGGTTTGGCAACGGACCGGGCCGCCGCCCGAGTACCAATTTCGGGACGGCCTCTCAGAGGGATGGTGCCATATATTGTGGCATTGTTTTCTGGCCTACAATAAGTTGTGGTCTCTGGCCGGAGCTTTGCTTCCCCTCAAAAATAGTAAACATGGATAGTAAAGATGGGGGGCAGGGGCACTTGCCTATCCGACGGGGATAGGATAAATTATCAGGTTTGGGTAGATAAGGCAGCGTAGCCGGTCGGCTACGGACGCTCTGGGCAATCTCTCCCCACCGGGGAGACATCTATAAACAGGCAGAGCAGGGATGGGGACTACGCAGCCGGATCGCATTTTTCCACCCGGCGGAAGGCAGATTTGCTTGCCTCAGGACCGACGCAGCGTGGGCTCACCGCTGGAGGAGGCTTTTTGCCGGTGGCAAGA
>Ga0308418_1000500_pt1 | contig 22477 bp, 22 predicted proteins | sample HotsprSampleR4cd_FD_203517 | JGI IMG/M metagenome (GOLD analysis project Ga0308418, IMG submission 203517) | Hot spring phototrophic mat microbial communities from Mushroom Spring, Yellowstone National Park, Wyoming, United States - 20090729_R4cd ... | reverse complement strand
TCAGGATGCCGTTCTCGTAGTCGGGCGGGGTGTAGCCTTCGGGCAGCACGATGTAGCCCGCGCGCTGGTAGGCGTCGCGAATCGCGCGGATGTCCGGCTCGGCGAAGTTGGTGTTGAACACGAAGCCGGGCTTGTTGCGCATCACCTCCAGCAGCTGCTCGTTGCTAAACACCGTATTGCCCGTGAAGCGCACTTCGCGGATGAGCGGGTTCTCGACAACTTCGAACACGACGCGCACACCCGTTTCGGTCTGCTCGACGCGCGGGCGCACATCGCTGAACAGCCCCATCGCCTCGATCGCGCGGCGGTCGCTCTCTAAGGTCGCTTCGGTAAACGGCTCGCCAGGTTTGAGGCGCAGCGCGGCAATCACAGCGGTTTCCGAGATGTTGCGCAGACCACGCACGGCGACGCTCTCGACGCGCCGCTCTTGCGCCAACCCCAGCAGCAAACTTAGGCACAGCATCACTCCTGCCATTCCGTAGCGGGCAGCGTTCCTTGTGAACATCAGCGTTCCTCCTCCTGCATGTAGGGCGCGAGGCGCATCCGCAGCCAGGCGCGGGCGCGCGCCAATCGGCTCCGCACCGCTTCCAGCGTGATGCCCAGCACCTCCGCCATCTCTTCGTAGGACATCTCTTCGTACTCGCGCAGCAGGATAATCTCGCGGTAATCGGGCGGCATCTGCTGAATCAGCGTGCGCACCTTCTCGATGAGTTCCTGCTGCAGCAGGTGTTCTTCGGGCGTGGGCGCCGTGTCGGGCGGGTCCCAGCCTGTTGGCTCGCCGTCGTCGGTGAACTCCAGCGCGGCTAACTCCACCTCGCGTTTGCGGATGCGGGCGCGCTTTTCGAGATGGTCGTTCGCCAAGTTCACCGCGATACGGTACAGCCAAGTGTAGGGCTGCGAGTCGCCGCGAAAGCGATCGAAAGCGCGAAAGGCGCGATAGAAGGTCTCCTGCGTCAGGTCCGCCGCGTCCTCTGGGTCGTTCACCATCCGCAAGAGCAGGTTGTAGATGCGCCGCTCATAGGTCGCCACGAGCGCCTCGAACTCGATCGACTCGTCCATCCATCGCATCCTTGCAACCACGCCCTGCGAATATTAGACTCCTCAGGGCGAGGGGCGTTTCGGGGCAAGTATACCCCACTTTTCGCGTTAGAACCAGCGGCGCATCTTGCGGGCAGTGATAATTTCGGTATTCATGCCGACCCAGTGCAGGCTGCCCGCGTAGCGACCATGCTCCATCTTGATACAGCGATCCATAATCACGGTCAGCCCCGCTTGCTCGGCGCGTTCCGCCGCCTCAAGGTTCACAATCCGCAACTGGAACCAGACGCACCATGCGCCCTTCGCAATCGCCTGCTCCACGATTGCGGGGCACTCGTGCGCGGGGCGGAAGATGTCCACCACATCGATTGCATCGGGAATGCTCGCCACATCGGGGTAGCACCGCTCGCCCAAAATCGCGTCGGCGTTCGGGTTCACGGGAATGCACCGATAGCCCTCCGCCTGCAGGTAGCTCATCACCATGTGGCTCGCCTTGTAGGAGTCGGTGGACGCGCCGACGATGGCAATCGTGCGCGCTTGACGCAGCACGCGCCGAATCACATCGGGATCCTGATAGCGCGCCTGCAACTCAGGCGGTAGGATAGTGTTCAGCCGAATCGCACACACCAGCGTCTCCATAGGCTCACTCCTTGTCGATGCTCCACAGGGCGCGGTCTAAGTCCCACAGCAGGTCGTCTACGGTCTCCAGCCCGATGGAGAGGCGTATCATTTCGGGACCGATGCCTGCCATGCGCAGCTCTTCGTCGCTGAGTTGCTGGTGGGTGGTGGAGGCGGGGTGGATGACGAGGCTGCGCACATCGCCCACATTTGCGAGGTGCGAGAAGAGTTGTAGGTTCTGGATGAACCGCTTGCCCGCCTCACGGGCGTCCATTCCGACGGGGGGCTTGATGCCGAACGAGAAGACCGCGCCAGGTCCCAGAGGCGTATACTTTTTCGCGAGGGCATAATCGGGGTGGTCGGGCAGCCCTGCGTAGGCGACCCACGCCACGCGCGGATGCTCCGCCAGAAAGCGGGCGACCGCCTGCGCGTTCGCCACATGGCGCTCCATCCGCACCGACAGCGTCTCCAGCCCCTGAATCAGCAGGAAGGCGTTGAAAGGCGAGAGGCACGCGCCCACATCACGCAGCGTCTCCGCGCGGAGTTTCATCAGGAACCCGTAGTGCCCGAAGGTCTCGTAGAACTTCAGCCCGTGATACGCGCCCGACGGGGCGGCGATTGTGGGGAAGTGGCTGTAGTCGAACTTGCCCGATTCGACAACCACCCCAGCGATGGAGTTGCCGTGCCCGCCGATGAACTTGGTGGCGGAGTGCACCACAATCGTCGCGCCCCACTCGATGGGTCGGCACAGGTACGGTGTGGCGAAGGTGTTGTCCACAATCAGCGGGATGCGGTGCGCGTTCGCCAGTTGCGCCAGCCGCTCGATGTCCAGAATCGAGCCTTTCGGGTTGCCGATGGTCTCGCCGTAGAGCGCGCGCGTTTTGGGGGTGATTGCGCGCTCCCACGCCGCGAAATCGCTTGGGTCGACGAACTTGACCGTCACGCCCATCTTCTGGAAGGTGTGCGTGAACTGGGTGGTCGTGCCGCCGTACAGGTGTGCGGAACTGACAATCTCATCGCCGGGCTGCAGCAGGGTGTAGAAGGTCAGGAACTGCGCCGCCATGCCGCTGGCGGTCGCCACCGCGCCCGTGCCCCCCTCCAAGCTCGCCATGCGCTCTTCAAACACGGCGGTGGTCGGGTTCATAATCCGCGTGTAGATGTTGCCGTACTGCTTGAGTTCGAACAGCTGCGCGGCGTAGTCGGGGTCGTCGAACACGAACGAAGTGGTTTGGTAAATCGGCACGGCGCGCGCCCCCGTGTAGGGGTCGGGAATGTGCCCCGCATGTAGCATGCGCGTTTCGAAGCCAAACTGTCGCGGTTCTGCGCTCATGTCAGTGGAAGTGTACCTTACGGCGTAATCTGCACGGGGCAGCCGACGGGAACCAGCATATACAGCAGCTCGATGTGCGCGTCATCGACGGCGATGCAGCCGAGCGTCCAGTCGCGCGTGGTTCCGCCGCCGTGAACGCCGATTGCCCCGCCCAGCGGCGTGTTCCACGGGGGGCATCGCCCCGCGCGAATCGCCGATTCAATCGCCTGCAACTGCGCCTTCGTGATGCGCCCTGCCCGATAGCCTGCTTGCGCGTCGCGGGCGTTCGGGTAGCTCAGCCCCAGAAACAGGTAGAACCTGCGGCTGACATGCTTTTCGCACACGAAGTAGTCGCCTTCAGGGGTCTTGCGGTCACCTTCGCGCTGTTTGTGCCCGCTGGGGGCGGAGCCGAGCGCAATCGGGAACTGGGCGACGACCGCGCCCTGCTCCAGCAGCGTCAAGCGTCGTGCGCCTTTCTCGATGCGAATGGACGGCTGCTGGAGCGGGTAAGATAGCCCGCGCTCGGCGCAGAACGCACGCGCCTGCGCCTCCAGTCGTGTCCAATCGGGCGCAGGCACTGGCGCAAATCGCCGCCAAGCCGCGTAGAGAATCAGCCCAATCGCCGCCAGCGCCAGCAGCCGAATCACCCAGCGCACGCCAGATAGTTTACCGCGCCGATGGGGTACAGTTAGGGCGATGGCGCGGGTGCGTTCGCAGTATGTGTGTACGGCGTGCGGCTATGCGACGCCGCGCTGGATGGGGCAGTGCCCTGAGTGCGGCGCGTGGAACACGCTGCAGGAGGAGGTCGTCGCCCCGACGCGCGGCGCAGGCGCAACCGCGCGGGAACGGGCGCGCTCGCCGAGCGCGGCGACTGTGCAGGCGCAGCCGCTCGCCCAGCTCAGCGACACCGCCGAAACGCGCCTGCCCACAGGCATCGACGAGTTCGACCGCGTGCTGGGCGGGGGCGTGGTGCCTGGCTCGCTCATCCTGCTCGGCGGCGAGCCGGGGATTGGCAAAAGCACGCTGCTGTTGCAGGCGGCGCAGGGGCTGACCCAGCACGGTGCGGTGCTGTACCTGACGGGCGAGGAGTCGCTGCGCCAGTTGCAGATGCGCGCCCGACGCCTGCGCACGCTCAGCCCGAACCTACATGCCGCCGCAACCGCCGAACTGGAGACCGCACTGCACTTAATTCAGACCGAGCAGCCCGTCGTCGCTGTCATCGACTCGGTGCAGACGCTCTACACCGCGCAGATCGACAACCCGCCCGGCACGGTCGCCCAAGTGCGCGCCTGCGCCACCGCCCTGCAGCAGGTCGCCAAAGCACAGGAGGTCGCGCTGTTCCTGATTGGGCATGTCACCAAAGAGGGCGCGATTGCGGGACCCAAAGTGCTGGAACATCTGGTGGATGTGGTGCTGTATTTCGAGGGCGACCCGCAGGGGCTTTTCCGTGTGCTGCGCGCGAGCAAGAACCGCTTCGGCGCGACGGACGAGGTGGGAGTGTTCGATATGCAGGCGGAGGGGCTTGTGCCTGTGCCGAACCCGTCGGAGCGGCTGCTGGCGGAGCGAGCGACCGACGCGCCTGGCTCGGTGGTGTTCCCGCTGCTGGAGGGCAGCCGCGCGATGCTGGTGGAGATTCAGTCGCTGACCACGCCGTCGTTTCTGAACACCCCGCGGCGCGTGATTACGGGGCTAAGCTACGAGCGGGTGAGCCTCGTGCTGGCGGTGATGGAGAAGCGGCTGGGCTTTCGGATGCTCTCGCACGATGTGTTTGTGAACGCGGCGGGCGGCGTGCGCGTGTTCGAGCCTGCGGCGGACTTGGCGGTGCTGGTTGCCGTCGCATCGGCGATGCGCAACCGCCCGCTGCGCCCCGACTTGGTGGTGTTCGGCGAGGTGGGGCTGGGCGGCGAGGTGCGCGGCGTCCCACGCATGGAGGCGCGCCTGCAGGAAGCCGCACGGCTCGGCTTCCGCTACGCAATCGTGCCCCGCAGCAACCTGCAGCGCCCGCACGAACGCCTGCCGCTGACCGCCCTGCCCGCTCGCACCGCCCAAGAGGCGGTCGGACTCGCGCTCGGCGCACCCCGCGAGGAACGCCAACCCGACGACGAATCGCCGTTTGACGACTAACTGCAGGAACTTGCTGGTATCAGATACGGTATACTGATGACGGAGGTGTGAAGTGGCGTTCGAGACGGAATTTGACCTTGTATGCGACACCATAAAAGGCGCACTGGAAGCAGGGCAGGTGCTCACGGTTTCAGAGGTCAACGCGCGTGTTGAACAAAGGTTAGAGTCGGATCCCGCGCTGCAGTTCGTCTGGGTGCGGGGGGAGGTTGCCTCGTGGACTGTGCTTACAGACCGCAACGGGAACCCATATGCCTTTTTCACCCTGCGCGACGAAAAGAGCCAGTTGTCGTGCGTGATATGGGGCTACGCCCTGTCGCGGTTGAGGATACACCCCCAGAACGGTGAGATGGTCTGTGCGCTCGGCAGTATCGATGTCTACCCGCCGCGGGGCATCTACCAGTTGCGGGCTGAGGCAGTGATTATTGAGAACGGCGCAGGCGCGTTGTGGCAGCAGTATGAACAGACCAAGCGCAAGTTGGAGGCGGAGGGGCTGTTCGCTGCGGAGCGCAAGCGTCCCCTGCCGAAGTTCCCACAGCGGGTGGGCGTCATCACTTCGCTGGAGGGCGCGGTGCTGCACGACATCGTGCGTATTGCCCGCGAGCGACATGCGGGGATACCGATTGTGGTGTTTCCTGCGAGCGTGCAGGGCGAGGGCGCGCCTGCGTCGCTGGTCGCCGCGCTTACGCTGGCGAACTCTTCCGCAGTTGAGCAACGGGTGGGCGCGCTCGATGTGCTGATTCTGGCGCGTGGGGGCGGCTCGATTGAAGACCTGTGGGCGTTCAACGACGAGGCGGTCGTGCGCGCGGTCGCCAACTCGCGCATTCCTGTCGTCAGCGCGGTAGGGCACGAGCCCGACACGGTGCTGACCGACTTTGCGGCGGATGCGTGTGCGCTCACCCCCAGCGCGGCGGCGCAGACAGTGTTCCCCGACCGCGAGGAACTCCGCGAACGACTGCGCCAACTTGTGGAGCGGAGCGAACGGGCGACACGGCTTGAGCGTGTGCGCGACCGCCTTGCCGCCGTGCAGACGCGCCTTGAGCAGGCGTGCGCCCGCGCCCTTGACCAGCGCCACAAGACGCTGCTGGGCTACGCTACTCGCCTTGCGCAGTGCAGTCCAGAGGCGCAACTGGCGCGCGCCCGCGAGCAACTTGCCCGCGCCGAACGCGCTATCGTGCAGCGGGTCGCCGAGCGTCTCGCCGCACACCGACAGCGACTGACCGCCCTCGCCGCCACGCTCGACTCGGTCAGCCCCTACGCTGTGCTGCAGCGCGGCTACGCCCTGCTGCGCGAACCGCACACGCACGCCGTGCTGACCCGCGTCGCACAGGTCTCAGCGCAGCAGCCTATTGAGATTGTGCTTGCCGACGGCGCACTCCGCGCCACTATTACGGAGGTCATTCACCATGATGAACGCACAGAATGAGCCGATGACTTTCGAGCAGGCGATGACGCGCCTGGAAGAAATTGTCCGCATCCTGGAAGTGGGCGAGCGTCCCCTCGAAGAGACCGTGAACCTCTACGAAGAGGGGCAGCGCCTGCGGCAATATTGTGAGCAGTACCTCGCAGACGCCGAGCAGCGCATCACTACTATTCGCCAAGCCAGCGACGGCGGCATAGCACTCGAGCAACTTTCCGACGACCTCGACGACTCCGAGCTGGACGATGTGGTCTTCTTCGATGATGAAGCCGACCCGTTCCGCTAGTTCGCACGGGCACTGGCAGGGGATGGGACGCTACCCCATCCCCATGTTGCCTTCCAAGTCGCCCATCATGCGTGGGGGCGGGCTGCCGTCGCGGCTCGGCTCGTACAGGTGTACCTCCGTGCCGAACTTCGGCTTGGCAAACGGCAGGTGCGTGTTGCCGCGCGCCAGAATATGCTGATAGTTCGCGCTGTCGCCCTCATACGGCGCGCCGTGATTCCACGGCACCCACGAACGCGCGTTGCAGTAGTGGTTCACAAACGCCCGACGCCAGCGATCCGAAGTGCGGTTCGGATACGAGCGATGTAGGATGTGCCCATCGAAAAACAGCACATCGCCCGGCGCCATGCGCACAGGAATCGGCGGCGGGTACTTGCGCACAATCTGTGTCAGCGTGTTCACCTCGTCGTCCAAGTGGCTCACATTCTGCACCTCGTGCAGGTCTTCGAAAGCGTTCACCGCCTGCACATGGGCGTAAGGAATCGCGTCGGGCGGATAAATCGGCTCGAAGTGCGAGCCGGGCACGACCCACAGGCAGCCGTTCTCCTCGTCGGCGGGGTCTAACGCGAGCCACGCGCCAATCAGCGTGTCGGGATAGGTCGTGATGTAGCACGAGTCTTGGTGCCAGCCCTGCCCGCCCGTGCCTGGCGGGTTGTGGAACAGCATCGTCTGCAACGCCAGCACATCGGGACCAATCAGCGCCTCCAGCACATCGAGGATGCGCGGATGCAACAGCCCCCACTCGGCGACGGGATCAATACGATGCAGTTGATGCACGCGCGACGGGTTCGGCGACCAGACGCCTGCGCTCTGCGGCTTGTCTTCCCACCGCTCCACCGCCCATCTATGCAACTTGGCGACATCTTCCTGCGACACCAGCCCTTCGACCTTCAGGTAGCCCTCGCGACGGTAGTGGATGTATTCGTCCACTTTGACCTTGTAGCGGTCAGCGCGCTCCACAGCTCTCGGTAAGTACGCCATAGTGCCCCAATTATAGCCCATTTTTCGTCGCAGTGGGTACACTTGGGACGGTGATTACGCTTTCCAACGGCGAGCGGATAGAGTTTCTGACGGGCAGCGGCGCGCTGGGCTTCGATGGGCGCGGCTGGTGGTGGGAGTATCCCCTGCGCTGGGCGGGGCTGCTGAACCCCCACGAGTTCACGATTGTGGTCAAGACGCTCACCCTGCGCCCGCGCGTGGGCAACCTGCGCTGGTACGCGCCGTGGCGGTGCGTGCGCCTGATTCGCGGCGGCACGGTGAACGCCGTCGGGCTGACCAATCCAGGCATCGACTGGTGGATTCGCGCCTGCTACCCGCGCATGCAACGCATGGGGCTGCAAACGATTGTGTCGGTCTACCCTGAAAGCGTCGAGGAGGCGCAGGCGTTCGCCCAGAAGCTGCGCGGGCTGCCAATTGCAGGCATCGAGCTGAACGCCTCGTGCCCGAATGTAGCCCACTGCGAGGCGGACACGGTACGGCATGTGCAGGCGATTGCGGAGGCGCTGCGCGCGGCGGGGCATCCGCTGATTGTCAAGGTCGGCTACGACCAGCCCTATGTAGCGATTGCGCAGTCAGTGGAGGGCACTGCCGACGCCGTGCATGCGATTAACGCCGTGCCGTGGCGGCTGGTGTTCGGCGAGCGACCGTCGCCGTTGGCGCGGCTGGGCGGAGGCGGCGTGTCGGGCGAGCCGATACGCCCGTTCGTGCGCGAGGCGGTACAGCAACTCCGCATGCACACGCGCCTGCCCATCATCGCAGGCGGCGGGATTTACACCCTGCAGGACTTGGACGAGCTGTGGGCGCTGGGCGCGCGGGCGTTCAGCATCGGCACGCTGTTCCTGCGCGCGCCCTTGCAGCCCAATCGCCTCGTGCAGGCATGGCGTGCGCGACAGGGGGCGCATGCAAAGCAGGCGTCTGTAGGGCGGTGAATTTTACAGGGATTTAACGCGGAGGGCGGCAGGAATCTCGCACGCGCTGCCATACTTACACTGCCGACACTACGGCGAGGAGGCAACCGCGATGAAGCTGATCGCTTTTCTGGGCACTGGGGAATACAAATGCGCAACCTACCGATGGAACGACCACACCTACGAGACCTCGTTCGTTCAAGAGGCGTTTGTCCACTGGCTCAAGCCAGAAACGACTTGCGTGCTGCTTACAAAGGAAGCACGGAAAAAACACTGGGGTGACTTGTGCCAACGATTGCAGGGGCACACCCAAATTGTAGAAGTTGACATCCCTAACGGCAAGAGCGAGGCGGAGCTATGGGAGATTTTTGCTGCCATTAGCGAAGTTGTGCAAGAGGGCGACGAGATTGCCTTCGACATCACGCATAGCTTCCGCTCGCTGCCGATGATTGCCCTGCTGACGATTGCCTACCTCAAGCAAGTCAAAGGCGTGAAAGTGCAGTATGTCCTCTACGGGGCATACGAGGCGCGAGATAATCAGGGCGCGCCTGTATTTGACCTCACGCCCTTTGCAGACCTGCTCGACTGGCTTGCTGCCGCGAAGATGTTCACGGCAACAGGCGATTCCAGCGAGTTGGGGCGGCTGATTCAGGATGTTCAAGACGCGGCTCATCGGAATAAGCGCGCGCATGCAGAAAATCCGCCTCTTGCGCTCAAGAACTACGGCGCGGCGTTGGAAGAGGTGTCTGACGACCTGCTCTTGGCGCGTGTGCCCAACCTGCCTGACTCGATTCGCAGACTCGCTCAACGGCAGAGTAAGGCAAACACGGAGGTGGGTCAGTGGACGCAGCCGCTGACTCTGCTTCTGGACAAGATTGCCACTGCCTACGCGCCGTTCCAAGACGACAGTCTGTCCACGCAAGCCGCGCTCATCCGCTGGTATTTCAAGCACAACCACATCATGCAAGCGATGACTCTGGCGCGCGAGTGGGTTGTGAGTTATCATCTGCACAAGGAGGGGAGAGATTGGCGGAGCAGGGAAGAACGAGAACAGATGGAGAAACGGTTGGGAGAGTCCTTGCAACAGGATTCTCTCTGGAGTAAAATTGCTGAGATTCGCAACGACCTTGCCCACTGCGGGTTCGGTCGCGCGGAGGGGCGGGTGCTTTCCGCTAAGTCAATACGCCAGAACGCGGAAGAGGTCGTGAAGCAGATTGAGCGACTTGCGCAGCAGGAGGCTGTGGATTGCTGACGCAGGGCAGTTGGAGTGCGGAAGTGAAGCTGCCGCTTCCGCACTCCACTGACGCTTCGTTGATATCACACGCGCAACAACGGGAACTGTAGGGTACACTCAAGGTTGTAATGCAGGAGATAATCTTTGTTGTGCGCGAGTCGCCTGAAGGCGGTTTCGAGGCTCAAGCGCTGGGGTACTCTATTTTCACGGAGGCTGACACTCTGAAGGAGCTGCGCCGCCAGGTGCAAGATGCCGTTCAGTGCCACTTCCCTGACGAGAGCCGACCAAAAGTCATCCGCCTTCACTTCGTGCACGAGGAGGTTCTGCTCGCGTGAGGCTCCCACGAGACATAAGTGGTGAAGACCTTGCACGCTTGCTGAAGCGGTATGGCTACCAAACTACGCGTCAAACGGGGAGCCACATGCGTTTGACATCTACCCATCGCGGCGACGAGCATCATATCACAATTCCACGCCACAAGAGTTTGCGAGTCGGGACGCTTAGCGGCATACTAAAAGATATATCAGACTATTTGGACATAGGCAAGGAAGAGCTAATTCGGGAGCTTTTCAGTGACGAGTGAGACACCCGCATTAGCAGCTACGCAAGCAGCCTCTACCCTTGAGAGCCGCTGCGGGGGCTGACGCCGTTATGTGAAGCGGGGCAGACACAGCGGTCTGCCCCTATATGTGTGGCTACTCGCCCTTTTGGTCGGCGGGTTGCGCGGCGTCGGTTTGGGCTTGCATGCGCACCGCGCCGATGCGCTGGGCGATTGCCATCAGTTGCTGCGCCATCTCGCCGAGCTTGCCGTTGCCGTCGCCGATGGCTTGCAGCCCCGACAGCGCGCCATCAATCGCCACGCCCAGCCCCAAGCCCTTCGCGTACTGCTCGGTCATACGGGCGAGCGTTTCGGGGTCGCCGAAGATGTTCATGGTGCCGCGGCTCATGAACTCGCCAATCGCGCGCGCCAACTCGACCTGCACATCGCGCTGCGCTTCGATGCGGAACTTCTCGAGTTCGAACTTCAGCGCGGCTTCGCTGTAGGTCTGGCGGTACTCCAGCGCTTGGCGTTCGACTTCCACGCGGGCGCGTTCGACCTCCACCTGCTCGCGGGCGATGTTCACATCGACCATCTTGACGGCGGTCTCGCCGCGGGCGACCTGTTCGCGGGCTTTGGCTTCGGCTTCGGCGCGGGTGAGGATGGCTTGCGCTTCCAGCTCCGCCGCCTGCTTCTGCGCTTCGGCTTTTTTCACCTCGGCGAAAGCGTTCACCTGCACATCGGTTTCGCGCTTGATGCGCTCTTGCTCGATCTGCTGTTTCGCGGCGATGAGTTTGGATTGCGCCTCGCGTTCGGCGGCGGCGAGCTGCTCGACGGTGATGACCTGTTGCTTGGCGCGTTCGCGTTCCGCCTGCGCTTCGAGGGCTTGCTTTTCGGCGTCGGCGCGTTGGCGTTCGGCTTCCGCGACGGCGATTTCCTTCTCGCGCTGGGCAAGCTCGACGGCTTTCTCGCGATCGATATCGGTCTTCTGCAGCTCTTGCTGGCGCAGCAGCAGCAGTCGGTCGCGCTCGATGGCGGCGACGCGCACGGCTTGCTCCTGCTGGATTTGCGCCTCTTGCACTTGGCGCTGCTGCTCGATTTTGTAGGTGTCCGCCTCGCGCTGTTTCTCGGCTTGCACTTTGGCGACTTCGGCTTGCTGGGCGGCTTCCGCTTCGGCGCGCTGGCGCTCCAGCTCCAGAATCTCCTTCTGGGTCTCTACATTTTTGAGGGTGATTTCGCGTCGCGCTTCCTGTTCGAGGCGGTTGCGCTCCACCAGCGCGGCTTGCGTGATCTCGGTGATTTTGCGCTTGCCCTGCGCGTCGAAGATGTTGTTGTCCGAAAGCAGCTCCTGCGAGGTCTGGTCTAAGCGCGAGATGGTGACCGATTCCAGCGTCAGTCCGTTCTGTTCGAGGTCGGAGCGCACGAGTTGCTGCACGCCGCTGGCGAAGGCGTCGCGCTGGGCGTGAATCTCCACGAGGTCTTTGGTCGCCGCCACGCTGCGCAGCGCGGAGACGAGCTTTTCGAACACGAGTTGCGAGACGGACTGCGCGTTGACGGATTTGTCGCCGAGCGAGCGCGCCGCGTTCAGAATCGCGTCCACTTCGGGCTGCACCTTGATGTAGAACTCGGCTTTCACATCCACGCGCAGGTTGTCGCGGGTAATGAGCGCGTCGGGTCCCTTGCGCTCCACTTCCAGTTTCATCGTCTCCAGCGAGACGGGCACGAGGGTATGCAGGTACGGGAACACCAGCGCGCCGCTGTCCAGCACCACGCGCCGTCCCCCGAACCCTGTACGCACATACGCCATATTCGCCGACGGGCGCACATAGAACTTGGAGATCATCAGGAAGATGAACCCGATGACCAGCAGTAGTGCGCCCACAGCCAGCGAAATCACTTGCTGCAGCGGTCCCCAAGCGGCGCCAAACACGCTGCCGCCGAAGCCAGCCAGCAGCATCAACGCCAAGCCGATCAGTATGAACCAGCTATGCATCGTCTCTCCTCCGTCTTAGGTTTGTCCCCCGATGTGTTGTGTGGGTTGTTGCGCTGAGGAGTGTACCTCAGGCGAATCGTCGGGTAGTTCGAGCGGGTTGCGCTCCACCCAGTAGAGGTGGGTCTGCTCGTCGTAGCGGGCGACGAGGATGGGCGTGTCGGCAGGGATGGTTGGCTCGCCTGGCATAGCGCGGCACACGATGCGGTGCAGGTTGCCGTAGCGGTCGCGCACATGGGCGACGCCGCCGTCGGGCGTGATTTCGTACACGGCGCGCCCCGTGCTGCCGACCAGCCCGTACTTGTCGACAATCGGGGGCGCCTCGTCGCGCAGCACGCGCCGAATGATTAGCCCCGCCGTGCGCCCTGCGAACGCCATCGTAACGAGCGCGACGCCCATCGACAGCGGCGCGAACAGCGCGGGCAGTTGCAGCAACGGCTCCAAGATGCGGTTGGCAATCAGCCCGACCGCGCCCCACACCATCATCAGCAACGGCACAGCCATCGAGACAGGCAGCCCCATCCCGATGCCGAACAGGTTCAGCGCCTTGAGCCAGAGCGGTTTCTCGGCAGCGGCGTGGTCGTCGTGGCTGGAATAGGGCGTTTTGACGACGCCATGCTCGCCGTCCGCGCTTTCGGCATGGTCAGCGTCGCCTGCGTCGGCGTGAAGCTCCCCCGCGTGGTCGGCGTGCGCGTCGACATCAGCGTGGTGAGCGTCCCCCGCATCGCCGTGCAGTTCCCCTGCGTGGTCAGCGTCGCTATGGGCGTGGTCGCCGTCAAAGTCAATCAGCCCCGACAGCGCAAGCCCCAGCAGCAAAACACTTCCCACTGCCAACGGCAGGGCAAAGATGAAGTTCCACCACTCCAATAGTGCCGCGAGCGACATCCCCGTCTCCCATTCAATTATACTGAATTCGCACAGGAAATTGCGTCAGCAGATGTGGAATATCCCCCTTTGGAGGCGTGGACACATGGAACTAAGCGCACTGGCGATACGAGTGGCGCGTACACCGGGGTTGGGGATGCTGCCGCAGGTGACCAGTCAGGTGCTGCGTTTGGTGGACAATCCGAACGCATCGCCGCGGCAGATTGGCGCGTTGATTGAGCGCGACGCGGGGCTGGCATCGAAGTTGCTTAAGAGCGCGAACAGCGCGTACTATGGCGCGCCAGGCAAAATCAAGACCGTCTCGCAGGCGATTTCGGTGATGGGGCTGTCGGCGGTGCGCTCAATTGTGGTGGGACAGGCGTATCAGCAGATGACCTCCGTGCGCGGGGCGTCGAAGCGGTTCGATCGGCTCGTGTTTTGGCAGCATTCGCTGGCAACGGCGAGCGCGGCGCGCGTGCTGGCGAAACTCAAGGGCTGGCGCGACCCCGAAGAGGCGTTCCTCGCAGGCTTGCTCCACGACGCGGGCAGGCTCGTGATGGACAGGTTCCTGCCCAACGAGTTCGATCAGATTCTCACCCTCGCGTTGGAGCGGGTCATCCCGCTGCGAGACGCCGAGCGTGAGGTGCTGGGCTACACGCATGTGGAGGTGGGCGATTTGCTGGGCGCGGAGTGGAACCTGCCTGAGAGCATGCGCGAGCCGCTGCGCCGCCACCACGACGATGTTGGCTACGACGAGTGCCCGCTGGGGTGCATCATCCACGCGGCAAATGTGCTGGCGCATCAGGCGGGGTTCGCGTTGGGCGCGCCTGTGCTGTACGAGCTGCCCCCAACCGTCAAGCAGTCGCTGGGCGTCTCCGACGCGCAGTACGAGGGCTTGAAGCAGGCGATTGTGCAAGAGGTCGTGCGCGTACAGGAGGCGCTGCGCATCTGAGGTATACTCCACTCAGGTGAGCGCATGGCGAACCCGTTTCCCGGCATGAATCCCTACCTCGAAGACCGCGCGCTGTGGAACGATGTCCACCACAGTGTGATTACTTACATCCGCAACGCGCTTCAGCCACAGATACGCCCCCGCTACATCGCCGCGATTGAGGAGCGCGTCTACTTGGAGTTCGCTGCCCGCGACATCATCCCCGATGTTGCTGTGCTTCGCCGCAAGCCGCCCTATCCCGACAAGGGCGTCGCCGTGCTGGAACCCGAATGCGACGCGCCTGTTGTCCTCCACACGAACATCATCCCGCACACGGAGGGGTTCATTCAAATCCTCGACTGCGAGAACGAGATGCGCCTTGTGACGGTCATCGAGGTACTCAGTCCATCCAACAAGGAGGCGCACTCCGAGGGGCGCACTCTCTACCTGCGCAAGCAACACGAACTGCTGCACAGCGAAGTGAACTTGGTGGAGATTGACCTGCTACGCAGCGGCGACTACACCCTCGCCGCCCCGCTGGAACTGCTGCACGCCGAAGTGCCCAACGGCTGGCACTACCTAATCAGCATCCACGCCTTTTACGACCCTGCGCAGTTTTATGTGTACCCGCGCACGGTGCGCGAGCGGTTGCCCGTGATTCCCATCCCGCTGTTGCCTGACGACAAGCCTGCAAAGCTGGATGTTCAGGCGGTGGTGGAGCAGTGTTATGTGGACGGGGCGTATGAGGCGCGTGTGGACTATCGTCGCGACCCGCCGCCGCCCGCCTTCAGTGAGGACGACGCCCGCTGGATAGACGCCCTGCTGCGGGAGAAAGGGGTGCGTTTAGAGGCTTGAAATCGGTCGTGAGCAATTGTCTCGACAACCTCGCCGACTGTGGTCTGCTGCTTGGCTGTGAGTTTGGGCATACGCGCAGTATACCCAAGCACCGCCTTGCCGCATGCTTGGGGTATAATCGGCGCAGGTGAGTGCATGGCGCATCCGTTTCCAGGCATGAACCCCTACCTCGAAGACCGCGCGCTGTGGAACGACTTCCACGCGCGATTGGCGGTCTACATCAGCAACCAGTTGCAGCCACAACTGCGCCCGCGCTATGTGGCGAGCGTCGAGGAGCGCGTCTACTTGGAGTTCGTCAGGCGCGAGATTATCCCTGATGTCCTCATCCTGCGCCGTAAGCCTGCAGACCACGATAAAGGCGTCGCTGTGCTGGAACCCGACTGCGACGCGCCCGTCGTTCTCCGACTGGTAGAGACGCCCCGAACCGAACACGCTGTGCATATCTACGACCGCGAGGATGAGATGCGCCTCGTGACGGTGATCGAAATCCTCAGCCCCTCCAACAAAGACCCACGCTCTGAGGGACGCACTCTCTACCTGCGCAAACAGCGTGAAATCCTGCACAGCGAAGTGAACTTGGTGGAAATCGACCTGCTGCGCGGCGGCGAATACACCCTCGCTGCCCCGCTGGAGCTGTTGCACGCCGAAGTGCCCAACGGCTGGCACTACCTGATTAGCATCCACACCTTTGACGATCCTGCGCAGTTTTATGTGTATCCGCGCACGGTACGCGAGCGGTTGCCCGTGATTCCCATCCCGCTGTTGCCTGACGATAAGCCTGCAAAGCTGGATGTGCAGGCAGTGGTGGAGCAGTGTTATGTGGACGGGGCGTATGAGGCGCGTGTGGACTACCGCCGCGACCCACCGCCGCCTGCATTTAGTGGGGACGATGCGCGTTGGATAGACGCCCTGCTGCGGGAGAAAGGGGTACGGTAACGGCGGCGCATGCGGTATAATACGCTTGTCATGCCCAAAGTGTCCATCTCGGAAGCGGCGCGCCGACTCGACACGACCGAAGAGGTCATCCGCGAGTGGATTCGGCTGGGACTCCTCGATGTGGAGCCACCCCCCGCCAAGCCCCGTCGCACCAGAGAGCTTAACCTCGCCTTTCAGCCCACAAGCGCCACTCCAGAACCGAAAGTAGATCTGGAGCAGCTGTACGAGGTCGCAGAAGAGGTCGGGTGGCTTCTCTTGAGTTTGGAGGCGTGGGATAGGGCGGATACAGAAACTGCCTGCCAACTGTCTCATACGGGTACAATTCCCCCGCCATGAGCGCAGTGGATGCCGTGATTCGCGCCCCCGCTGAGGTGCGCTGCAAAGACGAGCTGGAGCGTCTGCACGCGTGGGATACCTACTCCAAGCCAACAGGCTGGAACCTCTCGCCCCGCGCCGTCGAGAAGTTCATCATGGGCGACGCTGCCCTGAACATCCGCCCGAAGTATGTCGGCGACCGTGACCGCATCCAAGTCGCTATCGCCACGCTTGCCAGCGACCGCGCCCTGCTGCTGGTCGGCGAGCCGGGCACCGCCAAGTCGTGGGTGTCGGAACACCTCAGCGCCGCCATCTGCGGCAACTCGCAACTCACGGTGCAGGGCACGGCGGGCATCACCGAAGACCAAATCAAATACTCGTGGAACTACGCCCTGCTGATGGCGGAGGGACCCACCGACCGTTCCCTCGTGCCCAGCCCCGTGCTGACCGCGATGCGCACAGGCACTATCGCCCGCTTCGAAGAAATCACCCGCTGCGCCTCCGAAGTGCAGGACGCGCTGATCTCCATCCTCTCGGAGAAGGCGATTGCGATACCCGAACTGGAGCGCATCGAGTACGCCCGCCGCGGGTTCAACATCATCGCCACTGCCAACACGCGCGATCGCGGGGTGAACGAGATGTCGTCCGCGCTGAAGCGACGCTTCAACTTCGTGGAGCTGCCCGTGCTGAGCGACCTGCAGCAGGAGATGGCGGTCGTGCGCCAGCGCACCCAAGAGATGCTTGCCGACCACGCCGTGCAAGCCGACCTGCCCGACGAACTCATCGAGACGCTGGTGACGGTGTTCCAAGAGCTGCGGCAGGGGCAGACGCTGGACGGCGAGCAGAAGGTGAAGTCGCCCTCCACTGTGATGAGTACCGCCGAGGCGGTCAGCGTGCTGTTTGGCGGCTGCCTGCTGGCGACCCACTTCGGCGAGGGCGTCGTGAACGGGCAGCATGTGATGCGCCTGCTGGTGGGCGCCATCGCCAAAGAGGACAAAAGCGACCTCGAGGCGTTGACCGAGTATCTGGAGACGGTCGCCAAGAAGCGCGAGGGACGGGTATGGCGCGAGTTGCAGGAGACGCAGCGCTGGCTGAAGTCGCTGTAGGGTCGCCCGCCGTGCGCATTCGCGGGGTGCATGTGGTTCCCGTGCGCCACCACTCGCCCGCGATTGCCCGCGCGACGGCGGCGGTCATCCGCGCGGTGCGCCCGCGCCTGGTGCTGATCGAAGGACCCGACGACGCGAACCACCTGATTGACGCGCTGACCGCGCCCGATGCCGTCGCGCCGTTCGCGCTGCTGGCGTACCGCCCGCCCGAAATCAAGCAGGCGACCGCCGACGCCGCGCCGCAGGTGGTGTTCTACCCGTTTTGCGACTACTCGCCTGAACTGGTCGCGCTGCGCACGGCGCGCGAGCTGGGCATCGAGGCGCGTTTCTGCGACATCCCCGCCCGCGCGTCGCTGGAGGCGCGGGAGCCTGACGAGCAGACCCCGCCCGACGCCGACGACGCCCCCCACGACCCCACCGCCGACGCCCCAGAGCCGTCGCTGTACGAAATCGTCGCGCAACGGCTGGGCTTCCAGAGCCACGAGGAGTGGTGGGAGTGCCTGTATGAGAGCTGTCTGCGCGACCCCGCGCGCCTGCTGCAACTCGTGCAGGAGTGGGGCGAGCTGGTGGTGCAGGCGGGCGGCATCAGTGACTACGACGCGCTGCGCAACGCCTACATGTGGCGCCATGTGGAGGAGTCGGGCGTCCCGCCAGAGCGCATCGTGCTGGTGGTGGGCGCGGCGCACGCGGCGGCATTCGCACGGCACGACTTCCGCGCTGAGTACGACCCGAAGCACCCGCTGCTGCAGGCGCGCCCCGCCGAGTTCGTCATCACACCGTATTCGTTCCCGCGCCTGTCGGAGCAACTCGGCTACGGGGCAGGCAACCGCGCACCGCAGTTCTATCAAGACGCTTGGGAGCTGGGCGGGCTGGAAAACGCGACGCTGGCGACGCTGACGCGCCTTGTGAACGCGATGAAGCTTCAGGGCGATGTCGCCTCGCACGCCGACGCCATCGAAGCGTTCCGCCTCGCCAAGCAACTCGCCGCGCTGCGCGGCAAGCCCGAACCAGGCTACGACGAGACCATCGACGCCGCCATCGCCGCTTTTGGACGCGGGAACGCCGAGCGCGTGCAGACGCCCCTCAAACGGCTGCTGATTGGCGAGCGCGTCGGGAGCGTCTCGCCCACCGCCATCCAGCCCCCCATCCAAGCCGAGTTCTACCGCCTCACGCACGAGCTGCGCATCCCCGTCAAAGACGACCCGACCGACCTGCGCCTGAACCTCGCCGAGCCCCACGCCGTGCAACAGTCCATCTTCCTGCATCGGCTGCTGGTCGCCAAAATTCCGTTCGCCGACCTCACTTCAGGCGAGGCGGCGACCTATAGGCAACTGGCGCGCCTGCAGGAGAAGTGGCGACTGCAGTGGACGCCATTGACCGATGTCGCGCTGGTGGAGGCGACGATTTACGGCAACACGCTGCGCGAGGTCGCCACACGCCGAATCGCCCCGCGCCTGCAGCAGCGCGACTCGCTGGCGCAAGTGAGCGCGGCTGCGCTGGAAGCCGTGCTGTGCGAGCTGCCCGAGCTGTACGACGAGGCACTGCGTGCGCTGGACGAGGCGTCCGTGCGGGACGGCGACTTTGTCAGCCTCGCCCGCGCCGCCTACCAACTCGCGGGTCTCATCGAGTACGGCGCGGCGCGCGCCGTGCAACAGGCGATGTTCGAACCGCTGTTGCAGCGCGTCTACACCCGCGCGTGCCTGCACCTACTGCCCGCCGCCGACTGCGGCGACGACGAGGCAAAACAGGTCGGCGAGGGCATGCAACTCCTGCACGAACTCGCGCACAAACTGCCCTACTTGGAGACCGCGCTGTGGCTGGAGAACCTGCACGAGACCGCGCTAAGCGAGCGGGCGCATGCGTATGTGGCGGGGCTGGGCTTGGGGCTGCTGGGGTTCGTGCGCACAGAGGACGAGGCGCTGTGGCTGCGGGCGCGGCGGTTCCTCTCGCCTGCGACGCCCCCCGAACAGGCGGCGGCGTTTCTGGAAGGGCTGCTGATGTCGCAAGGGGGCGCAGCGTCTCGTTCGCGCCCCTTCGTGCAGGCGATGCACGAGTTTGTGATGAGCCTGCCCGACGAGCAGTTCATCCAGTCGCTGCCGATGTTGCGCCGCGCGTTCAGCCGCCTCTCGCAACACGACATCCACTACCTGACCGACACGCTGCTACGCATCTTGGAAGCCGACGCGCTGCCCGCCGCGCCCCAAGCCCCCGACGCTACGCTGTCTCGCGAGCAGGTCGTCGCGGTGTGGGCGCAACTGGCGTGGCTGACCGACTCCCCCGCGCCCGCGTAGAGTTCCCCGCGCGTCGCGTACTGTTGCACAGCGTTCGCGTACTGTTCCCCGCGCGCCGCGTACTGTTCTCCGCGCATCGCGTACTGTTCTCCGCGCGTCGCGTACTGTTGCACAGCGTTCGCGTACTGTTCTCCGCGCGTCGCGTACTGTTGCACAGCGTTCGCGTACTGTTCCCCGTGTTGTGGCGGGTACAATAAGGCGACTGGAGGCGACTACCGATGAAGATGCCCAAGTTTCCTGGTGGCGGGTCGATGCGCCAGATGATGGAGCAAGCGCAGCGCATGATGGAACAGGCGCAGCGCTTCGAAGAGGAGATGGACGCCCTGCAGGTGCAAGCGACTGCGGGCGGCGGCGTGGTCAAGGCGACGGTGAACGGCAAAGGCATGCTGATGGCGCTGGAGATTGCCCCCGATGTGATTGACCCGACCGACCCCGAGATGTTGCAAGACCTGATTGTGAGCGCGGTGCGCGAGGCGCAGACGCAAGCCGAGAACATCCGCGCCGAGCGCATGAGCCAACTCACGGGCGGGCTGGGACTGGACAAACTCGGGCTGCCGTTTTAGCCGATGCTGTTCCCCCCTGCCTTGCGCCAGCTGATGCAGCAGCTGGAGCGGTTGCCAGGCGTCGGGGCGCGTTCCGCGCAGCGATTGGCGTTATATCTGATGCGCCGCCCTGAGGAGGAGGTTCGTCGCCTCGCCGAGAGCCTCGTGCAGGCGCGCGAGCGCACCCGCCTGTGCCAGCGGTGCTTTTTCCTCAGCGAGGGCAACCTGTGCGAGCTGTGCAGCGACCCATCGCGCGAGGCGGACCTCATCTGCGTCGTCGCCGACCCGCGTGATGTGGTCGCCCTCGAACGGCTGGAGCAATATCGCGGGGTGTACCATGTGCTGCACGGGCTGATTTCGCCTGCGGAGGGCGTGCAACCTGAAGACCTGAAGCTGCGCGAGCTGATTGAGCGCGTGCGCACCGAATCGCCCCGCGAGGTCATCTTGGCGACCCCCGCGAATGTGGAGGGCGACGCGACTGCGCTATATTTGGCGCGGCAGCTGAAGCCGCTGGGCGTGCGCGTGACCCGCATCGCCTACGGCATGCCCGTCGGCGGCGAGCTGGACTACGCCGACGCTGCAACGCTGGGGTATGCACTGAGTGGCAGGCAGGAACTGTAGCCAAACGCAGGTATACTTAGACGGGTGAGACCGATATGCGAACCGTGAGAGGCGTCTACAAAGAGGGTGCAATCCACCTGCTGGAGCCGATTGACCTGCCAGAGCATCAGGAGGTTACCGTGATAATCCCTGATAGCCCTGCGGAGGAACACCCCGTCCTGCGCTACGCAGGCATGCTGAGCGACCTGACTCCTGAGCAACTGCAAGCGTTCGAAGAAGTCATGCAGGAAAGACTGTCGTCTCGATGACGCCCCCAATTGACGAAATCATCTCCCGCTTAGAGGAACTCTATGGCGTCGCTGAATGGAAGCCGCGCCAGAACCCCCTCGACGAACTCATCCACTGCATCCTGTCGCAACACACCTCCGACGCGAACTCGTTCCGCGCTTATCGGCTCATGCGCGAGCGCTACCCGACTTGGGAGGCGGTCGCCAGTGCGCCCGTCGAGGAGCTGGCGGAGACCATCCGTTCAGGCGGGCTGGCGAACCAGAAAGCGCCGCGCATCCAAGCGGTGCTGCGCGCCATCAAAGACGCCTGCGGCGACTACACACTGGACTGGCTGCGCGAGACGCCCACCCCCGACGCCCGCCAGTTCCTGCTGGGCTTGCCTGGGATTGGACCCAAGTGCGCGGCGATTGTGCTGTGCTTTGCGCTGGGGCGACCCGTGATTCCCGTCGATACGCATGTGTTTCGCGTCTCGTGGCGGCTGGGGCTCATCCCCAAGTCGCTGGGCGAGGCGAAGGCACACGACGCGCTGGAAGCCATCATCCCTGAGCCGTTGGTGTACCGCTTTCATGTCGCCTTGATACGGCACGGGCGCGCGGTCTGCAAGGCGCAGAACCCGCGCTGTGCGCAGTGCCCGCTGCAAGACCTATGCGCCTATCGGCAGGCGACGGCGGACGGGGCTTCGGGATAGCCCGCGGAGGTGAGCCGTGGCGACTCAGCAAGCGACATGGCAAGCGTGGCGGGTTGCCTTCTACTTGGAGGGGTGTCGCTGGCGCAACGGCGTGCGGCGTTCCCTGCAAAACCCCGTCGGACTGACGGTCTCCATCCTTGTCCTTGTCTTTGCGATGGGGCTGGCGTGGGTGTTTTTGCCGCAGTCTTACTGGGTACAACCGAACGACCCGTCGCAGCGGATTTGGCTGGAGGCAACCCCCCACGAGCGACTGCAGATGGCGCTGCCGCACCTATTGATTGTCTCGGCGTTGCACCTTAGCGGAGTTGTAGTCCTACTTGGATTCCGACCGTATCAGTTCCTTCGGGAGTTTTTGGAGAGCGACCTGCACTTTCTGTTTGCTACGCCGGTGCCCTCATGGCGGTTGATGCGCGCCTTGTTGGTGTTGCGGGCGACGCTTAGTTTGGGGATTCTGATCCCCGGCTACTTCGTGGTCGCTCTGCTGCTGGCAGGTCGAATGTTTCCCGTGTTGGTGGTGGATTACCTCGAGCAGTTGCGCGCAGGCGCGTGGCTGCTCATCGGCTACTGGGTGCTGCGCTATTTGCAGGGGCTGTTTTTCGAGTTTTTCCGCTTCTACTGGGCGTTGCGGTTGCGGGAGCGTCC
>Ga0308418_1000499_pt1 | contig 22500 bp, 20 predicted proteins | sample HotsprSampleR4cd_FD_203517 | JGI IMG/M metagenome (GOLD analysis project Ga0308418, IMG submission 203517) | Hot spring phototrophic mat microbial communities from Mushroom Spring, Yellowstone National Park, Wyoming, United States - 20090729_R4cd ... | reverse complement strand
GTGATGTAAATCCGAACTGACGTTATCTTAGCAGCCAAAACTATGCAAATAAGCTTGGGATAGGTGTGTCATGTGCAATCTGGTGGACAGCACTCACAATCAACGCGCCAGTATGTGCTGCGAATACTGCGGATGAGCGGACAGTTATCCGCTCATAGAGAACTTAGGGGTGATCAAACTGGATGAGCTACAAACAAGCGCTACTTGATAAATGGGCGGGTCAGGGGGCTAATCAACAGAAGTCAAGAAAAGACTAATCTTATAAAATTTATGCTTAGTAAATCATCATATTTTTCGATTTATTATATATCCCCAATATCTCAATTAAAATTGGATCGCTTAATATATACATAAAAAATTCAATATTAGACAATATTACTTTTCTCGCCTTTGTTAGTTTGCTTTCATCTTTAAAGTATTCTACGATTTCATGGTAATTATTTTTCATAATATTTATTAATTCAGTTATTAATTTATATTTTATTTCTTTATATGGCAAATTATTGCTTTCTATTTTATTCAAATATAAATCCGTCTTTTCTGCATCGCTCATTGAGATTCTATATAAATTTCCAGCAATTTTATTTTTTATATCTAGATATAACTTAAGTTCTTTTTCTTTATTTATATTCTCTATAATATCTGAGTCTGTCCAATCCCATAACTTTAAAATTTCATAATATAAATTTAATCCAATGTGATTTGAGCTTGAAAGCATGTATTTTTTAATAAAATATTTCCTATTCGGATGCCAGCCACATATAATTCTTATGTAATCTCCTATAAAATCATGGTTAAAATATATTTTTAAATCTCTTTTTAATATATCTTCTATAAAATGACATATTTGATACGGATCTAAGCCTTCATCAAAATATATTTTAGCTTGATTTATTAATAATCTTATTTTATCAAAATATTTTATTTTACCGAATATATCTTTTATTTTTTTCTCCAAATGCTCTGTTTTTAATTCTTTTTTAATATCCATAGTGTATAGATCTCCATAATTAATTCTATCTGTCATATATAAGGCAAGTAATGCATCTCTAATTCTTAAATCATCAACCTGCTTTTCTAGCCATAATTCTACTTTTTCTTTTTTTCTTAAAATTAATTTAAAAATTATATTCCTAAAGTATTTTCCGATATAAAGTATGTCGTTTGTTCTTAGTCCAATTGATATATATTTGCTAAACATTTTAGTTGACAGATTAATTTCATTTATTGTTTTATTATATAAAATTATTAGATGGTTTATATAATCTTTTATCAAATTATAATCAATTTTTTCTGTTTTATCCATATGAAAATTTATTATATTGATATGTCTTTCGTCTAATTTAAATAAGTTTTTCTCTAATATTGTGAGTAATTCTTGTAAGGGCACACTTAACTCTTTAAATGTCCTCAACGATAAGGATAACCTGCGTGCTTTCTCAACCGCATCGAGTTGTTGTTGTGTGCTTAAATCGTTAAATGCCTTCAACGATAAGTATAACAGCATTGCCGCCCCCTTCATCCCCTCTGACCAACTCGGCGCAGCAAGCGCTTCCTGAATGCGATTTTTCAAGTCACCATCCCATTTGAATGCTCCCGGCCCAACTAATCCACAAATCGGGTGTGTAAAACCATGCCTCTCAATATACTGTCTTGGCAAGTCCTCCGGATTTAACACGTCATCATATTCAAACGAGCCATATAAAGATGTCCTTGGCCCAGATACCCCCTTCAACATCTCCGTCAAAATCAGACGCTCCGCCTCCGCGTCGAGCTGACCCCGGTAAACCAGCCATCGTGCTGGACGGTATGTCACCTTCTCCATCAGGTCATGCGCCGGCCACAAGCTCGCCGCCAGATACGCCGCCTCCGCGCTGCCAGCCGCCAATAACTCATCTAGCCATTGATGATAAACCTCCTCCTGCCACGGTCCATCATTCATGCATGTCCAGACAAGGACGGCATGCGGAATGATGGTGTCCTCGACCGGATCACCAGTGATCACGAAGCCATCGAAGGCGTCTACAGGGACGACCTCCCCGCTCCCTCCCCACGCATCTACGTATTCCTTGGTCTTCTCGATGAAATACATCGCGTTTTTTCCTAAAGCAGCCTCCAACAGCCACGCGATGACCCCCTCGCCCTTGGCGCTTAACCAGCGCCTTGCAAAATACCGCGCCAGCGCCCCCGGCCTGTGAGCGACATCAAATCCTAGTTTGTCACTTGTCACGCGCGTGCCCACTTGAAATTATCTTAGCAACGACAGCTGCACAAATAGGCCTGGGATAGGCGTGTCATGCATAATCCGGTGAACAGCGCTCACAATCAACGCGCTAGCATACGCTACGAATACTGCGGATGAGCGGACAGTTATCCGCTCATACTGCCAGTGAGCACTTGTCACGTCAGAGATGATTGCACTGGATGGGTTATATACCTTTATGAAAAAACAAGCCCTATCTAATGAATGGGTAAGCCATGAGTGTATGGCTATTGATCGACAGAAGCTCAGAGCTTCTTAATATTACAAAATTTATTTTTAGTAAATCATCGTATTTTGAGATTTATTATTTATTCCCAATAGCTCAATTAACCTTGAATTTCTAAATTTATCCCAGATTAATCTAATATTAGATAATATTACTTCTCTCACCTTTATCAGTTTTCTTTCATCTTTAAAGTATTCTAATGCTTCATAATAATTATTTTCTATTATTTGTATTAAGTCTGTTATTAATTCATATTTTATTTCTTCGCACGGCAAGTCGCTACCTTCTATTTTATTTAAATATAAATTTATCTTTTCTACATTGCTCATCGTATTTGTATATAAATTTTCAATAATTTTATTTCTTATCTTTGAGTATAAATTAACTTCTTTTTCTTTGTTTATATAATGTATAAAATTTAACATTGCCCTTCCCCAACCATTTAAAATGTTATAATATAAATACAATCCAATGTGATTTGATTCTAAAAATGTGTCTTCTTCTAAAACAAAATTCCTGCTCGGATGCCAGGTGTGTATAATTTTTGAGTAATCTTCTTTAAAATAAAAATCAAAATTAATTCTTGTTTTTATTTTTAATATATCCTCTATAAAATCGCATATTATATATGAATCACTGCCTTGGTTAAAATATTTTCTAGCTTGATCTATAAACAACCTTATTTCATCAATATATTTTATTTTACCATATATAAAATCTATTTCTCTCCATACATCGCAAATTTTTAATTCTTCACGCATTGTTATAGTGTATAAATATGTATAATCAACTGTTTGATTCATATATGTAGCCAACAACAAATCTTTAATTCGTAAATCATCAGCCTGCTCTTCCAACCATAATTTTAATTTATCTTTGTCTTTTAGCGTTAAGATGAAAATTGTATTTTTTATATCTTTACCAATATAAAATATGTCCTTTGTTCTTAGTCCAATTGACATATACTTACTAAACATATTTATTGATAAATTAGTGCCACCCATTTTTTTATTATATAAAATTATCAGATAATTTATATAATCTTTTATTAAGTTATAATCAATTTTTTCTATTTTATCTATATGAAAATTTATTATATTAATATGTCTTTCGTCCAATTTAAATAAGTTTTGATCTAATGTATAAAGCAATTCTTGTAAATAAATTCCACAATCGCTAAAAATCCTTAGGTCTGATTTAAATCTGATTAATGAATCGAATTCGTCGGGTTCTTGTTTTTTTATTAACTCGTTAAATGCCTTCAACGATAAGTATAACAGCATTGCCGCCCCCTTCACCCCCTCTGACCAACTCGGCGCAGCAAGCGCCTCCTGAATGCGATTCCTCAAATCACCATACCGTGTGAATGCACTCAGCTCAACTAACCCACAAATCGGATGTGTAAAGCCATGCCTTTTAATATACTCTTCTGGCAATTGCTCCGGATTTGGTACATCATCATATTCAAATGAGCCATATAAGGATACCCTTGGCCCAAATTTCCCCTTCAACATCTCCGTCAAAATCAGACGCTCCGCATCCGCGTCAAGCTGACCCTGATAAACCCGCCATCGCACCGGACGGTATGTCACCTTCGTCATCAGGTCATGCGCAGGCCACAAGCTCGCCGCCAGATACGCCGCCTCCGGGCTGCCAGCTGCCAACAGTTGGTCCAGCCAGCGGTGATACACTTCCTCTGGCCACGGGCGATCATTCATGCACGTCCAGACCAAGACCGCATGCGGAATCAGGGTGTCCTCGACCGGGTCACCAGTGATGGCAAAACCATCGAAGGCGTTTGCAGGGACGACCTCCCCGCACCCTCCCCACTCATCGATGTATTCCTTAGTCTTCTCAATGAAATACATCGTGTTTCGCCCTAGCGCAGCTTCCAACAACCACGCGATAACCTGCTCGCCCTTGGCATCTGGCCAAATAAGCCAGCGCTTTGCAAAATACCGCGTCAGCGCCCCCGGCCTGTGAGCGGTGTCAAATTCCAGCCCGTCACTTGTCGCGCGCATGCCCACTTGGAGTTATTTTAGCGTCAGCTCGGATTTCACAGGGAGTCGCAGAGATTTATACATATCGCAGTTGTAACTGCCTACCATTTCTTGCGGTAACTTATCGTTGTGGCTGAGCGAAGTAGAAATCCTGCTTGAGCGACTGAGTGCTCTTATCCTCCGTCTGCTGGCGGAATCTGCGAGCGGAGCACGCCCGCCGAGAACATCAAGTTGAGGCGTCGGTAGGGACTGAAAGCTACCCAGCAGCGACGGGTATCGGAAGAAGCGAATAAGACAAGAAGCCACGCGGCGGACAGCCTGGGCACACGGGTTACGAGAAACCCGACCAGGTCCAGGTGCATGTGCCAGCGCGTTACGCTGTGTGTGAGCGGGTCATCTCAATCGCACGAGGTGGTGGGCAAACGAGATGTGCCGTTGGCAGTGACCGAACATCGGTTGGGAGCAATCACATGCGAGCGCAGCGCGGCGTATACCCGGCTGATGTGACAGGCAGCGTGCAGTCGTGCGGGCGCTGGTCACCCAGTTGGCGGTGGGTCAAATGCCGCTGGAGCAGACTGCTGCTTGTTCGAGGGCTTGTTTGGATAACAGTGAGACTGTAGAGACGGGGCTGCGGGTAGCGGGGCGGCTGCGCTGGCTGCACACCGCGGGCAACAGCCTGTATACCCATCTGTTTGTGCATCCCAGGCGCGGGGGCGATGCCTTGCGCAGCACTGCGTCGGCCCTCAAGGATGAGCGATTCATGATTGCCTGCCGGCCTACTACCGGTTTGAGGACATGGGGCGTGCCTGGCGCACATCCTGCGCGAACTGCGTGGAGCAATGGGCAGGGATGATGCAGGCCTTCCTGTGTATGAACAGGCGCAAGGGGAGGCTGTTGTGGCGGCCCGGGATCGCTTCGCGAGTGAGGCGGCGCCGCCGCCTGAACAGCAGGCAGGCCGGGGACGCCCCAGAAGCACAGCGGGGCGCAATTTGCTGAAGGCGCATGAGGAAGCCGTTGCGCTGATAGAGGGTGTTCCCTTCACCAATAACCAGGCTGCACGAGATCTCACAGAAAGTGAGCGGCTGCTTTCGCACTGACCAGGGGGCAGCGGTGTATGCCCGCCTGCAGGCAGTGATCTCTACTTGCCGCAAGCAAACGTCTTTGCCCGCTAGCCAGTCTGCTTACTCGCAGGCGGCTAGGCAGTTACTGAAAATGATTATTTGCCAAGATTCTCCCACCTAAGATGAGGCGAAATCCTATCTTGGCTAGGGTGTTGCGCGCAAACGCTAAACTCTTTGAAATCAGTAGTATGCTGAACATCAAAACCAGCCCACTGTAAGTAATGCGACAACCAAAACAGAGCAAGTATCGAGATCCTATTCGCAAGAACTACAGCGTCAACAGATAGATTAAGATGCTCAGCCATTTCCCATGAAGAAGGCTCAGCCTTCACAAGGGCAAGTTTAGTTCGATGGCTTCTTGAGAAAGTTGTTTCCATTCAGGGTGATCTTGTTCAAGGTGTTCCGCAAGACTTTCAAAAGTAGAGAAATCTTCGCCAATCCTATTCAGGAATGCCTGGAGGTTGATATCGAGTCCATCCTCCCTAGTTCCTCGCGTTTCTCCGAGTCTGCCGCAAAACTTGACTAATCCGTCTTCCCATTTGGAAAGATTATTGTAAACCCTGTGTACTTCTGCAAGGCTTCAGGGATAGCTATGCTACCGTCTGCTCTTTGATTTTGTTCTATAACCGCGATAAGCGCACGCCCAATGGGCATTCCTGATCCATTTAGAGTGTGAACCAATTCATTCTTCCCACTATCGCTTCTCTTATATCGAATTCTCGCACGTCGTGCTTGATAGTCACCGTAATTTGAACAACTCGATATTTCTCTATAAGCATTTTGACCAGGGAGCCATACCTCCAGATCATAGGTAAATTGGGCGGCAAAACCCAAATCCCCTGTGCAAAGAGCAACCACACGATAATGTAAATTTAGGCGTTGCAATATATTCTCTGCATGTTGAGTTAATATATCTAATTCTTTCCACGATTCGCTGGGCTTAGTAAAACGCACCATCTCGACCTTATCAAATTGATGTTGCCTGATAAGCCCTCTGATGTCGCGCCCAGCACTGCCCGCCTCTGCTCTAAAGCAGGGAGTAAATATGCCAGGGGCAATTCTGCCTCCGGTATGATTTCATCGGCGTGTAAGTTAGTTACAGGTACTTCTGCTGTTGGGATCAAGAACCACTCCCGATCTCCAGCTGTAACACGGAACATATCAGCTTCAAACTTTGGCAATTGACCAGTTCCGATCATAGTTTTTCGGTTGACCATATATGGAACCGACACAGGTGTGTAACCATGCTCTAATACCGCCATATCTAACATTAGATTCATAAGAGCTCGCTCAAGCCGCGATGCAGCGCCTCTAAGTACAGTGAAGCGAGTCCCTGCCAATTTCGCTCCACGCTCAAAATCCAGCAGTCCGTTTTTTTCTGCCAATTCATAGTGGCTTTTAGGCTGAAAATCGAAAGCTGGTTTTACTCCCCAATGCCTCATTACGAGATTGTCTTGGTCAGATTGTCCTACGGGTGTGTGCGCTGCGGGTATGTTGGGTATCTCTAGCATTAGAGATTCGAGCTGAGACTCTACTTTTGTCCTTTCAGCTTCAAGTTCAGCGATTTTTTCACTGATTTGTGTCATTTGCTCTCTCAGTTCATTCTCTTTCCGTGTGTCTATTTCCGATGAACATCGGAGCTTGCTAATCTCCTTCGACCCAACATTCAATCGTCTGCGAAGCTCTTCAACTTCTCGCGTAAGCTCCAAACGTGTTGCATTCAACTTCTCAATTATTTCGAGAGGCAATTCATGTCCTCTTCTCAAGAGAAGTTCACGGTATTTTTCGGGTTCAGCCAGCACTTGGCGATAGTCAAGCATTTCTTTCTCTCCTTACTTGTGCTCAGTATTTATAAAAGAATCAATTTCGGAGTGAGATATCACAGATGAATTCCAAGTCATTGCTTTATGGATTATATCTTTTAAATGGTTAATGCAGTCTCCCGTAACTGCTGGGCGCGCGCGGCTTGGCTGTGCTGATGGCAGGAGTGTTCACACAAAGTTGCGTCGCACCGCTTCACCGAGCCGATATCGCTCCAACCAGGGGGCCAACATTTCGGACGTGGCGGATATGAACTGCGTCTTTCCGTGTTCATCGCGCCCTGCGAGGTAGACCTGTAGATGGTCGCTTTCCTCGCTCAGGTCGAAGCAGTCCATGAGATCAGGGTTATGAGTGGTGATTAGGATTTGGGGGGTGAAACTATGAGAGGCTGTCTGTGCGGTAACTTGGCGAAAGAGATCTGCCAAACGAAGCATCATTCTGGGGTGGAGGCTGTGAGCCGGTTCTTCTAGACAAGCCAGCGAGACAGAGCGATCTCCCAGCAGCAGCGCCAGGTATGCCAGCAATCGGATTGTTCCATCGGCGGCGCTTTGTGGCGGGATGAGGCGACCTTTGGCGAAGGGCGCTTCGAGGAAGGAATAATGCGCGCTGTGTGCAGCGTCGTGCTCGACTACCAGCTTCTCAAGAACCCCGATGCAATCGGAAAGCAGCTCGGCGATCATGTTGAAGTCATCCGGATGAACTTGCCGGAGGGCATATAGGAAGGCGCTCAGGTTAGACCCATCCTCTGCCAAGGGCGGGACTTCTTCGGGATATTGGGGGATAGATGACGCCTGCCGCGCGCTGGCCAACGCGACCTCGAAACAGCGCCAACCTGTAATGTGGTGATAAATGGCTCGTGCCTGGGGCAATTCCAAAACATCGCGCAGCGCGAGCGCGCGAGGAGACAGTGCGGCATGGCGGGGTTCTTGCGCGGGAACGCTAGTCTCAATGCGGTTGCCGAGGCGCTGGAAGCATCTGGAGAACGTCCGACCTTGCGGCTGCGCTATGTCCAGCGACTCGCTCTCCACGCTGAGGTGGTCTTTGCAACGCAGGGCGACTTGGTATCGGCCTACTGTGCTGAACTCACAGGCGAACGTCATGGTCTGCGGGCGATTGCCGTGCTCATCCGTGCCATACCACGGTAGGTGGTCTATCTGTCTGTCGTGGGCTTGCCACTCGCCGGCGACGGCGTCGTGGAGGAGGCGCAGGGCTTTGAAGAGGTTTGACTTTCCGCTGGCGTGCGGACCGATGATGATGGTCAACGGCTTGAGTGCTAGGTCGACGTCATACAAGGTGCGGAAGCGCTGGATCTGCAGGCGGCTCAGATACATAAGACACGTCAAGTATACTTCGCTTGATTTGCGCTGTCGTGTGGGCGGCTTTGCTCGCTGGAGCGGTTTTTGCCTACGCGGGCGATACCCGGCTGACCGGGGACAAAGAAGGATGTAACAACGGCAACTGCGCTGTGCTGCTGAATGGCGTCTTGGTGAACGCTTGTCTGGCGCTGGGGGGCGAGGTAGACGGCGCGCGCGTGACCCCCGTCGGGGGCATCGCGCCGAGAATCCCCTTCAGCGCAAGTTCCTGGAGCATGCCGCGCTGCAATGCGGCCTCTGCACCCCTGGGTTCATCGTGGTCGCTAAGGCGCTGCTCGCTCGCAACCCGAACGAGCACGAGGTGCGCCATTGGCTGGCCGGCAACCTATGCCGCTGCACCGGTTATAACAAGATCGCGCGCGCTGCGCTGGATGCCGCGGCGGAGATGCATAAACGCAGGGACGCTTCCGCATCGGCAAGCCCGATGAGCACATCCACCGATGAGGTTCAACCCTCTATCGTGCCACGCTGCTGGTGGTGATAGAGTGACATCAGTACCCGTCGCCCATCCAGAATTAGCTGTGAATGCACCCTGCTTGTGACGAAGTCTATAATAAGCGACAGCATGACGCCCCTGTTTATGCCAGTGGACATCAAGGATAGCTTCGATCCCGGCGCGCACATTGTCTTGTATCAGGGCGATTGCCTAGACTTTCTAAACTCCTTACCGGATCGCTCGATTCAACTCATCGTCACCTCCCCACCTTACAACCTCGGGAAGGAATATGAGGAGCGACAAAAGCTTTCGGAGTATCTCGAGTGGCAAAAACGAGTGATAACCGAATGTTATCGCGTGCTGAAAGAGGAGGGCAGCATCTGTTGGCAAGTGGGCAACTTTGTAGACAAGGGCAGCATCGTGCCACTTGATGTGGTGCTCTATCCAATCTTTGAATCGCTCGGTATGAAGATGCGTAATCGCATCATCTGGCATTTTGAGCACGGTCTGCACTCAACACGGCGTCTCTCTGGCCGATACGAGACTATCAATTGGTTTACCAAAAGCGACAACTATTACTTTAATGTTGATCCCATTCGCGTGCCACAGAAATACCCCGGCAAGAAGCACTTTAAGGGTCCGCACGCCGGCCAGTATTCATCTAATCCGCTTGGCAAAAATCCAGGCGACGTTTGGATCTTCCCAAACGTGAAGAGTAACCACGTAGAGAAGACCGAGCACCCTTGTCAGTTTCCTGTTGAACTGGCTGAACGACTTGTGCTCTCTATGACGAGAGAGGATGACTGGGTGCTGGATCCGTTTCTGGGTGTTGGCACGACGATCATCGCTGCCTATCGGCATAACCGGCGCGGTGCTGGCTCAGAGATCGTCGCGCGCTACGTGGAAATCGCTCGCGAAAGGATAGAGCGCGCAGCAGTAGGTGTCCTAAAGACCCGTCCAATGAACACCCCAGTGTTTGACCCAAAGTGCGCAGGCAGTTCGCTCACCAGTGCCCCTTGGCTTGACAAGAAGTTGAGCGGTGAGCACGCTGAGATGCAAACCCGATGGGACGACTCAAATTGCGGGTGAATGCGAATCGTTTTCGCACCTGAATGGGTCGGAATACCTGCTTGTGCATAAGCCGAGGTAATCACTGCGGGAGGCAGGGAAGGGCCTGCCGGAGGGGCGGCGGTATCCGCCGGCGGTGGCCATCGGGTTGACCGATCATATCTGGACCTGGGAGGAGTTCTTGATCTTCAAACATTATCCATACCAAAAGGAGTGACTATCCGAGGTTGAGATCGACGAGTGCGGAGGGCGAGCGTTTTGTGTGTGGGCTTTTGGAAGTTGCTTTCGGTGCGATACGCACCTGGCCAGCGAGCAAGGAGGATGAACTTTAGTCAGGTAGGCGCTTTCCTAGAGTAAGCAATGATTACGCGAGAGAACCTCAGAGATTTACTTAACAAACTCGGCTTCGAGTAGGAAGGGAATGTGTTTCACAAAGATTTCCCTCCCCTTGATGCCTACTTGTGGGTGGACTTTAACAAAAAGGAATTGATATATCACGAATAAAAGGGCCTAAAAATTAACGAGCGTCAAATATGCAATTTTAAAGCCGTAAGAAACTTTGTGGCCTTTGAGTGTGTGTGTCGCTTGCTGGAAAAAGGCTACAAGCCACAGCACATCGAACTCGAACCGCGCTGGCGGGTGGGGCATGGCGCAGGCGGCGGGCGGACAGATATGCTCATCCGCGACGATGACGGTAAGGCATGGCTCATCATCGAATGCAGAACATGGGGCGATGAATTCAACGATGCTTGGAACGATACGTTGAACGGCAAGGGGCAGTTGTTCGCGTGTGCCCATCAGGAACGCAGCGCCCAGTGTCTTTGCTTGTATGCTTCGGGGCTGGAAGACGGCGCGCTCAAATATGCCAGTTACATTATCGCCGTGGGTGATAACGACGATGTTCTCAAGCGCAAGAAAAATCCGCCTACATATCGCGATTCCAATAGCGATTACGAAGCCTGGAGATGCACTTACGAAAGTGATTTCACTATGCGCGGCATCTTTGAACAGGACGTTCAGCCGTATCAGATCGGCAAAGCCAAATACAACGTGAATGATCTGCGAACGGTCACCGAGGCGGACATCCAGCCCAAATACCACGAGTTTGCCACCATCCTGCGCCAGCACAACGTTTCAGGGCGTGAAAACGCCTTTGATAAACTGGTCAACCTGTTCCTGTGCAAAATCGTGGATGAAAAGAACAACCCTAAAGATTTGCAGTTCTACTGGCGTGGGATTGCCTTTGATACCTACTTTGACCTGATTGACCGCCTGCAGCGTTTGTACCGCGATGGCATGCGGGAGTTTCTGAAGGAGCAGAACGCTCTGTGCTAGCGACGACGCTATCATTTGCCCACCCAGCGTTTTGCCTTGCATGTGCCCATGTAATCCCGATGCGATGGGCAAGACCTTCGCCGAGAAGGCCCTGGCGCGCGCGGCAGCAAAGCCGAGGTGAGCGCTGGCCAGATCGTGGATGCACGACCCGACCGCGTGTTGAGCCACGACAACACCTCGGCCATCTACCGCCTGTTCCGGCAACGGGGCGTTGAGAGGGTGAAACACCCCGAACGATTGTGCATCACGCTCGACCACGCTGCGCCGGCCCCCACTACCCAGCACGCCCAGAACCATGCTGAGGTGCGCCAGTTCGTCCACGCGCAGGGCGTGCGCTACTTCTTCGAGGTCGGGCGCGGCATCTGCCACCAGGTCTTGAGCGAAGAAGCACTGGCGCTGCTGGGCATGACCATCCTCGGGACCGACTCGCACACCACGCATTTCGGCTGGTTGGGCGCCTTCGGCACCGGCGTTGGCCGAAGCGAGGTCGCTGCGCTGTGGGTCACCGGCGAGCTGTGGCTGCGCGCGCCGGAGCGCATGAAGGTCGTCCTCAAAGGCCAGTTGCCGCCTTACGAAGGACTTCTGCCTAAAGTTGATCGGCGACCTGGGGCAGGACGTATCGCTCGGTGGAGGTGATGCGATCGGGACGCTCAGCTCGGAGAGCCGCATGGTTATCCCCAACATAATGACCGAGAACGCCTATCTGCTGCCGGACCAGGCGGTGTTCGACTATCTCGAACAGCGCTTGCGCTGGCGCTGGCAGATGGCCCAAGCCCACGATTGCGATCGAGGCGCAGTTGGAAGCACTGCGCAGCAGTGCGCTCTACCCCGACGCGCATTACGTCTTTGAGTGTCGCTATGACCTGAACGCGCTGGAGCCGATGGTGGCCCAGCCGCACCGCGTGGACAACGTAGCACCGGTCAGCGCGGTACGTGGCCGGCCTGTGCATCAAGCCTGGCTTGGCACGTGCGCCAACAGCCAGCTGGGGGACATCGCGGCGGCCTGCGCGTTACGCGCCTGCTTTGTCCGAGGCGTTACAGGAGGTGATGCGGCTGGGCTACGCCGCGATGAAGCCGACGGGGTGGTCGGCACACCGGGCTGCGGCGCGTGTATGGGCAATCACATGGGCGCGCCGGCTACTGGCGAAGTCACGATCAGCAACGCCAACCGCAACTTTCGCGGGTGCCTGCGACGCTGAGATCTACCTGGCGTCGCCGGCGGTGGTGGTGGCCAGCGCAGTGGTCGGCGCGATCGCCGACCCGCGCGAGGTAGTACAAGGGTGAGCCAAGCGCTCTGCGCGAACTGAGCGAGTGAAGTTGCCCTCGCCGAGCGTCAGAGGCAGTGCCGTTGAGGTTTCGTCCCTGGCTGTGAATGCACTCGTCTTGGCTGGGGGATTGGACCTCGCGTTAGAATTGGGCGTGGAGCGACTTTGCGGATATATTATTCCAAGTGCAAATTGAGAGCGGGGTTCTCTTTAGTATAATATAAAAAAATAAGTTCTTCTCTATAAAAATATAAATAAAAGTTGAGGCGTGGCGTGTCATTAGTAAAGTATTTCTCAAATCGATGGTTGAACTCGCCGAGTGCGGAGGGCGAGCGTTTTGTGCGTGGGCTTTTGGAGGTTGCTTTTGGCGCGAACGCTTTTTATTTCATTGAGACGACCAAGGCGTGCATAGACGGATGGAGGGGTGAGGGTCAGGTTTTTTCGGATAGCGTGTTGGAGGGGTTTGTGGTCACTGGTGATCCGGGGCAAGATGCATTGATCGCGCATGCGGTTTTAGTTTGGACGTGCATCAATGGTGAGCCATGGCCGGAGGAGGTTTATCATCGCTGGCTGGATCGGTTGCTGGGGGCTGGGAGCGAGGAGGTGGCGTATTTAGCGGCGTGTCTGTGGCCGGCGCGTGGGCTGATGGAGAAGGTCAGGTATCGTCCGATATGGTATAAGGTTTATCATGGTCAGATTGACGAGGATGCAGAGCGACGCATTTTGGCCCGGTTGTTGAGGGAGGCGTGGGACTGGGGGGTAACGGGTATATATGATGTGATATACGACAGATCTAAGTATAATGAGTCGCTAAATCATAGATACATTATAGAAAAATATATAATAAAACACGGATTTAACCATAGAATTTGCGGATTAGTTCCTATATACAGTATATCTGATGATAACAATATATATTCTGCAATCAAGAGTGCGTTAAGTGCATCGTGCTGGTCGGAGGGGGTACGCGAGGCAGCGGCTCTACTTTACATATCATTAAAATGGCAAGACGAGATTGATGGTTTTTTAGGTATATTGCCAAGGAAAATACTTGATTTAATAGAAAGAAAGATGGACGATGAATTTAAAGAAGAACAAAAGAGTTTACTAGAGTTTTTTACAGGTAAAGAAAATAGCATAGAATACAACTTATTAAGAAAATTTATAAACCACATACTTGTGATTGACAAAAATATAAATAACTCATTTAGCACAATATCCAGTAAAGAAAGATATTATATGTTTAAAAGAAAAAGCTTTAAAAGATTCCGAAGATATATCATAAACGGTTTGAAAAGCTCAGATATAATAATAATTAGCAAACATGTAAGAGATATTATATTTAATATAAGAAAAAATAACCCTAATTTTATAGATAAATGGCTATATGCAGATAATAGGTTTTTTGATATTTTTATTAATTTTTGCATTGGAAGACTGAGTGAGTATTACAAAGTAAATCTGAGCAAAAGGCTAAAAATAAATGATTTTTTACAAAAAATAAGTGATTTATGCCGAGGGGATGACTTTATAAAAATTATACATAGAATAATAAAACAATCAAACTACTTTGAAGAAGGAGATGTAAAAGAAATATCTGGTATAATATTCAAGCTAATAGAAAAAGAAAAATCAAATGTAGATATTTATAAAAACATTTTTATTGAAGACATGCGTGCGATAATTATGAGCAGATTTGAGAATAGCATAGAATTTAAGGTTGCTGGTGGTATTAAAGATTACTTAAAATTTAGCGGCGCCAAACATATAGGATTAAATATATATTATTATATATTAGAAAAATGGATAACAAAATTCGATGATATACGAAAAGACGAAAGGTATGCAAATTATTTGTATAGCCTAGAATATATAAGAAAAATATTTAATCCTGAATTTGAAGAAAATATAATAAATAAAACGGAATTCTATATTTATAAAATAAAAAACAAAAATTTCAACGATGATGAAGAGGAAAGTAAAATTTACGATGACTTTTTTAATATGCTATTTAAGTTTAGTAAAGATATAAAGAAAGATTACGAAATTATGCGTTCAATAAGAAAAATGGTAATAGAGGCTGAAGAATCATTAAGAAATGTCGGGTTAATAACGACAATATTTAGAATGCTTGAAATAGAAAATAATATCAATTTTTCTTTATTATAATATAAAAATTCGCCGTCATGCTGTTGTTCGACGCATGCGTGCATACGAGTCGAGGGACAAGGTGGGCCGAGTAAGTCGCTGGTTAAATGAGGTGGGCTTGCACTTTGTGCGCCTGGGAAGGAATATTTCATCGATGAGACGGAGCGCGTGGTCGGGCAGGGGAGGAATGACAAGGGGATATTGGTTCCGGTGAACGTGCTGGACGTTGCGCCTATAAATATAATACTTTTGGTATAATACGGAGTAAGGAGGTCAACATGTGCCTGTCAGGCTCCTACATTGACTGCGAGGAAGATTGTCTCAGCGACTCAGAGATTCAGGAGATCAGCAGAATAGTCTCGGCGTCAAAGCACATGAAGGCACTCCGCGTCGTAATGGGTATGTCAGAGGCGACGCTCGGCGATATCGCTGCCGCGCTTACTCGCCCGGTTCAGTTGCTCCAGATGCCGAACGCCGAATCGCTAGAAGCACTCGGCGACGCCGCAGAGCACTTCGGTAACAACGGAGGTGATTCGGACGGCGACCTGTGGCTGGCGCCCGCCGACGTCTTCAGCCCGGAGGACCTCGCCGCAGCCTTGCGTGCCGGAGGCAAAGTGATAGACGGATACGAGTTCCTGTATCCCATCAACGTCATCATTAACCCCCGCCTGCCCTGGGACATGATAACAGGCGAAGTGAAGGTCGGCGGATGGTGCGGATACAACGTCGCCGGCGTTGGCTACGCATTGCGCCGCGAGGTCGCCGAGAATGTTTTCGTTGCTAGCATTGCGCTGGCGGCAGAGGAGGCGGGGAAGCTCAATACTGAACAATCGCTTCTCATGTCCACGTCATGACGAAGTTGGATGAGGTGCGGGCGCGGCGTGACAAAGCGTCATGCACGCGCCAATTTGGTGATGGTTTGCCGGGTCGAACGCGCAGGGCAGCTGAGATGGTGATATCCTCTGCGTTGGCGATTGCGCATGATGGTGGTTTTGCGACGCGCTAACGCTGATCTATCCTCGTTGCGGATGATGGGCGAGGATCGTCGATGTGCATTGAGCATCCGCGATAGCAGCGGGCTAAAATAACGTGAGTTCGGATTTCGCTCGGAGAAGCGGAGATTTTACATATCATATTTATAGAAGCAAGAAAGCTAAATAAAATCACTAAGTCAAATTGTAATTATTGTATGGCTATGCAATCTATTTTTATTTATTATACGAAATGCGATTTCCTATAAGTTCCCCTGCTAAGTCACCAGAAATACTTTCCCCTGCGTTCTCCGCATGAGAATCACTGAGCCATGTAAATCCGAAGTGGCGTGAAAATAGACTATCACCGTGCATTGAGTGAATCAAATGAGACAAGTTGGACACAATAAGTGATATGGATGAGCCACAGACGTTAGCGGAGCATTTTGCTAGGCGCTGGCTGAACTCGCCAAGTGCGGAAGATCTGCATTACGTGCAGCGCCTCTTAGAGGCGATCTGGGGGCGAAACACGCTCTATTTCATCGATAAGACCAAGGAGTTTTTAGAGGCAGGGATAAAGGGGAATGAGATCGTGCCAGTGGAGGCTTTGGATGGCTTTGTCGTTACTGGGGATCCGACGGAGGATGGGATCATCGCACCTGCCGTCTTGGTTTGGACACATATCAACGATCGACCGTGGGAGGAGGGAGTGTATCATAGGATATTGGACAAGCTGCTGTTGTGCAGGAGCGACGAGGTGGCGTATGTTGCTGCGTTGACGTGGCCGGCGCGGGGATTAATTGACAAAGTGAAATATCGCCCAGCGATATATAGGGTCTATAAAGGCGGGTTGGATGAGGAGGGGGAGCGGGAGGTGTTAACGGCGATGTTGAGGGAGGAGCACGATTATGGCGCGACGGGCTTATACCCAGAATATTTACTAAAGTTGCGATGGAACCTAAATAAAAATTATATCCCTAACTATATACAAGATATAGAAATAACATATTTAGAAGACCTTGCCGGAGAGTATATCAGAAGACATGGTTTTACGCATCGCATCTGTGGGTTAGTTAGTCCATATAAAGTTGCCTTGTATAATGAAATAAAAGAAGAGATAAAGGAGAAGTTGCTCGCCCCTTATTGGTCTGAGGAAGTCCGTGAAGCTGCAATGTTATTATATATATCGCTAAATAGATTTATTGTTGGAGAGCGCTTTAACGAAAAATTTAAAGAAATATTGGCAATAATAGAAGAAAAGAAAAATAATGTTTTTACCCCAGAACAAAATCAATTAATAGCATTTTGCCTTGGGGCGGAAAGACAGGTGGAATATAAAATACTTAAGAAATTTATAAACCATATACTCGTTATTGATAAGAATGTATATGATAAAGAAATTCACGACAAATATGAATTAAAATCAGAAATTATCAATAGAATTGAAAGATATATAGATAACGGAATAAAAATTGAAGACCTTTTCATCTATTGCAGATTTATTTCAAATTTTATACTAGAGTTAGCTAATAAAAAAGTAGAATATATTTATAAATTTATAGGCGAAATTCAAGATAATTTAATAATTACAGATATTTTGAACAGCATAAATATAATTATAAAAGAAGAATTTTTTATTAATAATTTAAAATATAATTTTAATGATAAATATAGTTATGAAGAATATTTTAAAACGATGTTGGCTGTCCTCAGAAGAATAAAATGGTTAGGTATTGATAGAGATGATTATCCAAGTCGCATAAAAGAATTAGCGTACAAGATAGTAGAAGAGGGTATAGAAATAAAAAGTAGATATTATTTTAATCAAGATCTGATAAAAATATTTTATTCCTGCTTTTCAGATAGATCTAAGTTTTTTGATATATATAAATTTAATGACATTAGTCATATTGGTCTTGCTATATACTATGGAATTTGCGACGATTGGAAAAAGGGCGCTGAGGAGTTATTTAATTTAAAATTTAAAAATAACTTCTACGAACTATACGACAAAATATCTGAAAGAATGAGGGCTATATTTCTTTCTTATGGCTATAATAGCAACAAAAACACAATAGGAAAACTTGAATATATAATGAATATAATAGAATATAAAAACTTGTCAAGAGAAGATGAGTTATATATTGTTGAAAATTACTTAGAGGAATTATTATTTGATATTTTGAATAGTAATAAAAATAATAAAGATTTAATTTATAAGATAAGAGATCTAATGATTAAGAAATATAAATACATACAAGATTATCGCTTAAAAGAAAATGTATTAAATATATTAAATATAGACACAAAAAGCAAAGGGTATATTATATAATTTTTTAGTTTTTTAAATTAAAATAATTTTGCTTCCTTGCCGATGAGTTTAAGCGGCAGAACAGATGACCTGCGCTGCGCCATCCAAGCACGCAGAGGATTGACCTTGCCGAGTTATAACGCACGGCGAAGGAACGAGCGGGGACGTAGACAACAGCATGGCAAACTTTGCGGTGTGATTGCTGTGAGCTGGCACGTGTGTGCGCAGGCACAAACTGAGCGGGTTAGGCACTGGCAGCGTTGACTGGTATGCGCTGTCGTCAGCGGCTGCTTGCAGTATAAATTAGCTGAGCACTATGCCGAGCGCTGGCTTAAGCGATACATCTCCTGCAGAGCTTTCCGGGAGTGCTCTTCGGAAGCAATCCGTTGTATTTCATCGAAGACACGCGCCTACGCGGCAAGCGCACTTAAGAAGAGGTGATTGGGGCAGGGGTGCTGGTGCCTGACCGGGGACCCGGAGGATGACCACATCATTGCGAACTGGTCTGGAGGCACATGAACGGCGCGCCGTGATCGGCAGAGGTCTATCGGGGGTGGGTGCAGCGCTTGGTGAAGAGCGGAGGTGAGGAGTATTTGGCGGCGAGCTTGTGATAAGCAAGGTGACTTATCGGCTCGACCGATAAAGTACTTGATCGACAATGGCAAGACGCGACTGATCGTCGTGCGCTCACGGAGATGAACGAGAAATATAAATCTGACTTTATGATAGCGCTATATTGGCTGACCTTCTAATCACACACAGAGCGTATAATAAAGCAGAAGCGATGAACTGCTCATTGGCCAGATACTATGCCAAGCGCTGGTTTAGTGCCCCGGACGAAGCAGATGTGCGCTTCGTGCATGAGTTTCTAGAAGCCCTTTTCGGGAGGAACGGGCTGTATTTCATCGAAGAGACGCGCCGTGGGCTGGCACGCAGCAAGCGCACTCGAGGAGAGGTGATTAAGGCAGAGGCGTTGGACGGCTTCTGCCCGACCGGAGATCCGGAGGAGGACCACATCATTGCCCATGCTGGACTGGTCTGGACGCACATGAATGGCGCGCCTTGGCCGGCAGAGGTCTATCGGGGGTGGGTGCAGCGCTTGGTGAAGAGCGGAAGTGAGGAGGCGGCCTATTTGGCGGCGAGCTTGTGGCCAGCGCGCGGGTTGATGGACGAGGTAAGTTACCGACCAGTGAAGTGCTTGATTTACGAGGGAACGTGGGATGGACGAGCCGAGCGCCGTGCGCTTGCTGAGATGCTTAAGAGACTTAACCCCTCGTTTGGTGTAGTCCGCGATCCGCCTGATCCATGCGCGGTCTTTTCGTACGATAGCTTAGTTTCTCCGGAGCAGTTGCCTAGTGATTATATTAAGCAGCGTGGGTTTGACCGCCCGATTTGCGGCTTGGTGAATCTTGACGACATAGAGAAAGACGAGGAAGTGGCGCAGCGGGTTCGAGCAGCGCTGACTGCGCCGTATTGGTCTGAAGGGGTATGCGAAGCAGCAATGTTGTTGTATATGTCAATAAAATTTAAAAGTAAAATTGAGAGAAAAACCGATTATTTTTTGGAAAAAATATCGGAGATTATAGAAAAATCGTTTTACAATTTCAGTGAGAAACAAATAGAATTGATAAATTTTTATCTAGGCTCATCTGAAAATATAGATATTGATTTTTTAAGAAAATATATAAATTACTTGCTTGTTATAGACAAGCAGCATGCTATAAAAACGCCAGAATATAAGAATGAATACTCATTAAATTATTTTAAGCGGTATTTGGCCAAAGGGATAGAAATAAAAGACATAATATTTGTCGGTTGTCATATCGCAGATATTATTTATAATTTAAAAAACTCTGGGGATGATTTCATAATTAAATGGTTAAATAAAAATATAGACCTTAAGACCTGCATTGATATGCTTTCTTATGATTCATATGAGTATATTAGAAATGATATTATAGAAATTAAGAAATTAAAAGATGGTATTGGTTGTATAAAGACAATAATTAAAAATTGTTATAATTTACGTATAGAATATTTGGCTGAATATATTTTGAAAGAATTTAAAATTTTAAACGCAAAAAATTTAAATTCAAAAAATTTTTTAAAAGATGCAAGAGAGATTTTAGATTTATTAAAAACAAAATCCCAAGATTTGTATGAAATTTATAAATTTGAGTTATTAATATACGCCATCCTTCAAAAGAAATGGTCTGTTATTCATTATTATTTTTATTACAATAACAACGAATTTATACATAATATGTTAGAAAAAATATTTAGAGAATTAAAAGCAAAGTTTGAGCCAAACTCCTCGTTTGAAGCGGATAAAGTAATAGAGGCAATTGTAAATCAAATAAATTTTGATAATTTCCCAAATAGATTTGCAAAAGAAAAAACAATAGAAAATTTATTTATATATTTAATAGAAAAAGCAGATTATTCAAAAGTAAGTGTCAGAGAAATAGAAGCACTAAGAAATATATTCACAAGTTATAGAGAATTTATAAAAGATAATAATTTAGCGCGGGAGGTATGTAAAATTTTGGAAATAAATTTTGGGTCAAGTATTTGCTTAATTTAGCGGGTGGTTTTGCTTGTACCAGGTCACTTTCCATTTGTTCAAGCAAGATGATATAATAGGATGGAGCGGCTGATAGCTTTGGGAAGATAACGTGCGATGCGCGTTGCAAGTGGATGTGCGATTCGCTTGGCGGGGCGCTAGCGACTATGTGAAGTGAGGGCTTATGCTTATGGACTACTTTGCGCGGTGCTGGTTTGGCAAGCCAGATGCGCGCATGAGGGAATTCACAGGTTATGTGTTAGAGGCTATATTTGGTTACAACGGCTTGTATTTCATAGAAAAGACAGATTTATTTATAAAGAACAGAGCGAAGTATGGCAAAGGCGTGCCGTCGTCTGCGCTGGACGGGTTTCGGATCACTGGGGATGCGCATGAGGATGGGGTAATTGCGCATGCCGGGGCGATTTGGAGCTTGATCAACGGTGAGCCGTGGCCGGAGGAAGTATATCATGACCATGTTAAGCGCTTGGTGCGCGGGGGCAGTGACCTGACGGCATATGTCGCGGCGCGCCTGTGGCCAGCGCGCGGGTTGATCGAGCATGTGTCATATCGTCCACTGGCCTACAGGATCAAGAAAGGTGATTTTACGGAGGAAGACTACAAAAATGTTCTAAAAGAAATTCTAATGTTCAGTTATAGATTTAAAGAGTATAATATAATACCAAAAAATCTTAAATATAAAAATGATTTTAATATAAACATGAGAAAAATACCTAAATACTATATAAAAAATTTCGGATTTAGCCACCCCGTTTGTGCTCTAATATGCATAGAAGATATAGACGAAGAAATTGTAAAAAAAATAAGATCCTCGTTGTCGGGCGGGGAGCTGCCAATTGAATTAATATCAGCCCTTGCGTTTCTCTATTTACATCTTGATATCTTTATTAAAGTAGGAGGAATGATGCAGGGACTATATTATAGCGAATCGAGGGAAAATGTTAAAGAACTATTTAGTATTTTGGATGAATATTTTAAATTAGAAATAAACAAAAATATTTTTTCAAATTATATAGAAAAAATTATAAATATAGAAGGAGAAACTCTAAAAAAATTTATAAATGAATTTATGACAATATATTATATTTCATTTTTAGAGTCAAAAAAAGTAGATGAAAATTTATTTATAAAAAATTTTAAAAAGAAGTTTGTTCTAGCATTTATTGACCTTATTGGTAAAGGCGAAAGATTCTTGGAAAATTTATATTTTATTGGCGAGAGTATATTTGAAATTATGGATGGATTTGGTGAAAAATACGAGGAAATAATAAAAAATCATATTATATCACAATATAAAGATGAAAGATCTAGAGATTTTTTTGGAAGGTATATATTAAAAAAAATGTGGTGTGAATCGGGAGAATATAGAGTAAAAGCCATAAGAAATCTTTTAAACGAATTCTCTCTTTATGAATCTATTTTTATATTATTAAACAAAATAGAAGACATACATGCAAAAGATAAGTCTATTTTTATTTATTTCTTAGCAAAAGAAATTTTTGGGGAAAATTTTAATGAAAAAGCGTTAAAGAAAATGAGAGAAGATATAATTAATATGATGGAAGCCAGAGAAGGGAA
>Ga0308418_1000496_pt1 | contig 22596 bp, 21 predicted proteins | sample HotsprSampleR4cd_FD_203517 | JGI IMG/M metagenome (GOLD analysis project Ga0308418, IMG submission 203517) | Hot spring phototrophic mat microbial communities from Mushroom Spring, Yellowstone National Park, Wyoming, United States - 20090729_R4cd ... | reverse complement strand
ATCACCGCTATGGCCCCCTCCGAGCAGCCTTACAAAAAACGCCCGATACGCTAACCTTTACTCTGCATCACTTGGGCGGCTTTGCGCAAGGCTCCATCAAAGGCACCCTCCAAAGCTTCTCTCAGAATGAGAAAACGATTTGGCGCCTTGAGCTGACGGCCTCAGACCTTCACATTCCTACTTTGCGCCGGGACTTGCCTGAGCTGGACTCGCTATTGCCCTTGCTGCCTCATCTGCGCGGCGCCGTCAGCACCGAGGTCAAGGCTATCGTGCCTTTTGTGCGGGAGCGCCCGCTCTGGGCTGAAGCCATTGGAGAAGCCCACATTCACCTCAAAAACTTCATCATTGAGGAGTCCCCCTACACTTACAAGCTCTTTTCCATTGTGCCCCTTACCGACTTCAAGCGGATTCAGGTGGGGCAAGTCCAGACACGTCTCTCCCTGCACGATGGCGTCGTCCAAATAGATACGACCCTCCTCCAAGCTAACGAATGGCGTCTCTGGGTAAGCGGCTTTCACACCCTCAGAAATGATCTGGCCTACCACCTCCTCGTGGAGGTACCCCGCAATCTACTCCTCAAACAGACTTCCCAGGTCTCTGACATCGTGGAGGAAGAGGAGGGGGAGCGCCTCCGCCTGCTTATTCACATTACAGGAAGTCCGGAGAATCCCACTTTTCGTTGGCAGCCCGCCTCCAAAAAGGCTCAAAAACAAAAAAGACCTCGTTCTTCGGAGGTTTCTGGCGAAGGGTCTTTGCCGCTTCAGGTAGAATCCCCCTCGGGTGCTCCCTCCAAGAAACCCCGTTCCTCTAAGAGTAAGCCTGCCCTCCCTGTGGAGGAGAGTCCTCGCTGAGAGGGGAAGGGGATTTTAGCGGGCTAAGGGGGAGCCCGCCTCCGCCGCAAAACGCTCGTAGAGTACCTTATCCAACCAGCCCGGTGCCAAGCAGTTCAGCCATCGTACCAGCCGCCCTTCGGTAGTTAGGATCAGATACTTCTGATGACGTTTCATGGCGCGGTAGATGGCTTCGGCGACGGCTTCGGCGGACATAAGCTGGTCTTCGGGTAAGGGGCTTTCCGCTTGGGGGATGCCCGAAGCGGTTAGAGCTTTCTGACGTATTTCGCTCTTAGTGAAGCCCGGCGCCGCAATCAAGACTTTTACCCCGGCCGGTCGGAGCTCCACCCGTAAAGCCTCCAAAAAACCATGAAGCGCACTCTTAGACGCACTATAGGCGCTACGGGCCGGCAGCCCCCGAAAACCCGCAATAGATGACACCCCCACAATCCAGCCCTGATTTTTCTTGATGAGGGGCAGCGCAGCGCGGACAGTTCGCACGGCCCCCCAGAAATTCACTTCCATCACCTCTCTCAAAACCTCTTCTCGGGCCTCTTCTACCAGAGCTCGCATAGAAATGCCGGCATTCGCAATGACGGCATGCAGGTTCCCAAACCGTTCTACAGCTGCTTGGACGGCTGCCTCGCAATCGGTCATATTCCGTACATCCCCCACAAACGGCAGCACTTGCTGCGGATAATGCGCCGCTAAGGCCGCTAAGCGCTCCTTTCGCCGAGCAAAGGCCACCACTCCCCAGCCTTCCCGTACAAACCGATGCACCAGCGCCTCCCCAATCCCCGACGAGGCCCCCGTCACCCACACTACCTTCATGAGCCCCCCGCCCGAACCTCCTCCTTGTACTTGGAAGGGCACTTCATGAGAATCTTTTCCGCCTCAAAAACCGTATCACGCATACTGCCAACTAAGACCACCTTGTGGGCCGTCGCAAAACCCACGGGCTCCGGATCAGGATACCGTACCCAATACACCTGCCCCACCGAATCCTGCGCCCGAAACCAAAACGCATCCGCCGCCGCATCATAATAAGCCCGCTCTCGCTCCACCCACTGCGCTACCACATGATAAGTCTTGCCTACATTCGCTCGGGCCGTCTGAAAGTCCGCATACACCGATAAGTCTCGCCCAACACTCAAAAGAAGAAAGGCCATGAGAAGCCCAGCCACCCCTGCTCCGACTAACAGCCGCATACCCAAAAAAACACAAAACCTGCCAACCCTTGTGCCGCCTCCAACCTTGGGGAGTTTTGCTACTTTTGAAGGGTGAAGTATCGGGTCATAGCCGTAGGCGAAGCTCCTGCCCCTCCCTGGGTAAAGGAGCGCCTCCCCGCTTTACCACCAAAATCAGAACCCCGAACGATCTATCTCGTTACGCATACTCCCCGCAAAAAATTCCCCGTCCTGCTATATAACCCCGAAAAAGCCCCTGAGAAGCCCGCCCTCTACTATCGGCCCGATACGCTTTCTCCCTGTCAGGTAGAACTTTCTTATACCCGTTATCGGCTCAGACGGCTCCAGAGGGCCCTTCTGCGGCATAAAGCCTTAGACGAAGCCGCCCTCTACTACATGCTCCTTGATGAGAAGGGATATATCCGAGACTTCAATGCTACGATTGCCACAGGGCTCTCCAAGTACGTGGGTAAAAGTATTCGGCGGGGGATGCATTACCGAGAACTCGTTTTGCCCGAAAACCTTTCTGCATTTGAGACCGACTTTCAGATGGCGCTGGCGGGCCATGCTGTCCACACCACTCGCTCCATCAAGAGCCGTGTGGTAGATATCCTAATGTTTCCCCTGAATCAGGGCTCTCAGCGCTTTGTGGCTTACCTGGGTCTGGATATTACGGTGCATCACCGGCTTCTAGAGACCTTAAAAGTCCAGCGGGAGCTGGCAGAGCTGGTGGCTAATAGCCTTTCAGAAGGGATTCTGACCCTGCGAAAAGAAGCTGGGCTAACTTATGCCAACGTCCTCGCCGAGACCATTCTCGGACCCGAAATCACGAATACCTCCCTCCTTGCCCAGCTACTGACTAAGCCGCAGGGCTATCTGACGCTCCGAAATAGGCTCATCCGCTGGGAAACCCGCCCCCTCCCCGCCACCGACCTATTTCTCATTCTGGTCAAGGATGTCACCCAACTTTACAAGTCGGAACAGGAAAACCGCGTCTTACGGGAAGCATGGGAGATTGGACCCACAGGCTTGGCGCTATTTGCGGAAAACTCCGAGGGACTCTCCCCGTTGTATGTCAATTCCCAACTGCGAAGGTGGTTTACGGTGCCCCCTGAGCAGCTCTGGTCCCAAATCCAAGCGCACCTTTCTCGGGACCTGCGTCGCCAGTTAGAGCGCACCCTCGCTGCTGGTGAAAAAGGCACCTTTCAGCTGGTGGGGAGCTATTCTAAAAAAGGGTGGTCTCACCTGCGCCTTTATTTGTATCCTTTGAATCTGCCTGCTTTGGAGGTGCTTCCCTCCGAAAGTCAGCCCCCTGTCTGGAAGGGACGACTATGGATAGCCATCGTACAGGATGAAACGGCCTTGCACCAGCTGACGCGTCGGCGCCTGCTCTTGGAAGCTCGTCAGACCCAACGCATCCTCCAAGCTCAAGAGCAGGAGCGCCAGCACCTCGCCGAAGCCCTTCACGATCAGGTAGGGGCTACTCTCAGCGTTACCCGCATGCACCTGGCTTCCCTTCTCGCCGACGCCCCGCCCCCCCTCCAGGAAAAACTCCAAACCCTCCTCCACCAAGTAGATGAAGTCATCCGCACCGTACGGCTCACCAGCCACCTCCTCATGCCGCCCCTCGTAGAACACTTCAGCCTCCAAAGCATCGTAGAGGGCCTCGTGCGCCGCTTTGACCAGGCTTCTCATACTATGAGTTTCCACCTCTCCGTCAGCGGCGAAGAACCCCCTCTCACCACCCAACAAAAACTTGCCATCTATCGTGTCTTACAGGAGCTCCTCACCAATGCGCTCAAGCATTCTAAGGCTACCCAGGTGGAGGTCTTCCTCCGCTTTAAGGCCCGCTCACTCGTGCTTGAAGTCAAAGACAATGGATGCGGCTACGACCCCCGTAATCTGATAGGCTCGGGTATCGGCCTCCGCAACATTGAGGCCCGCCTCAAACTCCTGAAAGCCACTTACCACAACCGTTCCGAGCCAGGACAAGGCGCCGATTTCTTCATGGAGGTTCCCTTGCGGCGCCGAACCCCTACAAAGGCCCGCCCTTCATGAGGGTAAGCTATGGTTTCCCTTTGGGTGTAGCTTCGGAATATAAGCGCCGGGCAGCCGCCTCCCGTGAAAAAGCAATGATAGCTTAGCAAGAGTAGCCTAGGCATGAGGAGGTTGCTCCGCCTTATACCAATTCTATGCAAAGAGTTTCTAAATGCGAGTTGGTGGTATTTTGTGGGGCGGCGGGCCGCCCCCCCAAGGGGCGGGGCCCGCCGCTGTGGGGGGGCGCCCCCCCGCAGGGCGGGCGCGCCCATCCCCTCTTCACATTAAGAAAGCCTTGGCCTCAAAATGGTATTAGCCAGTAGGGGGAAAAGTCAGCTACGGGATGCGCTCCCTTACAGGTAGAAGGCAGGGGTGTGCAACTTTTAGGCGGGGAGCGGGAAGAGGTTGCGAGCTATACGGATATAGGTGGCAATCGCTTTTTGGCCGAGGGACCCCAGCCGGCGAGAAAAGGCATTCACATACAGGTCAATATGGGCCTTTTGGACGGTAGGGTCTAAGGCAGCGGCGTATTGTCCTACGAAGGCCAGGGCTTTTTCGGGATGGGTGTAGGCCCAGCGAAGGCTTTTGCGCAGAGCCTGAGAAAGGAGAGGTCGCAGAGCCGAAAGTTCTCTGCGCAGGATAAGTCCTCCAAGCGGTATAGGGAGTCCTGTTTTTTCTGTCCAGTAAGCGCCCAAGTCTACTATAGCAGTCAGCCCGTACTCGGCATAAGTGAATCGCAACTCATGAATGAGGACGGCGGCATCTATTTGGCCATGGAGGAGGGCGGGGATAAGCTGGTCGTAGCGGTAGGAGTAGCGATTTTGGGCGTGGGGGGCATAGAAGTGCAGAAGGCTATGAGCGGTGGTTTCCCAGCCGGGGAGGCCGATACGAGCCTGTAGAAGGTTTTGGGGGGAGAGCGGCCTTCGGGCTACCAGCAGCGGCCCCACCCCATATCCTAAGGCCGCCCCCACAGATAAAAGTCGATACCGACCCGCCGGCAAAAGGGCGTACTGTAAAAACGATACCTTGACCAGATGGGCCTCTCCCGTGCGAGCCAGGCGGTTTAGCTCATCAATGTCGTGGTATGTAATATGAATGTCCCAGGGTAGCCGTATAGCCCCTAAGGCTATACCTGCCCAGATAAAAGTGTCATTCGGGCAGGGGCTGATAGCGACCCGAAGGGGCTTGAAGGGGGCAGACACAGCTACTTAACCCAAAGGGGGCGACGTTTATAATCTGGAGGCACCCGAAAGGCAAAGCTCAGGTCTGGCGCGTGCGGGTTAAAGTCCGAAAGCTGGAGGAGGATCTTCTTCTCGGAGGGGAGGGTAAGGGTGATGTGAGTGGGGATGGGTTGGTCGTGCCATTCGTACGCAAGGGAGAGGGTAGGGCCAGTGGGTAGGGTAATTTCCCACTGCAAGAGGTGGAGGGGACGGTTTGGCGTGAGGGTAGCTCGGACATAGGTCTGCTGGTAGGGGGCTGAAAGCGTAGCCGATTGGGCATCCCAAGTCCAGGGTAGGTGGGAGAGGCCTGTGGGCCATCGGCCTAAAAGCAGATTAGCCAAGTCACTCAGCGTGTAAGCAGGGAAAAGCTGGCGTAAAGTATCCAACGCCGCGTAATAAAGGGTCTTCTCCAAGCGCTGCATGAGGAAGGCGCTATCGGGTCGCACCAGAGCCCGGGCGCCCTCCAAGCCTAACAAGCCCGCGGAAAGCCACAAGAGCGAGTCTCTAAGGATATGGACGCGAAGCGTGAAGTTCTGGCGGCGTTCGCCTATGAAGGTAGCCTTGTATTGGAGAGCGAGCGTAGTATAGGAAAGCTGGTCGGCAGCCAGCTCATCTAAAAGAGCGGCGGCGGTGGAGGGTAGGGGGGTAACCGCAACGGCTCGGCGGCCCTTACGTGGGCAGGCAGTCAGCAGAAAAAGCAGGAAACTAAGCCCTCCAACAAGGAGGAGATTCAAGGAAGTTTTTCCCATGCGGGGCATAGGGGATAGGTTTTGGTGACCCAGCTTTTCCAGGTTTGGTAGGTATCGGGGCTTAGGACTTGGGGGCCCTGAGAAAGAAGGCTTATCCAGCCCTCTAAGGGCAAATTGGGCAGATTCTCGGAAAGTCGTTTGGCCCAGTCGGGGCTATAACGGCTCAAAAGGCCTTCGGCCCAGAGGCGCAGAGGATGCGTAGGAGGAAGCTGGCTGAGGGCTTTTTGGGCGTCGCTTTCGGTTTGGGTGGAGACAGACTGGCCAAGGTAGCGGGGCAGAAGGTAGCGCAAAAGCCCGATCTCAGCAGGCTTATAGTAAAGGTTGAGGCGATTTTCGTAGGGGGGAGGCCAAGGCGTCCTGGCAAGGAGGTAGGCTAAACCCTCGTAAAGGAGGGCTACTCGGGCTGTGAAGGTATCTACGCTCGTAATGAGGGTCCAGCCCCGCCGAAAAGCATTCAGGGCTTCTGCGGGTTGCCGGCGCTGGGTGTAGAGGACTCCCCGCCACAGGTACAGAACCCCTTGCTGGGGAAATCGTTCGCTGCTCAGCATCACAGCATGGACCAGAGAATCGCCCCCACCTAAGCGGTATAGAAGGTATATCCAACGTTCCCACCATTCCCAGCGGTTAGAGTCTAAGCGGATAGCTTCACGCAGGGCAAGGGCGGCACTGTCTATCTCTTCGTCTTCCAGCCAGAGTTCAGCCCGAAGGGCCCATCCCTCTGGTGTAGGGGCCTCTTGTAAGAGCTGGTCTAAGCGCTGACGCACCTCCGCCCCCTCATCCGAAAGGCGCCTCAAGAGGGCATAGCGCACCTCTATAGGCGCCCCCGGCTTTGCTAAAAGCGAATCCCACACCGCATCCTCCCACTGCGTTTCAAACCACTCTATGTGATTGAGGATGGTTTCCCAGGCAAGGGGATTAGCGACATCTATACTGAGCAGGGCCTGAATATGAGCGCTCATGCGAGGTAGGTCCTGCGCTAACTCATAAAGCCGAATCGCTATCTCCCGATAAGTCTCTGTACGGGGCCAACGCACAATCAAGCTTTCCGTTAGCGCTATGGCCCGACCCAACTCCCCCGCCTCTATAAACATCTGCACCCGCTCTTGAAAAATATCTTCGTACAGGATGCCGCTACGCTGTTGGAGCCTCTCATAATACCGATCGGCTTCCATAAGACGACCTAGACGCCGATAACTTTGGGCTAAGCGAAGCAGAATCTCGGGATGGTCAGGGTATTTGGCGAGGAGCTTTTCTAAGAAAGCAATGGCTTCCCGGTGCTCTTCGTTGAGGGAGAGGGCAGTGGCATAGCCAATGGCCAACCAAAGCTCATGTGGAGCCTCCCGATAGGCTTTCTCCGCATGGGTAAGCATCCGGGGATAATCGCGCTGGACATAGGCCACCTGCGCCAAATAATAATGAATACCCGCACTGTGGGGGGCTTTTTCCAACGCACGCAAAAAGTAAGGGACCGCCTCCTCTACAAGCCCCTGTGAAAAGTAAGTTACCCCTTTCACATAACTCTCCACCGCCGCTCGCCATCCTACCGAGTCTGGGGACACCGGCTCAGAGGAGCTCCTCTTTTTAGCTTTTTGGGCCAAAACAACCGAGGCGCATAAGAAAACCCCCCACCACCCCCTATGCCCCATACTTGCTATAATCACCTAAATCCAGTCGCAGGGGATGCCCCTTACAAATTGCCGCTTCCCCGATAATCGCATCATGAAGGACGACATTTTCTATATAAGCGTCTTTTCGGCAAAGCACTTGACTTAGAACACTCCGATGAATGCGAGCACCTGCTTCCACCCCTACATATGGGCCAATGACGCTTTCTGAAATATGCGCTTCGGGGGAAATATACACGGGGGGCACAATCTGAACAGTAGAGGGAAGCTTAGGCAGACTTCCCAGCCCCAGTTCCAGAAGGCGTCCCTGCGCTTGCAAAACCAGCGCTTTGCTCCCACAATCTAACCACTCCTCCACCGGCAGCGCCGCCAGCTTAAGCCCCTGCGAACATAAAATCTGTAAAGCATCCGTCAGTTGATACTCGCCCTTGGAAGTGATATGCTGCTCAAAAAGATATTCTATGGCAGGCACGAGCTTTTCAGCCTCCCGAAGCATATAAACCCCAATAATCGCCAGGTTAGAGGGAGGAACCTCTGGTTTTTCTACGAGTTTTTCTATCCAGCCTTCGGGCGAAAGCTGGACAACCCCATAACTGCGGGGGTCTTCTACGACCTTCACCCACAGGGCACCATCTGCTGCGGGAGGAATAGAAATAGAGGCCTTGAATATGGTATCTGCAAAGAGAATGATGCATGGCCCATGGAGGTGGGGTTTGGCCTGATAAATAGCGTGGGCTGTCCCTAAGGGCTCCGCCTGCGTGCAAAAAACGGCTTTGGCGCCGTAGCGCTGAGCAAGAAGCTCTAAAAATTGCTTGGCCCCCTCAGGCAGCGCTCGAATGATAAATACCATCTCCTCAATGGGTTCGGGCATAGCCCCCTGCACTTCCTCAATGAGCCATTGGAGGACGGGCTTCCCCAAAAGAGGGAAAAGCGGCTTTGGCACAGTAAAAGTATGAGGTCGCAGGCGTTTCCCCTCGCCCGCCATTGGAATGATCAGGCGCATCCTCCCAAAGTTAGGGGTTATGCGGGATGAGCCGATTGGCGCCGCCCCACCTTAGGCTCTTCCCCCTGCCTGAGTCGCCTTATGTTGCTCCGGTGAGTATAGAGGATGAGGGCGGCCCAAGCTATGCCAAATGCGTACCCTTCCCAGCGGCCATCCCCCAATAGCCCATGCCACAGCAGAAAACTGCTTACCGCACTCATAGAGCTCAGGGAAACATACCGGCTCAGCAGGAGGACCAGCAGAAATGTCCCCACCGCCGCCGCCGTACTAAGCGGCTCAATCAGAATCATGCCCCCTAATAGCGCATTAACCCCCTTGCCGCCCTTAAATCCCGTCCACACAGGGAAAATGTGTCCTATCACGGCCGCCGTGGCTGCGCTATACCAGACCCACCTTTCCTCAGTCCAGCGCTGCGCTATCCATACCGCTAAGGCCGCCTTCCCAATGTCTATCACCTGCACCCAAAACCCCGGCCAAAAACCCAACGCCCGATACACATTCGTGCTCCCTACATTCCCACTCCCCACCCGCCGAATATCCACCCCATACCACCTCGGTATCCATAGCCCCGGCAAAACCGACCCTAGCAAATACCCTATAATCCAAATGACCCCTACATCCATGCGTTACCAACATAAAATGCTAACACCCCAGAAACCCACACCTGACGAGGTGGTTTCTCATACAGGCTCTGAATACCTGCGCTAAAAGCCTGCAACCGCACCCCTATCAGAAGCCCCCGAAACAAAGCCGCATTCCGACCAAAGTTAACTTCCACGGCCCCTTGGCCTACCACCCCGGGCACCGCCCGCAGCTTATCAAACCCCAAATAAAAATCCGCTTCCCCCACAATGTCCAAATAGCTATAACGTTGGGGGTCGTAGGTATCTACGTTGATTATGGCCTGCGTCGCTGAAATAGGTACCGCAATCTCAATGTAATAAGGTTTGGTCAAACCCAGGGCAGGACCAGCGCCCACCAATAAGCTCACTTGCCCAGCGCTAACGGCACTCCGAAACAAAAGCACCCGCTGATAGGAAAATACACCCTCCAGCAGATAAACGTAGTTCACCTTCCCAAAAACATAGTCGCGGCCCCCCTGGTCCCGATAGGCCGAGCGGATCCGAACCTCTTCTTGCAGGCGATAGGAAGTAAGATCAACCTGCCAGGCCCGCCCCGTGCGATCGTCTTTCCAGCGACGGCCAGCTATGCCTACCCCCCAGCCGTAGCTATGCAAAACTACGCCCACCCCCAGCTCGTGCACCAGCGGCGCCACATATCCCCCCTGCGCAAAAATCACACTACTGAGCGCCCAAAATCTCCACATAAAACACCAGCGTAGAATTCGGCGGAATAACCCCTAAATCGCGTTCCCCGTATCCTAAGTGCGGCGGAACTATCAATACGGCCTGCGTGCCCACAGGCAGCTGCGCTATCCCCTCATCCCACCCCCGAATCACCTGCCCCTGCCCCAGCGCAAAACTAAACGGCTCCCCACGCTCGTATGAACTGTCAAACTTTTCCCCCGAAACCAGCTGCCCATGATAATGCACTATCACCTGCTGCCCCGGCTTGGGAAGATTACCGCTGCCTTTGCGGTGAATGTAAATCATCAGCCCCGAAGGAAGCGTGTCTATTTTACTACTGTCTATCGGATATGGCTGGAAAGCCTGAGGAGAAGCAGGCGGTGCCACCGACATTTTCCCCTGCTCCTTAGGCGTGGTGGTGCAGCTCCAAGCTCCGAGTAAAACGTTCAAACTCCAGAAGAATGTCCTTTTCATATTCGGTGCGGATAAGGTTTTCTGTGTAAAGGATAGCTTCGGGGAGGGGTTTATAGAGGGTAGCGCCGGCGGCGTTGCGGTGTCCGCCTCCTTTATCAAAGCGGGCGGCCAGCTCATGGCAGGGGAATTCTCCCGCTCCCCGAATGCTGAGCCGAGTTTCAGCCGGGCCGTACTCCTTCAGCACAATGCTCAGCAAAACCCCTTCCAAAGCCAGCAGCTGATTGGAAAGCGCCTGCACATCTTCCCACGACGCTTCAAACTCTTCCAATATGCGGGTTGGCACCGCCAGCATCAGGACCGGCAGCCCCTTTACCCGATACAGCTGATGCTGAAATAGATAACTCTGCAAACGTACCTGCCGAAGCGGCTTATTCCGAAAAACATGATGATGAATGGCCTCCAAAGGAAAAGGAGGCTTTATCAGCTCCGAGGCAACCCGAAAAGTCTTTGGTGTAACACTCCGAAACCGAAATCCCCCCGTATCCGTCAAAAGACCCGTATAAAGCGCTATGCGCGCCAAAAGCGGCAGCTCCCCCCCCATCAGCTCCACGAGAAACTCATAGAGAATCTCCGTAGTGGCGGCGGCCGTAGGTACCCAGAAATTCCACACCGCGCTTAGGGGCTCGCTATCCGCATGGTGGTCTATCCATATCAGCTTTTCTCGGGGGATAAGCGCTTGGAGGGGGGCTGGGATGCGGTCCCACTTCCCAAAGTCCACCGCAAAGAATAAATCTGCTCTTTGGGCCTTTTCCGCCACCGCCTCAGGCTGCTCCTCATACGCCATTATCCTCTCCCAGCCGGGGATGTACCGGAGGTAATTGGGCTTCGGGTCAGGCAAAACCAGAGCGACCTCTTTCCCTAAGGCTGAAAAGGCATGATGGAGCCCACAAAGCGATCCTATCGCATCCCCATCCGCATTCGGATGCGATAGACAAAAAATCTGTTGGGCGCCTGCTATCGCCTCCCGCAAAGACTGGGGTATCTCCACCTATGCAAGTTTAAGGCTTTTGAGCGACGGACGAAGAAAGCTTCTGCCCTGTTCTCGTTTTATGGGGGACCCTTGCCATGCGGCAGAGAGGAATAATCCGCCTCTTTCCGGGGGCCGGAGCTCCTATCGGGGTAGTCTTTGTATATTTGTTTTACTCGCATGCGTCATTCATGGAATGGGCTCTGGGGCCTGACCCAACTTTCGGTGGCGGCATCCCTGCTGTGGGGGCAGAGCTCGCTGTATGTAGTTTACTTTCAGCCGAAGCCCGATAGCCTCCTTCCCTATGTAGAGACGTATCTTTCGCCCAAGGCCATAGAGCGCCGTCAAAGGCAAGGCATTCCCGTAGATGAGCGGGATCTTCCGATTCCCTCGGCGTGGGTGGCCGAGCTCGGTAAGAGCGGGCAAGTCTTAGGGGTTTCTCGCTGGCTCAATGCCGCTCTCCTTCAAGTTCAGTCTGTGAGTAGCCTGCCGCAAGCTTCGTTCATTAGGTGTGTGGAACCCTTTTCTTGGGTGCCGCCTCCGAAGAAGCCTACCCCAACCTTTTCCGGTGCGGCCACCCATGAAATCCCCCTCTCAGAAGAGGATTCCCCTAAAGCGCTCGCCTCCACCTACACCCAGCTCAACATGCTGCACATCCCAGACCTCCATCAAAACAATCTTTATGGGCGGGGCATCCGAATCGCTATCTTGGATGCCGGCTTTCCAGGGATGAACCAGATTCCGGCCTTTCAGCATGTCTTTACGCAGGGGCGCTTCATTGCGGGGTACGACTTTGTGAGTGGGGACTCAGTCGTTTTTGATGATAATTCCCATGGCACGATGGTGGCGTCTGTCATTCTGGCGCAGGATAGCGCGTCTAACTACGCAGGCGGCGCCCCCGAAGTGGAAGTCATTTTAGCCCGTACCGAAGATGCGCTTTCTGAGACTCGGCGGGAAGAGTGGAACTGGGCCCGAGCCGCCGAATGGGCCGACTCTCTCGGAGCTTATATCATCCAAAGCTCCTTGGGATACAGCACCTTTGATGATCCCAACGAAAACTACACGTATGCCAACATGAATGGGCGTACGGCTATTACGACGCAAGCCGCCCGCATGGCCGCCCAAAAAGGCCTCCTCGTCGTCTCCTCCGCAGGCAATGAGGGTAGCTCTCCCTGGCGATACATCACGGCTCCCGCCGACGCCGATAGTATCCTCGCCGTAGGCGCCGTAGACGCCAACGGCCAAATAACCTTCTTCTCCTCAAGAGGGCCTACCGCCGACGGCCGCATCAAGCCCGATGTAGTAGCCATGGGACAGGGTGTGCAAATCATACGCCCGGGCGGGGCCGTAGCAGGTAGCGCAGGAACCAGCTTTTCCGCACCGCTCATCACCAGTCTGGCCGCCTGTCTCTGGCAAGCACGCCCCGACCTACCCGCCCAAACCCTCCGAAAAATCATCTTAGAAAGCGCCAACCGCCATGCCAACCCCGACACGAATTACGGCTATGGCCTGCCCAATGGCGCCCTCGCCTGGAGCCGCCTCACCACCCTCGCCTTAAGCTCCCCTCCCCGCACCTTACGTCTCTTCCCTAACCCCACCGCAGAAAATCTCACCCTCCTCCTCTCCGATACCACTTTGGGCTGGTATCACCTCACCATTTGCGATGAAATGGGCCGCCAAGTATATGCCGCCCCTTATCGGGGCCTCACCCTCCTCACCATACCCACCGCTAGCTGGCCCAGCGGACTCTACTGGGTAAACCTCACCCACCACCAAAACCCTAAACAATCTTTCCAAGCCCCCTTCATCAAGCTATGAAACCCTATCCCATCATAGCCTTGCTCCTCCTCTCGGGCCTCGGCTGCCGAAAAAAAGACACCAGCAGCCCAGGCTTCAACCTCTTTACCGTAGAAGATGACCTGAGCTTAGGCGCTAAGGTCGCCACTGAAATTGACTCCGACCCCTCCAAATACCCCCTTTTAGACTCCGCCCAATACCCCGAAGCCTATCAGTACCTTTATAGCCTGCGCGACACCATCCTCAAAACCGGCCAACTCTCCTACGCCAATAAATTCCCCTGGCGTATCCGCATCATTCGGGACGACAGCACCCTAAATGCTTTTTGCGCACCCGGTGGCTATATCTATATCTACACAGGTCTCATCAAATATCTCCGAACAGAAGCTCAGCTCCTCGGGGTATTAGGTCATGAGATGGCCCATGCGGATCGGCGCCACACCACGCAGCTGCTCACGCAGGCTTATGGCGTACAGGTCCTTCTTCAGGTTATCTCGGGTCAAGCGCAGTCCGGGCTCCTGACCGAAATTGCCGCTAATCTGCTTTTGCTCTCGTTTAGTAGAGACCATGAGCGGGATGCGGATGCCCATTCCGTCATTTACCTTTGCCCAACCTCGTACAGAGCCGATGGGGCGGCGGATTTCTTTGAGTATATCCAGCAGCAGGGGGGATTGCGTCCGCCAGCCTTCCTAAGCACCCACCCAGACCCCGGCGAACGCATCCAAAACATTCGCCAACGCAAACAGGACATGGGCTGTACTGGCACAGAGGATTATGAATCCCGATACGCCCAGATCGTCGACATCCTCCCCTGACCTCTCCACCCTCAAAGAAGTGGCCCTCTACATTCAGGATACCCGCCGCACTCGCGCGTTTTATGAAGGGAATTTGGGCCTTCCAGTCCTCGTAGAAGTGCCCGGGGCTTATGTTTTCTTTCATGCGGGACCGGTCATGCTCTTAGCTTTCGTGCGGGAGTATGCCCTGGCTAATCAGCAGCTCCCTCCCCATGGCGCTACCGGCATCCAGCATATTGCCTTTGAGGCCCCCACCCGAGAAGCCTACGAAACCTGGAAAGCCCTCTTACCCCAAAAGGGAATCCCCATAGACCGAGAAGTCACCTGGCCCAATAACCGCCGATCCTTTTACTTCTCAGACCCCGATGGACACAGCTTGGAGATTTTAGAGCCCGGCATATGGCCGCCTCTTCCCAAGCGATCCTACTCCCTCTGACTTATACTGTTTCCTGACACAGACTTTCTTTTTAGGCGGTACCAGCCCCCAGCGCCCTCGCCCCACAGGGCGGGTGCACTCAAAATGTCCCTCTTACCATTCGGAAACCCTCTAAAGAAAAGTTTGGTATTACATCCCCCCACTCCCTACACCCTCTCCCCCCTTCTCAAGGGGGGAGGGGGTCGGGGTGAGGGGGATCGTACACCCATGTGTCGTGCCCCTTCGGCGCTCTCCTTGTGACTTTATACCAAATTTTCGGCGAAGGGTTTCTGAATGGGAAGATGAACATTGGGGGGGGGCGGCCAGCCCCCAGCGGGGGCTGGCCGCCCCTCAAAAAGAAACTCTATACCATGAAATGGGATTAGAAGCACAGGATTGCCCCCTACCTACCCACCGCACCCATAAGGAGGAGCCCCCCCAAAACGCAGAAATAAGAGACTTCTTTGGATATGAGGGGAGCTGGTGGGTTTGTGAGCCTAATCGCTCTATCGGGCCTCTTATGCGAGGCTATTTGAGGCATCCCTATGTATGCCCTAAGCCCTTAGGTAGGTCTCAGCAGACGAGCTCAGCGAAGGAGTAGGAGCCCGCCTCCAGATATGGGGGCATGCCTAATCAATAAAACAGTTTTGTTTTTGGCCCATAACTCTCTCTTAGAGAGAACTTTATGATCCAGCGTGCCGAGAGTCTGGGGGTAGATTGGGGGTACTCCCCTTGCGTATGAGGAAAAAGCCTTATCTTTGTCTTGATATGCGGTACTTAGTGGTAACAGCCTTAGCGCTCCTCTCTTGGAGCTGGGCGCAGCAGTATGTCAGCCCGCGCCAGACGCGGGTCTTCAAACGTAATCCTCAGATTGAGGCTATTACTCGGAATGCGCAGTGGGTGCGTATCGACTTGGATGAGGGCCTCTCTCCCGGGAGTCGGCCGCAGCGCCGCATCACAGACACAGACTTCGGCCAAGACCTCGGCTGGCTAAAGCCCTCCCAAGATGCCGACACGGTACCTACTACCCCCAACACACTTCCAGATTACGCCGGAGACACTCTCATCGCCAATAACGCAGGTCAGGATATAGATCCAAACATCTCCGATGTTTGCCATTACAGCTTCTTTGACAGCCTCCCTCAAGTAGGAGCTTATCTAGTATGGAATCGAGCTAGAATTACCTTTCTCGGTAACTACCTTCATGGTGGCACTGCACCGGGAGATACAGTCTTTTTCGTTGGCGGGGGTGTAGCGGAGCGCTATGATATTGATGCTACCGCCTTGAACGACCAAAACCAATCCTTATATATCAAAGGTGTGGCTGCTTTTATACAAAACAACTTTAACTCACCCCCATCTCTTCGGTGCAACCCCAGGACGGGTGAGGTCAGCGGTGGCCCATGGCCTAACGATAATGCTTACACCGTCGCCTATCAGCTCCTGGACACAATAGAGGTAGACTATCCAATAGATGATGGGGCCGAACTCCGCCATGGCACCTATCCTGACCCCAGCGCCAACGGCTTAATCGCCGAAATAACGAGACCGCTGAACCAAATACGAATATCCTACAATGTTACTGAGGGTCGGTGTGTAACCCAGAGCAGCAGTTGGCTGGAACGGCTAGATCATGCCTACTTCGACCAGCCGATAGAGATAGAAGGATCAAAGTCCTTCTATGTTGCTCTGCGCTTCGACCTTTATGTGCCGGGGGCAAATACCTTGTTGGACACCCTCTTTACACGTCTTGGTCCCGCGTATGATCTTGACGGCGGTACTTGCCTCACTGCCGACACTTTCTTCGCCGGCCGCAACCTGCTTCTGACTCCTGGCTTCCGGAGAAGTACCACCACTTTTATTTATCCAGATGAGTGGTACCCGCAATACTATTTATTTGACTTCGGTACGGGCCGGGGGCTTGATCTGAACCTTCTGATTTTCCCTATTATCTATACGACATCCGGACCCAGCTCTGCGCCCGTAGTGCGCAGCGGTCCTATAGCCTTTTCGGCGCCGTACCCGAACCCAGCCGTGGATTGCCTGCATCTGAATGTGGAAAGTCCAGCGGCTACGACTCTCCGCCTCACGCTCTACACCTCTGATGGTCGGCTCGTGCGCAGCTGGAACCGCACCCTCCAAAGTGGGACCAACACCGTCGCTGTAGACCTGGAAGTGCCAGCAGGCGCCTACCTCCTGCAAGCGCAGTCTCCGTATGGGGCGGCGACCTTCTGGGTCAATGTGGTGAAGTAAGCTTCTCAGCTTACCGCGCTCAGGCGGCGAAGGAGCTATCCTTCGCCGCCTTCTTTTTTGGTGTGGTACCTTTGGGCCGTGCGGCGCGTGCACATCATTGCTATTGGCGGTAGCGTCATGCATGCTTTGGCGGTGGCTCTTCAAAGGCAGGGTTATCAGGTGAGCGGATCGGATGATCGCCTGGAGGACCCGGCTCGCAGCCGCCTATTAGAGGCGGGGCTTTTGCCCGAGAGGGTAGGGTGGGACCCTGAGCGGATTACCCCTGAGCTGGACCTGGTCATTGTAGGACGACATGCCCTGCCTGACAACCCCGAACTCCAAAAAGCCCGAGCCCTCGGCCTCCCTATCGTGGATATGCCCACCTTCATAGCGGAGACCAGCCGCACCAAACACCGCCTTACCGTCATTGGCAGCCACGGCAAAACCACCACCACCGCCCTCCTGCTATATAGCTTCCAGCAGCTCCACCTGCCCACCGATTGGCTCTTAGGCGCTCCTCCCCAGCCCCATCACCCCACGCTTTCCTTGTCGGATGCCCCCACGATCCTTCTGGAAGGCGATGAGTATCCCGCCTCCGCCTGGAACCTCCAACCCAAAGCCGCTGTGTACAAACCCCACTGGCTCCTCTTCACCGGCGTAGCCTGGGACCATGCGAATGTCTATCCCACGCCTCAAAGCTATGAGGCGGCCTTCGGCCTTGTATTAGAGCAGCTTCCCAAGGGAGGCCTCTGCGTCTACAACGAAACAGACCCTGTCGTTTGCCGCCTTGTAGGAGAGCACTTGCGCCCGGGGTGGCACTATCTGAGACCCTACGGGATGCTACCCTACTTTGTGAAGGGAGGAACTTGGTATGTGCGGATAGGGCGGCGCGTAACCCCGGTACGTTTCTGGGGCCGCCACAACATCCTCAATGCCGCCGCCGTCTGGAAACTCCTGCAAGAATTCTGGGTAGAGGACGAGACTTTTGCAGAGATTCTCAGTACGTTTGAGCTGCCAGCCGGTCGGCAGGAGATTTGGCACCACTCCCCCGACCTTGTCGTCGTACGAGACTTTGCCCATGCCCCCAGCAAGGTGCAGGCTACGCTCTCAGCCGTGCGAGAAACCTTCCCGCACCATCGGCTCTTAGCGGTCTTGGAGCTGCATACATATAGTAGCTTTTTGCCGGCCTTTTTGAAGGGTTATCGGGGGCCCCTTCGGAAAGCTCAGGAGCGGTGGTTTTATGTGGAGCCGAGTTTGCGGTTAAGCCGGGGCGTCCCCAGCTTGGAAATTCTCCAGAAAGCGCTTTCCCTGCGGCGTAGCGTCTGGTTTGAGGACAAGGCACAGCTTATTCAGGCGCTGCGGGCTCGGATGAAGGTCGGGCCCTTAGCTGTGGTGCTGATGAGTTCGGGTACTTTTTCGGGGTTGCGGCCTGAGGAGCTGGGACTGGAAGCAGTAACCCCAGAAGGTTAGTCTGGATTAGCGGGGTCGTATAAGGAAGGAGCCTGCACTTCACCAGCAAGGTAAAAGAAGGCCGGGGAGTTGGCGGCACTGCTAAGAATGGTAAAAGACTTGCGCTGGCGGCCGATTTTGCCAGCTGTATTGAAGCTGACCTGCACAGGCAGGCTATCGCCGGGTGCTATCTCTCGCCGCTCCCAGGAAGTTACCGAGCAGCTGCAGCTGGGCTTGATGTCTTGGATGGCAACCGGCTTGGTGCCTTCATTGCGGATGCTGAAACGGGCCTTGACCAGCGTCCCCTGCGTAACCGTCCCAAAATTATACTCCTCCGGCACAATCCGAATACGCACTTCCTGGGCAAAAAGGCCAATTCCTATACTTAGGAGGAGGAGACGGCACATAGCAGGGCAAAAGTAGCAAAAACCGCACCAGAGGCGGGGAGAAAGGGATTGGCACGCACACATGGGGTCCGCATTCGGGTTCTTGTCCAGATGAGTGGGCAATGGGCTAAGGTCCTTAGGCGGATAGGGGTAAGGTTTGGGCACCCTTAAAGACGGGAAGAGAAGGCATTAGCGCGCCCGAATAGGGGCCGCATTCGGCTTCTTTTCCAGATGAGTGGGGGATGGAGCTAAGTTCCTTAGGCTGAAACACCTTTCTGGCTCGTAGGGGAAGGGAGGTTTAGCTTTGGATGGGGAAAGTCTAAGCGGGGACGGAGCTGTGTTGGATGTAGGAGAGCACGACATCGGCGGCGTAGATGAGCTCCTCGGGACGGCTGGCTAAGGTGGGCAGGATGTAGGCGACCGAGCCTAAGGGCCGTAGATAGATGCCGCGCTCTATAGCGTAGGTTTTGAGGTGGTGGCGATGCTCGGCCAAGTAACCTGCGGGCCCGGGAAGGTCTATAGCTAAGACTAAGCCCGTCTGGCGAACGGTATAGGGGGGGAGGGTCTGCTGGAGGGTGCGGGCGATGTCTGCTTGGACTTGGATAAGGGTATGAAGTTTTTGGAGGGTTTCGGGTTTTTCCCAGAGTTCTAAGTTAGCGAGGGCGGCGGCGCAGGTGATGGGGTTACCGGTGTAGGAGTGGCCGTGGTAGAAAGTGTGTAGGGGGTTTTTATCTTGGAAGGCCTCAAATACATGAGAGGCGACCATAGTGATGCCGAGGGGCAGGAAGCCCCCTGTAAGTCCCTTGGAGAGGCAGAGGAGGTCGGGTTTTTCTTGGCACTGGTCTGTGGCGAGGAAGGTACCTGTGCGTCCAAAGGCGGTAAAGACTTCATCGGCGATGACGAGGCCGCCGGCTTGGCGCACGGCCCGTGCAATGGCGTCCCACGCTAAGGGCGCGTACGACCGCATGCCCGCCACCCCCTGCAAAATCGGCTCCCCAATAAAGCCAATGATGTCCGAATCCTGCGCTACTTCCTCAAGCGCTCTTTGAAAGCGCGCTTCATTTTCTGGGCTGGGGAAAGGCAGGTACTTTACCTGAAAGAGAAACTTCTCAAAGGGGGCGGTGAAGAGGTCTCGGGCGGAGGCGGCCATAGCCCCGAAAGTGTCTCCGTGATAAGCCCCTTCTAAGGCAAGCAGAGTAGAACGCGAACGGCCCTGATTGAAAAAGTACTGAATAGCGATTTTGATAGCGACTTCGGTGGCGGTGGAGCCGTTGTCCGAGAAGAAAGCGTAGGGGAGGCCGGTTTTTTCGGCGAGTTTTTCGGCGAGTTTTTCGGCGGCGGGGTGGAGGATGTCCCCAAAAAGCACATGGTCAAGAGTGGCGGCCTGTTGGGCGATGGCTTGGGCGATATAAGGGTGGGCATGGCCATGGACGGTTACCCACCAGGCACAGGTGCCATCCCAGAGACTTCGGCCATCGTCGGTATATAAGTATGCCCCTTGGGCTCGCACCACGCGCAAAGGAGGTGACGCCTCCTCACCGTAGGAGGTATAAGGACGCCAGATGGGCATAGATAAAAGGTGGGCTTATGCTTTGAGGCCGAGCTCCCGAAGGCGCTCCTCTAAGAAGGCTTCGGCGGTGATATCGGGGTAAGCCTTGGGACGAGAAGGGGTAATGCAGCTGGGCAGACAAGCCAGGCTCACTTCTGGGCGCGGATGCAAGAAAAACGGCACTGAAAAACGAGGTAGATGGCGCTTTTCGGGCGGAGGGAGCACCACGCGGTGCGTAGTGCTGCGAAGGTAGTTATTCGTGAGGCGCTCTAGCATATCGCCTACATTGATGACCATTTCGTGGGGGGCGACTTTGGGGGCGAGCCAAGAGCCTCGACGAGTGAGGACTTCTAAGCCCTCTGCACTGGCCCCAATCAAGAGCGTAATCAGGTTGATATCTTCGTGTTCGGCGGCCCGGGTGGCGCCTTCAGGAATAGGCTGGTCCGACGGCAAAGGATAATAGTGCAGTAACCGCAAGAGACTGGGCCCATTTCGGATGCGGCTATCAAAATAGTCCTCTGGTAGGTCTAAGTACAGAGCAATGGCCCGTAGGAGGGTTTGGCCGGTTTGGAAGAACTTCTGATAGGCCTCTAAGACCACTTCGCGAAAGCCCGGAACTTCGGTAGGCCAGACATTTTTGGGGAGGCGGTGGTAGAGAGGGTCCTCGGGGTCGGTGATTTCGGGGCCAACGTGAAAGAATTCTTTGAGGTCGGGCACGGTGCGGTCCTTAGCATGTTCTCGGTTTTTGGGCGTGTAGCCGCGCTGGCCTGCGGTATTAGGAACGATATAGCGGGCCTTGACTTCGTCTGGCAGGCGAAAGAAAGCCTCTACTTTCTCATAGAGGGCGGCTTGCAGGTCGGCGGGAAGGTAGTGATTCTGGATGATGATGAATCCGATGTCGTGAAAGGCCTGTCCCAGGGTCTCAATAAAACGATTCCGGTCCTGAGGGGTGCCCTGGGTAAAAAGGCGCAGGTCAGCCACTACGAGGTTTTCCATACCTTTGCTAAGGTACGAAAATTGGAGGGGAGAGGCGCCGTAGTTCAACCGGATAGAACGGGAGTTTCCTAAACTCCAGATGCGGGTTCGAGTCCCGCCGGGGCCACAAGCGGATGTGGCGGAATTGGCAGACGCGCTGGACTTAGGATCCAGTCCCGAAAGGGGTTGAGGGTTCGAATCCCTCCATCCGCACGTGCAGGTGAACTTTGTGAAGCCCTATTTGGCAGAAGGGCGGGTAGAGATTCCGGTGGGGAAGTACCTTCCGGCTTATAAAGAAAACCTCAAAGCACTGCGGCGGGCGGTCCAGATGCCAGGCTTTCGGCCAGGCCATGTGCCATTAGAATATGTTCGGGGCCGCTACGGCAAAGAAACCCTGGAAAAAATTCTAACCCGTGAGTTTTTTACGGAATTGGAGCGGCTTTTAGGAGAGGGGCGCGTGATAGGTCTCCCCTTTTTTGCGCAGGAGCCCCCTGAAGTGGTTCCAGACCCCCCCTATAAAGATTATAGCTTTACCTTTCAGGTGCTTGTACGGCCTGCCGAGCCTCCTAAGGTTCAGGGCGCTATGCCTCCCCTCTACAAGTATGAGCCCGCTGCAAACGACTTAGAAGTATTTCAGCGCTACCTGCGGATGCTCATAGGGGAGTTTCAACCGCTTGAGCAGCTTCCCTCGGAGATCCCTGCAGGAAAAGAGCTTTATGTGAAGCTCCAACTCCTCTTATCGTCAGGTAGGGTGGTGTCTATCTCATGGGTAAGTTTCTTAGAGCCCTTTCCGTATAGCTCCTTAGCGGGGCGAAGGGTAGGAGAAGAGGTGGATTTACCCCCATCGTATTTGATGCCCTATGTGGAGATCATTCGGAGCGAAGTGCCTGATTTTTCGCCCCTTAGCATAGAGAAAGCTACCCTCCGGGTGCGTTCGGCCAGCCTATTTACGCCTGCTTCCGACGCCAAGGTAGCCGAAATCCTCCAAGTCTCCGAAATCACCGAAGAAGGATGGCGCAGCTATTTGGAACGGGAGGTAGAGCGCCGTCTGAGGAGCCTAAATGAGCGCAGTTATCGCACGGGTCTTTTAGGGGCGGCCGGTATAGAGGTGCCTGCCGAGGTGGCTCAGGTCAACTACCTTTACTATCTGCGGGTGCGCTCTGAAACCGGTGGGGCTGCACCCTTAGCCTATGAAGACTTTGCTCGGCAGCTGGGATGGCGGGTATTCCTAGAGAGTCACCTGGGCCACGTGCCCGACTTAGAGGTCTCAGACGAGGAGGTGGAAACTGACTTATGGGAGGCCTTCAAAGCGCGCATGGAAGCCACCGAAGAGGGAAAAGCCCTCTTAGCTCAGGCCATTGACACCGAAGACAAAAAACAAGCTCTCCTCCAAAGCCTGCTGGATCAAAAGCACAAAGAAGACTTGCGTTCTTCCTTGCGGTACGAGCGCTTTGAGAAGTGGCTCGTTGCTACTTATGGCCCCCGCCCGGAGAAAGCACTACCTTTGCAAACCATTTTGTTAGCAGGCCTATGACCAACCTCGGACAGGAGTTTCGGCGCTATGCCATGGGACATTTAGGCATCTCCAGCCTGCGCTTAG
>Ga0308418_1000481_pt1 | contig 23348 bp, 20 predicted proteins | sample HotsprSampleR4cd_FD_203517 | JGI IMG/M metagenome (GOLD analysis project Ga0308418, IMG submission 203517) | Hot spring phototrophic mat microbial communities from Mushroom Spring, Yellowstone National Park, Wyoming, United States - 20090729_R4cd ... | reverse complement strand
TAGCCAGCAGCGCTGCCAGCAAGGTCTCCGAGCGTGCGCAGCGCAAGTCCGACGAGCGACGCCAGAGCGTATCTGAACGCGCCGTCGTCGCCCCGCGCACAACCGACACTGCGACCCGCCGCGCCGAAACGCCCTCCCCCGAACGCGCCAGCACACCCGTCGCCGATACCGCCACCGCCGACACGCGCGACGCGCCCAAACCCGCCCTGCCCACCCCCAGCGCGTCGGGCAACTACACCCTGCCGCCGCTGTCGCTGCTGCGCGAGCCACCCGCGCCGCCCAAGCGCAACCAAGCCGAAATCAAAGAGAAAATCGCCAAACTGGAAGAGACCCTACAGGACTTCGGCATCGACGCAAATGTCGTGGAAGTGGCGCACGGACCGACCGTCACCCGCTACGAGATTCAACTCGCGCCAGGCATCAAGGTCAATCGCGTGGTGAACTTGGCGGACAACCTCGCGATGGCGTTGGCGGCAATCGCCGTGCGCGTGGAGGCGCCCATTCCTGGCAAGAGCGCAATCGGCGTGGAGGTGCCCAACGACCACCCGCATGTGGTCGCCCTGCGCGAGGTGATGGAGAACGCCGAGTTCTGGAACGCGCCCAGCCTGCTGACCGTCGCGCTGGGCAAGGATGTCGCAGGGACGCCCAAGTACGCCGACCTTGCCCGCATGCCACACCTGCTGATTGGCGGCGCGACCAACTCAGGCAAGAGCATGTGCCTGCTGTCGATGATTGCCTGCCTGCTGTTCCGCGCCACCCCGCGCGAGTTGCGCTTCGTGATGATTGACCCCAAGCGCGTGGAGCTGACGCTGTTCGATGGAATCCCGCACCTGATGTGCCCTGTGGTGCGCGATGTGAAGTTGGCGGCGGGCGCGCTGCGCGCCCTGCTCAAGGAGATGGACAGGCGGTACGACCTGTTCGCCGAGAAGGGCGTGCGCAACATTCAAGGCTACAACGAGCGCGCCGCCGAAGACGAACGCCTGCCCTATGTGGTGGTCATCATCGACGAGTTGGCAGACCTGATGATGCAAGCCGCGTCGGAGGTGGAGACCTCTATCGCGCGGCTGGCGCAACTCGCCCGCGCAACGGGCATCCACCTCGTCATCGCCACGCAGCGCCCCTCCGTCGATGTCATCACGGGCACAATCAAGGCGAACATCGCCAGCCGAATCGCGTTCGCCGTCTCCAGTCAGGTGGACAGCCGCACGATCCTGGATATGGTCGGCGCGGAGCGGCTGCTGGGGCGCGGCGATATGCTGTTTTTGCCGATTGACGCTTCCAAGCCGACGCGCATTCAGGGCTGTTTCGTGACGGAAGCCGAGATTGAGGCGTTAGCGGACTTTTGGCGCGCGCAGGAATCGCCGACCTACCTACTGCACCCGACCGACTTCGACGCGCCCATCGGCGGCGAGTTCGAGGAGGACGACGCGGAGGACGAGCTGTACCCTGCGGCGGTGCGCTTGGTCGTGGCGCACGGGCAGGCGTCCACCTCGATGTTGCAGCGGCGGTTCAAAATCGGCTACGGGCGCGCCGCGCGGCTGCTGGACTTGATGGAGCGACGCGGCATCGTGGGACCGCTGGACGGCGCGAAGCCTCGCCAAGTGCTGGTCACTCGCGCCGAAGCCGAGCAGATGCTCCGACAATACGAATAGAACAGCAGCGAACTCCATCCATGCGGGTATAATCTGCGTGCGCTGGAGTGGAAGGAGGCGCGCATGCGCAACGCCGCGAGGTATTACAAGCCCTACTTGTGGGCGACCGTCGGCGGGGGGATTGTGCTAATCACCCTTGCAGCGCTACTGGCGTGGCAGACGATGCAGGCGCTACCAGAGGCGAAGCGTGTAGGCAACGCCGCGATTGACGCGCTCGTGCGCTTAGACCAACCCCAGTTCAAGCAACTGGCGTACTGCCCCAACTGCGCGGCACACCTCTGGGCGCGTTGGCTACATCTGACCCACAGTTCAGGTAGACCGCAAAACTGGCGTTTCCAACGGGCAGGGAGAATTCTCGAATTCGGCGCGACCCGTTCGGGCAAGTCGTCGTTCTCCACGCCCTTTTTCGAGATAGAGTATCAGGTGCGCTTCGAATGGCTCCACAACGCCACGATTGTGCTGGAGGTAGTTTACACTGAGGGTGGCTATCGAGTGATGGGGATACGCCTGTCCCAGTAGGACGAGTCGTTCACCCCCTTGGATGCGCCTTTTTGTAGACCTCTTTGAGGTGGTCAAGGCTGACTTGGGTGTAGATTTGCGTGGTGCTGATGTCTTCGTGTCCGAGCAGTTCCTGCACGGCGCGGAGGTCTGCCCCGCCATTGAGCAGATGCACGGCGAACGAGTGGCGCAGGGTGTGCGGTGAGATGGCTTTCTCGATGCCCGCGCTGGCGGCGTACTCTTTGAGTTTGTTCCAGAAGCTGATTCGGCTCAGCGGTGCGCCGCGGTCGTTCAGAAACAGCGCGTTGCAGGGGCGTTTGGGGCGGGCGAGTTTGGGGCGCGCGTCGCTGAGATACCGCTGCAGCCAGTGGACCGTGCCGTCGGGCAGGGGCAGCCACCGTTCGCGCCCGCGCTTGCCCGCCACGCGCACTAACGCCTCGCTGAGGTTCAGTTGCTCCAGCGTCAAGCCAAGCAGTTCCGAGACGCGCATGCCCGTCGTATACATCGTCTCCAACATCGTGCGGTCGCGCAGTCCATGGGGCGTGTCCAGCAGGGGCTGGAGCAGCAGGCGGCGCAGTTCGTGCGGGGTGAGCGTGCTGGGCAGGGCGCGATGCACGCGCGGGGTCGCCAGCGCGTCAGGCGGCTCGTGTTCCAGCACCCCGCGCCGATAGAGGTGCTTGAGGAACGCCCGCGCCGCGCTGAGCTTGCGGGCGATGCTGGATTCGCTCATCGAGCGGCGGCGCAGGTAGTGCATAAAGCCCTCCCAAAGTGTGGCGTCCCAGTCGTCGGGGTCGGCGCGACCCGACCAGCGCAGATAGTCGCAGAATTGGCGTAGGTCTACGGCGTAGGCGTTCACCGTGTGCGCCGACGCCTGCCGCTCCCGCGCCAGATAGTCCAGAAACCCGTCGATGTAGGCGTCCATTAGCCCGCTTCGCCTTCCACCTCGCCGACCTTGAGTTGCAGCTCGCTGCGCTTCTCGATGCGCTCGATCTTGCCGTCGCGAATCCACACGATGCGGTCGGAGATGTCGAGCATCTTGAGGTCGTGCGTGGCGGAGATGATGGTCACGCCGCGCTCTTTGTTGAGCCGTTTGAGCAGCTCGATGATTTCCTTGCCCGTTTTCAGGTCGAGGTTGCCTGTTGGCTCGTCGGCGAGGATGATGGAGGGGTTATTCGCGAGGGAGCGTGCGATGGCGACGCGCTGCTGCTGCCCGCCCGACAGCTCGGTTGGCTTGTGGTGCAGGCGTCCGCCCAGCCCGACCAGCGTCAGCAGCTCCACCCCGCGCTCGCGCGCCTCGTCGGCGTTGACGCCCGCGAACACCATCGGCAGCGTTACATTCTCCAGCGCGGTCATCACGGGGATCAGGTTGAAGGTCTGGAAGATGTAGCCGATACGGTGGCAGCGCAGGAACGCCAGCTCCTGCGGATCGAGCTGCGCCATGTCCACATCGTCGATGAACACCGACCCCGAAGTCGGCTTGTCCAGCCCGCCAATCATGTTGAACAGCGTGCTTTTGCCCGACCCCGAGGGTCCCATAATCGACAGGTACTCGCCGCGGTAGATGTCGAGGTTCACGCCGTCGAGCGCGCGCACGGTCAGTTTGCCCATCTGGTACTCTTTGACCACATCGCGCACGCGCACCACGAACTCTGTCGCTGCTCCGTCGCCTGCGGTCGGTTGCGTCCCAAGTTGTGCTTGCGTCATCGTGCGATACAGATTCGCCGCACCGCCGAAAGTTCCTGCTATGGGCGGTATAATTCGCGTGTGCGACCGTTGCCGAAGGTTTCGCTGGAAGGTTCGGTAGAGCGCGGCTACTCCATCTGGTTCGTGATGGTGGTCGCGCTGTTTTTGACGAGTCTGCTGGTGTCGAACATCATCGCGGCGAAGCTGATTAGCGTCGGCGGGCTGGTGCTGTCGTCGGCGATTGTGATTTTCCCCGTCAGCTACATTATCGGCGATGTGCTGACGGAGGTGTACGGCTATCGTCGGGCGCGGCTGGTGATTTGGATTGGTTTCGCGTGCAACCTGCTGGTGGTGCTGATTATCAGCGCGGCAATCGCGATGCCCCCCGCGCCGTTCTACGAGCATCAGGAGGCGTTCGCGACGGTGCTGGGCGTTGCGCCGCGCCTGATGCTCGCCTCGCTGGTGGCGTATCTGGTGGGCGAGTTCACCAACTCGTATGTGCTGGCGAAGCTCAAAATCGCCACGCGCGGGCGCTGGCTCTGGACGCGCACCGTCAGCTCCACGATGATTGCCCAGCTGCTGGACACGGCGATTTTCACCGCGGTTGCGTTTGCAGGGGTCTACCCGACGGCGGAGTTGGTCAAAGTCAGCCTGATCGAGTGGGGCGCGAAGACGCTGTATGAGGCGCTCGCAACGCCCGTCACCTACCTCGTGGTCGGCTTTCTGAAGGCGCGCGAGGGCGTCGATGTGTACGACACCGACACGAAGTTCAACCCGTTCCTCGTGTGGGAGTAGCTACTTCAGCAGGGGCGACTCCCAGTAGATGTACGAGGTGCAGGCGTCTGCGTCGGCGGTTGATTGCATGCGCGCGCGGGTCGCCCCCAACAGCGCGACAATCGCCATCAGCCAGAGTATCCAAAGTGCGTATCGGCGCATGGTTCCACTTGGTTAGAGGCGCGACTGCCCCGAAAGGTTTCATCGAAACAGCAGGCTGCCCTCGATGAACACGAATCGGTTGCCCGTGTGGTCGAAGCCGAAGCCGACGCGCAGCCGCTGCAGCAGGCGATTGCGGAACGGCAGGCGGTAGAAGAGGCGCGCCTGATATTCGTTGCCCGCCACGCCAATCCCACGCCGATAGGCGATGCCGACGCCGTCGAAGAGGTTCTTGACGAGGTAGAGGCTGGCGGGGCGTAGCCCGCTGTAGTCCAGCGTGAACTGTTCCAAGTCGAACGCGTCGGCGATGCCCGTCTCCAGCGGCGCAAGCAGTCCAGGTAGCACTTGGGCGGTGAGGATGTCGCCGAGTTGCTCGCGGAATACCCGCGCGGGGTCGTCGCCACGCGCGATTGCCGCCAGCACCTGCCCGCGTCCCAGCAGGCTCAAGATGCGCTGCTCCGACAAGCCAGGCGGGTCGGAGCGCGCGGTCAATTGCAGCCGTTCGGGGTCGTCCAGCGGTCCGCGCACATCGACTTCCACGCGGTAGCGGATGGGGTCGCCCGTGAAGTCGGGCGCGACGACGCTTGTGCTGGCGCGCACATCCAGTTCGATGCGGGCGATGGTCTCGCCTGCGGCGTTGGTGAAGGGGTAGTTCAGGCGGGCGACGCTGTCGGGTTCGATGCGCAGGCGCGCGGTAGGCAGGCTGAGCGCGCCGCTGCGCAGGCTGAACTCGCCCGACAGGCTGGGCGACTGCAGCGCGCCGCCGATTTGCAGCGCGCCCTCCATGCGGGCGTCGAGGTTCGGGTTGCGCAGGGTGAACTCGTCGGCGATGTCCACGCGCAGGTCGAAGCGCGGGTTGACGGGCAGCGGCTCGCTTGCCGTGCGTTCGGGCAGTTCGGGCGGCAGGTACAGGAAGCCCCGCTGCACGCGCAGCGCGCCCTGCACCTGCGGCTCGGTCAGCGCGCCCTGCACCTGCACCGCGCCCGAAACAACCGCCTGCGCGCTGCCCTCCAGCACGGGCAACTTCGGCTCGCGGAGGGTTAGCCCGTCGGCGCGCAGGGTGAGGTTGGCAACTGCCTGCTCGCCCGACAGGTCAACGCCGCCCTCGATGCGCAGGCTGCCGCCTTCCGACGACCGCGCCTGCGCCTGCACGATGCGCGCCTCACGCCCGTCGAACGCCACCTGCAGCCCGATGTCCTGCAGGGCAGTGCGCAAATCCTGCAGCGCGAGTGCGCCGTCGGTGATGGTGAGGCGTCCGCGCGGCTGCGGCTCGGCAAGCGTGCCTTCGATCTCCAGCAGCGCGTCGATGGCGCCCTGCGTGCGGGCGGGGTCAATCGGCGCGACGAGGCTCAGAATCGTGAGGGGCTGCTCGCGCAGGCGCGCCTGTATCCGAATCGGCTCGTCGTCGGGGGTGGCGATTGGCGACCAGTGGAACGGCAGGCGTCCCGACAGGCGCGCTTGGTAGTCGCCCATGCGTATTAGCGCGTCGTCGGTCTGTATCGCGCCCTCGCGCACCTCAATCTGGCTGAATAGGATCTGGTCAATCGTGTATCCGCCATAGGCGAGTTGGTTGACAGTCACGCTGAGGGTCAGTTCGGGCGATTCGGGCGCGCCGTCGGCGATGAGGCTTAGGTCTAACGCGCCGTCGACTTCGGGCAGGCTGGGTTCCCACAGGCGCGCCCAGCGCAGGGGCAGTTGCGCGACTTCGAGGTCGGCGGTGAGGCGTTCGGGGGTGTAGAGGGCTTGCGCTTCGAGGCGTGCGGTTTCGGCTTGCCAGCGCAGTTGCTGCAGCGCGGCGCGTTGCGTGCGCAGGCGGCGCACGGTCTCCACTGCGCGGGCGAGGTCGGTCTCGGCGTCGGGGGCGTCCCCGCTGGACAGCCCGACCCATTCCGCCTGTAGGCTGAGGCTCCCCAGCGATTGCGCGCGCCACGCCAGTTGCTCGGCGTTCAGGCGCAGTTGGGCGAGGGGTTCGCGCAGCGCGCCCTCAAGGCTCAGGGACGCCTGCACCTTGCCCTGCAGCGTCTCGATGCGTTCGGCGACGGCAGGCGGCAGCGCGTCGGGCACGGCGCGAACCACCCGCTGCAGCCACTCGATGGGCAGCGCGCTCGTCTCAGCGGTCAGATGCACCTGCTGACGCTGCAGGTCGCACTCGTGCAGGGCAAGGCGCGCCTCGCCGTCGGGCGTGCGGAGGGTGAAATCGGCGGTGAGGCTGCCGCCGCTTTGCTCCGCGTAGGGAAAGTTTTGGACTACCTCCACCCCCCTCCTTAAGGTTCCCCCCGCTTCGCGAGGGGAACCGAACCACGCGCCCGCTGAGGTTTCCCCTGCTTCGCGAGGGGAACCGAACCACGCGCTCGCTGAGGTTTCCCCTGCTTCGCGAGGGGAACCGAACCACGCGCCCGCTCGGTTCCCCCTGTTTACAGGGGGAACCTTAAGGAGGGGGTCTTCAATCTCGCTCATTTTTGTAAACTGTGTCCCCGCGATTGGTATTACAGGGGGAACCTTAAGGAGGGGGTTCTCAACTTCTTGTTCCCCCCACTGTAAGGTTTCCTCTGCAGGCGCAGGTCGTTTCGGCGACGGGCTATACTTGAACGCTGCCCACCCCTCCACATCGCCCAGCAGTGCGCCGTTGAGGGCGATTTGGCTGCCGTGCAGTTGCACGCGCACATTCGGCGCGTCGGGCGTACCCGACGCCTCGCCCTGCACGGTTGCCCGCCCCGTGAGGCGGTACTCCATAGGCAGGTAGGGCGCAAGCGCGTCCAGCGCGGCGTTCTCCAGAAGCCACTGCGCCTCGAACTGCCCGTTGCTACGCCACTGCCCGCGGGCAAGCAACGCGCCGTCGCCTACCCGCGCCTGCGCCGAGACCACATCGACCTGCACCGCGCCGTCCCGCGCCTGCACGATGACCTGCGCCGTGTTGTCGCGCACGACGGTCTGGTCGTACTGCAGGCTCTCGGCGTACAGGCTCGCGCGGAGTTGCCACGCCTGCGGCTCGCCCTGCGCCTCGAACCTGCCCGACGCCAGCCCCGTCAACGGCAGTTCGCGGCGCAGCCAGTCGGGCACACTCGCCAAGTCAAACTCGTACAGGTCGCCCGCGAGTTGGAAGCGCGGGGGCTGGTCGGGCGTTTCAGGCAGTTGCACTGCGCCCGATGCAATCAGTTGTGCTGCGCGGCGCAGGATCTGCGCCTGCGTGATGCGCAGTTCGCGCTCCAACAGGTTCAGGTTCACGACGGCGATTTCCGCGCCGATGTCGCCCACGCGCCCGTCGAACACGACCGCTTCGGCGACGGCTTCGGGCGATTTGAGGCTCCCACGCAGTTGCGCCGTGAGGTAGCCAATCCCGTCCAGTCGCAGCAACTCGTCCGCGCCGTTGGCGTCGCCCAGCAGTTGCGCCAGCAGGTTGAGGTCAACCTCGCTGGCGTCTACGCTGAGGTCGAAGCGCGGGTTGTCGCTTGTGAGGTCGCGCAGTTCGCCCGACAGGTACACTGCGCCGAGCGCGCCCTGCAGCGTCGCCAGCGGGATGGTCAGTGCGCCGTCGGCGTATTGCAGCCGCGCGCGCAGCCCGCCGACGCGCTGGTTCGCGTAGCGCAGCGCGTCCATCCGCAGGTTCGCCTCCACTGTTGGCGCGTCGAGGCGTCCGTAGGCAAGCAGCGCGACATCCGCCTCGCCGCCGAGTTGCGCCTCGCGCAGGGCGGGCACGCGCTGCAGGGGCAGGCGGCTCACCCGCGCGTACAGGCGCAGTTCGGGCGTGTCGGGGCGCGTGTCCAGCCACAGTTTGCCTTGCACCGTGCACCCTGCGTACTCGGCAGACAGCGCGGGCAGCAGCAGTTGCCCTCCCGCGAAGGCGATAGGGCTGCGGAGGTTGCGCAAGTCGCCCTGCGGGGTGCGCACCCCCGCGAGGGCGACTGTTCCCTGCGCCTGCAGGTCGTCCAGCGCGCCTTGCACACGCAGTTGCGCCTGATAGCGTCCCTGCACCCTTGGCGGGTCGTCGCGTAGCAGTCGCCACAGTGCGGCGGCGTCCTCGCCGACGGCTTGCGCCCGCGCGTCCACCTGCACTGCGCGACCCGACCAGTCCACGACGCCCTGCACACGCAGGCTGCCGTCGCGCGTATTCACGACGCCGCCGATGTGCGACTCGGTGAACGCCAGCGCGAACGCCGCCTCGCGCCACGGCAGCGGTCTACGGCGGTAGGTCGCCCCCTGTGCGACGCCTTGCGCCGTGCCTTGCACCTGCAGCGGCTGGTCGGGCGCGTACACGATTTGCAGCGACACCTGCCCCGTCGCCTGCGCGAGGTCGAACTCGGTGCGCGGCAGGTAGGGCTTGAAGCGCGCCCCTTGCACCTGCGCCGCGTCGATTTCAATCAGCCACCGCTTGCCGTCGGAAAGCGCACGCGCCTGCACCGCGCCCAGCGCGTCGCTGACGCCCCGCAGCGTAATCGCCTGTCCAATACGCGGCTGGCTCAGCGTGAACTCGTCCGCCCACAAGGTCGCCCGCACGGGCGCGTCGGGCAGGAAGTCGTCGAAGTAGAGTGTCCCCCCTTGCGCACGCACGCGGAAGGTGAACGGCGTCGGTTCAGGCGGGCGCGGCTGGCGCAGCAGCGGGTCGATGTTCCACACGCCTTGCCGATCCCGCTGCAGCCACACTTCGGGGCGGTCTAACTCGATGGTCAGCGGCGCGCCGTCAGCGGGCAGGCGCACCTCCAGATAGCGGGCGCGCAGCAGCCGCTCGCCCGACAGCGTGCGCACCTCAGGATAGGTCAGCAAGATGCGGTTCCAGCCCAGACGGACGCGCTCGACCTGCACATCGAGTTGTGCCTGACGGCGGGCGTAGTCGCGCAGCGCGGGCGGCAGGCTCTCCTCGACCGCCAGCTTCACCTGCCACAGATACATCGCCCCCGCCAGCCCCAGCAGCGCGACGGGCAGCGCAATCAGCAGCAGCTGCCCCGCGCGCCAGAGCAGGCTACGCGCTCTCTGCCGCACCGACTTTTGCGAGCCTCTCTGCCATCACGCGCTGCGAGAACGCTATCGCATTGTACGAGCTGCGAATGAACGGTCCCGACGCGACGAACAGGAAGCCCATCGCCTCCCCCAAAACGCGATACTCCTCAAACTGGTCGGGATGGATATACTCCTGCACGGGCAAGTGGCGTTGGGTCGGGCGCAGATACTGCCCGATGGTGAGCGCATCAACGCCGACGCTGCGCAGATCGCGCATGGTCTGCAGCACCTCCTCGCGCGTCTCGCCCAGCCCCAGCATGATGCCCGACTTGGTGTAAATCGCGGGGTTCATCTGCTTGACCATCTCCAGCACTTGTAGCGAGCGGTCATAGCGCGCCTGCGGGCGCACAATCGCCTGCAGGCGGGCGACGGTCTCGATGTTGTGGTTAAAAATCTCTGGCTCGGCGTCCACCACACGGCGGATGCACCAACTTTTCGCCTTGAAGTCAGGGGTCAGCACTTCGACAATCGCGTTGGGGATGGTCGCGTGCAGGGCGCGGATGGTCGCGGCGAACTGCCCTGCGCCTTCGTCGGGCAGGTCGTCCCGCGCAACGGAGGTCACCACGATGTGTTTGAGTCCCATGCGCTTGGCGGCGTCTGCTAAGCGTTGCGGCTCTTGGGGGTCTAACGCCAGCGGCTTGCCCGTCTTGATGGCGCAGAAGCCGCAGTGGCGCGTGCAGATGTCGCCCAAAATCATGAAGGTCGCCGAGCCTTTCGACCAGCATTCGGGCAGGTTCGGGCAGCGTGCGCTCTCACACACCGTGTGCAGGCGCGCCTCGCGCATCATCTGCTCCACTTGCTGCACCTTCTCTGGCTTGGGCAGGCGCACCTTCAACCAGTCGGGGAACTTGCGGTTGACCAGCTCGATCTTTGCCATCGGGGGTATTATACCCGCGCGGGTCTCACACGCCGAGATTGAAGTGGACGCTGAGCGCGCCCACGAACTGTTCCAAATCGCTTAGGTCGTTGCGGGCAATCGTCAGCACACGCTGATCGTCCACTTCCCAGTAGCGGTGTAGCAGCAGGTTGCGGAACCGCGCCATCGCTTTCAGTCGCTCGGCAAGCGCTGAGTCGATGACGCCCTGCGCGGCGAGTTTCTCGAAGCACTCGGCGTAGGCGGTAGGCGCGTCGCCGCCGAGTATCGCTATCGTCTGGTTGCACAGCGCGAAGGCGTCCTCAATCGCCAGCAGCAAGTGCCATTTGATTGCCGCCAGTCGCCACGGGTCGCGCAGCAGGGTCGCGTCGTCGGCATCCTGCAGTCCCTCGCGCACGCGCTGGAGGTTATCGCGCAGCGCGCCGATTCGCGTCAGTAGCCTCTGCGTATTGCTCATACAGCTCCCGAAACGGGCGCAGCCACTCGCGCAGGTACATGCGGCGGTACGGCTCGAAATCGGCGTACTCGTGCCAGGTGCGTTCCGTCCACTCCAGTCGGAACGCCTCGTCGCGGCTGAGCAGCACCTGCCCACAGGTTGCGCTGAATCGGAACCCGCAGGGCGCGTCGTTGAGCCGATGCACATCCACTGGGTAGCCGACTGCTCGCTCCAGCGCGTCCGCCAGCTGAAAACAGTAGCGCAGGGGGTCTACCGATTGCAGGAAGGTCGGCTCGAGGTAGACAGCGATGTCGATATCGCGGAAGGGGCGCGCCTGCGCGAACGACCCCAGCAGATACGCCAGTCGGATTTCGGGGCGCTCGGCAAGAGCCGTGCGCAGCTGCGCCACGATTCCCGCGCGCGCTTCAGGCGACGCCTCGAAATAGCGCAACTCCGGTACGCTTGGCACAGATGGAGTATACCTCTCTGAACACATGTTTAGAGTCGCCCGATAATCTCAAACTCGCGCAACTCCTTTTTGCAGTTTCTTTTGCGAAGGGGAACGACTTCGACACTGCTAAAGCCTTGCTCGGCGAAAAACTCTGCAAGTATCTGTTCTACAGGCACAAGCACGCCGTAGAACGATGAATTGCCCACGATGTAGTGAATTGTTGCGCCCGACGCCAGAAGTTCGGTCAGTCGCTGAATGTGCAGGCGCATATCCTCGAAGTATTTCACGACATAGTTCGCCATTAGCACGCCGTTGATTGGGTGCGCTGCGCGAATACGCGAAGCAATATCGGCAACACTGGCAGGTACAGGCAACTGGGGCTGCCAAAGTTTCAGTCGGCTGGTCGCAACGCCCCAAGTGCCGCCGATTGCCCGCCAGTCCAGCTCCCCTGCTTCCGCGCCATCCGTGAGGAAGCCCAGCCAATACATGTAGGGGCGCAACTCGCGAATGTACGAGATTCGGTTTGCGTAAGGCGGCGAGGTAATCACCAAGTCGTAGGTGTTTCCATTCAGAGGTGTTAGGGTGCGGGCGTCGGCTTCTATCACGCACGGTTCTAAACACGGATTCGAGTATGCATCACGAGCGGTTTCGTATAAATATTCGAGAAACCGCTGGTCGTGGCTTTGCATGTCCAGCGCAAGTTGGCGATTTGGGCGAAACGAGAGCGACGGGTGATGATACGATGCGTTCGAGAACTCGATGACGCACTGCGCAAAAGCAACCCAAACGAGATCGGCTGACGCCTGTGCGACCGTCGCTTTAGTCGCGTGTATAGCCGTGCGCATCGTGGTGAGCCACGCAAGCGACTCTGCGTCCCACCATCGCTGAATATCGCGGATAGGAGGCGGCTCGCAAGCGCCGTGCGTATAGTCGCGCCGTGTGTGTACGAGCATTTGCCCCCACTCCAGCGCCGATTGGATGGCGTCGGGCGTGTAGATGCGCGTCTTCGCGCGGCTCAGCCAGACGAGGAACGGGTTAATCTCCACCAGCGTTGCAGGATAGCCCATTTGCGCGGCGAGGAGCGCAGTCGTGCCCGTGCCTCCGAACGGGTCTAACACGCGCGTTGAGGAAGGGTAGTGTTGTAAACGCTCGGCAACCAGACGCGCCGAGTAAGCGGGGGTCAAGCGCAGCCAGCGATGCCGCCCCCGTTTCAAGTTATCCAGAAAGGTGTATTCAGCGCGACGAGTGAGTTTCGTCTCCACTTTTTCCAAGTTGTGGTTGGTAGGTGCTGACATTTCGCACAGGCTTTATACGAATCGCGCAGTCAGAGCCTATGAATTGCCCCCCTCCTTTAGGTTCCCCCCGCTTCGCGAGGGGAACCGAGAAGCGGGACAGGTTCCCCCCGCTTCGCGAGGGGAACCGCGCGAGGCGCGCCTACTCGGTTCCCCCTGCTCGCAGGGGGAACCTTAAGGAGGGGGTCGTCAACTCCTGTTTTTTGTGAACTCTGGCTCGGCGATTGGTATCACTTGTTTTTGTAAACTTTGACAAGCGATTGGTATTAGCAGAGCTTGAAGGTATTCCCGATCGTCCCTCATCATCTCTACAGTGGGCTGCGGGTAGGTTGTATCCGCAGCCCGTTGCTTAGTGCTTCCACTTGATGGTGCAGCCCACAGGCGGCACATGGGAGACATGCGGGATGTCGTTCTCCAGCAGGCTGCGAATCGCGTCGCGCACATACTCGTGGCGCACCTGATTCGGATGCTCCCAGTTGTCGTCGAACCGCCCGTGATACTTCAGGTCGCGCTCCTCGTCGAACACGAAGAATTCGGGCGTGCGCGAGGCTTTGTACGCGCGTGCAACTGCCTGAGTCTCGTCGAACAGGTACGGGAACGGGTAGTTTTTCTCTTGGGCAATGCGTTTCATGTTCTCGAAGCTGTCTTCGGGGTACTGGGTCGGGTCGTTCGAGTTAATCGCCACAAACGCCACACGGTCTTTGAACTCGTTCGCCAGTTGAATCACGCGGTCTTCATACGCCTTGACATAGGGGCAGTGGTTGCACCAGAAAAAGAGCACCAGCACAGGCTTGTCGGCGAAGTCCTTGAGCGAGTAGGTCTTGCCGTCCACACCAGGCAGCTGGAAGTCATACGCCGATTGACCGATTCCCATAACCGTCGCCTCCTTCAGGGAATGTGTTGCGCAGGGCGGCGCGCAGCGTCTGAAGCGAGGGCAGGGGCGACAGCCGCCCGTCCTCGTGCAGGAACGCGCGGCAGGTCAGGCGATAGGGTAAGTGAGGCTGCGGCTGCACCTCGCGCCCGTCGATGCGAATCGTGGGCGACCCGACGAACTGATACTGCTCCGCCTGCTGCTGCGTGTCGATGCGAATCACCTCAATGGGCGCATCGATGCCCTCCAGCGCCAGCGCGTCGCGAAGAAGCTCCAGCGCGCGCTCGTGCGACGGGCACTCTGGGTAATACAGCAGTTCGATTCGCATCGTTGCGCCTCCCGTACTATTTTACCTGACGGTCGGGCAGTTCGCGGCGGCTCGGCTTGAACATCTGCAGCATGCGGTTGGTGACCAGAAACCCACCCACTACATTGATGGTCGCCAGCGCGACCGCCAGCGCGCCCAACACCGCGCTCAGCGTGGTGTGCTGCGCGCCCGCCGACAGAATCGCGCCCAGTATCGTGATGCCCGAAATCGCGTTCGAGCCCGACATCAGCGGCGTGTGTAGGGTCGGGGGCACTTTCGTGATCACCTCGAAGCCCAAGAATATCGCCAGCACGAAGACCGTCAGCGCAGCAACGAACGCTTCCATGCGGTGTAGGATACCCGAAAAAAAGCCCCCGCAGGCGCGGGGGCGATTGGTCTCACCTTGAGTTGCTGGCTCAAGCCGTCTCGTGCGCTCGCAGCGCGACGCGCACATCCCCATGAACGGTCTCCAGCGCGAGGGTTCCCGTACCGTCGCCAGCAACGCCTGTGTAGTAGCCGCGTCCTGAATCGACCGCGCGGCACTCCAGCCCGCATTCGATGTCGCCCGACACTGTGTGCATCTGCACGCGGCAGTCGTTGCCGTCGGGCACTTCCACCGAGATGTCGCCTTTCACGGTGGTCAGGCGCACTTCGCCTTGCACAGGCGTCATCAGGTCTAAGCGAATGTCGCCGCGCACGGTCTCCACCGTGAAATTACGGGCAACGCTGCGCTCGGTTTCAATGTCGCCGTTGGTGAGTTGCACGCGCACGGTGTCTGCTTGCAGGTCGCGCAGGTGCGTGTCGCCGTTGACAGCGGTAATCACGACGCGCTCGCCTTGCAGGTCGTGAATGTGGATGTCGCCGTTGACGGTCTCCAAAGTTGCGCTGCCGCGAATGTGGCGCAAGGTGATGTCGCCGTGCGGGGTGCGCAGGTCAACCGCGCCGTCCAGCTTCTCGACCTCGATGTCGCCTTTGTGTTCCAGATGCACGCGCAGGTTCACTTGGCGCGGGATGCGCAGGCGCAGGTTCACCTTCTGGCGCAGGTCGCCCTCCAGTTCGGGCGCGGTGATGCGCACGCCGGCGTCGGTCTGCTCGATGGTCAGGCTGTAGCGCTGCTTGGCTTCTTCCACACGCTGCTGGGAAGCTCCCCGCAGGCGGATGTCGGCTTCGACCCGTCCCCCGTCGAAACCGCCCGTGATATGGATGTCGCCTGCGGGGAGGTCGATGGACAGCGATTGCCCCCCATCAATCGCGAAGTCCATCGTTTGCTGCAAGTCGGTTTCGTACTTGCCCCACCGTCCCAAGGACCAGTCGCCTTTTTCCAGTTCGTCGAGCGTTCGGCGCAGTTCGTCGAGTCCGCGCTGGGTCTGCTCGCGCACGCTTTGCCCGATTTGTTGCCAGTTGACGCTGCGCACGGCTTGTCCTGTGGCGCGCATGGTCTCCTCGACGGCGCGCAGGATCTGGTCGAACAGCCCGCGCGCGGGGTTCGCGCTGCCGTTGCCGTTCGATTGGCTCGCCTCGCTTTCGGGTTGCGCCGCGGACGGCGCGACTTCGTACAGCGCGTCAATTAAATCCGCCGCCTCTTCGGGCGTCACGATGCCTTGCTGCATCAGGTTCAAAATCCGAAGCAGCGTCTGTTGTCGTTCGGTCATCGGTTGTACCTCCTCCTTCAGCGTAGGGTGCGCAGTTTGCGCGCCGCTTCTTCGGCGGTGATTGCCCCTTGCTCCAGCAAATCCAAGATTTGGCGTCGTTGCTCGGCGAGATGCCCGTTCAAGTCCTGCGTCGTTGCAGGGGTCAGCCCCAGCGCCAGCAGCAGCGCGTCCAGTTTGTTGCGCGCCGTAGGGTAGCTAATCCCCAGTTCACGCTCCACGCCCGCCAGCATGCCCCGATTGCGCAGGAACACCTCCAGAAACTGTAGTTGCTCCTCGTCGAGCTGGGCGAAGCGGTTCGGCGTGAAGTGTCCCTGAATCGCCACGCCACACTCTTCGCAGGCGACCTGCGTCACGATGAGTTTTCCGCTGCAGATTGGGCAGCGCGTCGGTTGGGCATACGGCTTTTTCATAATGCAACGCATGATACCCCATCGGAATCAAAAAAGTCAAGTCTTGACCGCCACAAAACTCAGAATTTCTGAATTTCGGGGGCAATTCGTGCAAAGATTCGTTTCGCGCGGGGGAGTGGGCTGATAAGGGTACATCGGTTCGGCACGGAGTCGCTGCGGCAGGAGCGATTTCCCCCAGCGGATGCGTGAGCAGGCAGGCGCGCCGTGTTGCCCTCATCCCCTCTGTCCCCCTGATGAGGGTAGGTTTTTTCTCGCGTAGTTGGCTTGGCGGGCGGGACGCCCGCGTTCCCAGCGTTGCGTATGCTGGGAGCGCGAGCGTCTCGCTCGCATGGAGGCAGGAATGCCCTGCTCGGCAACGCCGCGAGCAGGCACGCCCGCAAAAAAACCTACCCGTTTAAGGCGAGGCGGTAGAGGGGGATTGTGGAGTGCGGAAGCGGAGCTTCCGCCCACGCTGAAGCTGCCGCTTCAGCACTCCAAACATGTCCGCGCGCGGCTCCCCTCTCCCACAGCGTGGGAGAGGGGCTGGGGGTGAGGGCGAAACAGCGTGCGATCCCCCGCACACAGTGAACTCAAGCTGAGTTTAGTATTCGCGCCACAGCCTACCCGTTGAGGTCAAATGCGTTCCGATAGAGGCGTATCTGCGCGGGGCGGTGCGTGTAGTCGATGACGACCACATCGAAGCGGCACTGGCGGTAGGCGAGGTCGGGGTGGGCGGCGAGGAACCGCTCGGCGAGCAGCGCGAGCCGTTGCCGTTTGCGGGCGTCGACGCGCTCCTCGCCCGCGCCGTAAGCAGGCGTGCGCAGCGACTTGACCTCCACGAAGGCGAGCGTGTCGCCTTCACGCGCGACGATGTCCAGCTCGCCCTCGCGGATGCGCCAGTTGCGCGCGAGCAGCACATAGCCCTGCGCCTCCAGAAACCGCGCCGCATGCGCCTCGCCCGCGCGCCCCAGCCCTGTGCGACTCATTCGCCCTGAGTCCCGAAGTTGAACAGCACCAGCAGCAGGTCGGCGTCGTCCACAACGCCGTCCCCGTTCAGGTCTACCAACGGGTTGTTCGCGCCGAAGGCGAACAGCACCTGCAGCAAGTCCGCGTCGTCGATCACATTATCGCCGTTCACATCGCCTGGGATGAGCGTCAGGTTCAGCCCCGACACGCCGGGGTAGCGCATCCGCGCGTTGGGCACACGCTTGAGCAGCGTGCCCTGCGCCCGTATTGCGAGGTCGTAGTAGCCGAGGTAGTTGAAGAAGCTCACCTCGAAGTCGCGCGTAGCATTCAGCGTCCCTGAAGCAGTTGCGAGCGGGCTACCGCCGCCCACAGGACGCAGCACGACCTCCACCGTGCGCCCGTTGTAGCTGCCCGCGTAGCCCTGAATCAGCACGCGCCCGCGCACAGGCACTGTGAGCGCTTTCTGCACCGACGCCTGCAGGTTAATCATCCCGCGCGCGACATAGTTGCCCGGCACAGCGGTCGCCGTCGTCTCGATGAGTTCGCGCACGGCTTGCGCCCGCGCCCGCGAGCGATCCGCGGGTCCGTCGGCGACCAGCGCATAGAGCATCGCCGCCTGCGCCGTCACAAACGGCGCGGCGTAGGAAGTTGCGCCATCTCGATTTCGGCTGTAGCTGTTGTCTGTGCTGCGAGTTGTCGAGTAGACATCCCCGCTCGGCGCGGCGACATCGACCCACGCGCCGAAAGTAGAGACGCCCGACTTCGTGCCGTCCAGATTGCATGCCGCCACCGCGATGCAGACGGGGTAATAGGCAGGATAGAACGGATTTGTGTTGTTATCATTTCCCGCCGCCGCGACAATCACGACGCCTGCGTTCCAAGCGCTATTGAGAGCGGTTTGGAGCGCACTAAGGGGATTTCTAGAGCCTAAGCTTAGATTGATTACATGGGCACCCTGCGCGACGGCATAGTTGACGCCGTCGATGAGGTCATTCAGGTAGCCCTGTCCCGCATCCGTGAACACCTTCACAGGCAGGATCTTGCCGTGCGGTGCGACGGCAGCGACCCCACGCGCGTTGTTGGTCGCTGCGCCCGCGATGCCCGTTACATAGGTGCCGTGCCCGAACGGGTCGCTGGGGTCGTTGTCGTTGTTGCCGAAGTCGTAGCCTGGCAGCAGGCGCGGCTGTAGGTCTTTGTGGTCTAACCGCGCGCCCGTGTCCAAGATTGCCATGATGAATCGGTCGTCGCCGCGCCAAAGCGCCCACGCCTGCGGCGCGCCAATCACGGGCAGCGCAGGTTGCTGATTGTAAAGCGGGTCATTCGGAATCCAGTCGCTGGCAAGTTCAATCCGCCAGTTCGGCTCAGCGGCGACGAACCAACCCGTGCGCATCAGTTGCGCCGCCACTTGGCGCATATCGGCGTAGGGGCTGAACTGCCACAGTTCGTAATCGGCGTACTTGCCGCGCTCGACCAGCTGCGCACCTGCCGTCTGGCGCAGCCACGCCCGCTGCATCGGCGCGACATCCTCCCGAAACATCACCACGACCTGACCAGGCGCGTACTCCAGCGCGGGAACCTCAACACGCCCGCGCAGACCATACTGCGCAACAGCCTGCCCGATCGTCAAACACACCAACAACAACGCAACCCTTCTCATAGCCTCTATTATACATCGATTCGCCCCATCGATGCAGCGCGTCGAGAAAACGCTCCCTCACAGTATTAGCCGAAGCCTCCCTCCTTCCCCAGTTCGCCTGGGTGAGGTATCGCTTCGCGCACGCGCACGGGCGGCTCGGCAGCGGGCAGGGCGGGCAGGGGCAGCTCGTCCGCGCTCCATGCGGAGCGGTAGACGCGATAACTGCGCGGGGGCAGGTTGTCCACCCAGAACGCCAAGTCGAACCGCCAGCGACGGCTCCCGTCAGGCAGCGGGCGCACGCTGCCGTCGGGCATGCGCCACTCAGCAACAGGCTCCAAGCGGCTGTGCAGGATCTGGCAGGGCACGCGCACCCCGTCGGGCGTCCACACCGCCGCAGGGCGCGGCTCGGAACCCGCCTTGAGCGGCATGTCCACATGCAGCACGGCGACGCCCGTGTAGGGCGCGTCCGTCGGGTTGACCACAATCAGGGCGCGATAATCGCCCTGCACGCCCTCGAAGCGCGTGTCCACCCGCTCGGCTAACTCGTCCAGCAGCCGTTCAATCGCCTGCGCGTCCATCCGCTAACGCCTCCGCTGTATTGCCCAGAATTTACCTCGAATTCCCCCTAATTTGCGCAGGAAACTGGCAGGAATACTGCAATTCGCAACGAATAGGAAAGGTGTCCCACCCCCATCGGGCGCAAAGGGAGGCTCGGTATGGCACGATGGCTAGATCGGTTTACGGGGCAGAGATATTCGCTCAGCGATGAGCAAGTCAACACGGTTCGCGACGCTGTGGCGCAGGCGATTGCCGCGAAGTTACGCCGAGGCAGTACCCCCCATCAGCAGGCGAACGCCGCCGCCGAGTGGTGGCAGACTGATTACTACGAGCGCGTGTTCCCCTTGCGGTTTGGCAGGCAGCCGCAGGGCGCGTTCACGGAGGGCGCGCAGCTGGGGTACGCAAGTGCAGACGGCGCGCTCGCGCTGCCCAACAATGCCCAGTGGCGCACGGCGTTTCTGGACGGACTGCACTTCCCACCTATCCTGCCCGCCGAGACGCAGCCCGACTTGGAGAAGCCCTACCTGCTCGCGGCAGACCATCACTTAGCGACCGCCGCGCTGCTGAATGTGTGCCTGCGCCGTGCGGGGGTGAGCGACGATGTGCTGCACGAGGCGCGGCTGGGCGCGCTGCTGCACGAGCTGATTGACCTGCCTGCTGTGCGCGACGCGCTGCAGGGCTTGCCGCTGGCAACCGCGCTGGCGCAGTACCTCAAGGGCGAGACCGCCGACTGCCCCGACGCCCTGCGCCCGCACCAAGCGATGCTCGACGCCATCCACCGCGGGCAAGCCCCAGCGTCGCTGGAGGGCTACACGCTCTGCCTCGTCGGGCTGGCAGCGCAACGCATCAAGCAGTATGTGTTCGAGACGCCCGGACTGCCCGAAATCCGCGGCGCGTCGCTGATACTGGACGCGGTGGTTCATCAGGCGGCAGAGGAAGTCGCCGAAGCCATCGGGCGAGAATGCATTCTGCAGCGGGTCGCCTCGACGCTGATTTTCCTTGCGCCAGAGCCTGCGGACTGGGAGCCTCGCCTCAAGCGACGCTTCTACGAGGCGACGCAGGTCGGCTTCTGCGCCGCAGCTGCCGCCGAAGTCGCCCTGCAAGACTACCTCCAGCACTATGGGGCGTGCATGACGCGCCTGCTGAAAGCCCTCGACGCCGACCGCTACCGCGCCGAGCTGCCCACATGGGAGTGCCTGCCGTTCGAGACGCGCTGCGTTTACTGCCGTAAGCGCGCAGCGACAGGGTTCACGCGCTCGCCCGAGGGCGACCTGTTGCCCATTTGCCCCGCGTGCGACGCCAAACGCGACAAGGGCGACGCCGACGAACGACGCACGGCAGGCGAGCAACTCCTGCGCGATGCGGGCATCGAGAACTGGCGGGAGCTTCTCACCGAGCCCAGTAAAGCCTTCGCAGGCGGGCTGAACGAGATGGTTCCCGACTCAGACGAGGCGGAGCAGAAAAAGCAGGTCGCGTTTATCTACGGCGACGGGAGCAACTTCGGGCAAATCACCAAAAACCTCGACTCGCTGGCGCTCAGCTTGCAGTGGACGCGCCGTGCGGAGCTGACCGCCCGCGCCGCCGTCGCGCTCGCCCTCAGCCGCAGCATGCACGACGCCCTGCGCGACCAGACAACACTGCAGCGCATGCCCTTCGAGGTGCTGGTCATCGGCGGGGACGACTTCAGCCTGTTCGTGTGGAGCCGAATGGCGCTGCGCTTCTGCGAGCAGTTCGTGAGGCTGACGGACATGGAGTTCGAGAAGGGCGTCGTGGCGGAGTGCATCGTCGGCGAGACGCCCATCTGCTTCGGCGTCGGCTGCCTGATTAGCGACGAGAAGGCGCCCGTGTATCGCGTGGTGGAGTTCACCGAGAGCCGCCTGCTCAAGTTCGCCAAGCGCGGCGTCAAGGCGCACGAGCGCGGCGCAATCGCCTTCCTCTACACCACCAACGCCGACCAGATCCCTGGCGACTACGACGACCACCTATGCCGCAACTACTGCAAGCAGGCGCAGCTGGGCAAAGGGAGCCACGCGACCACGCCCGTGTACCTCACGATGCAGCCGCTGACTGCGCCCGAGCTGGACGCCTTTCTACAGTGCGCCTGCGAGATTATCGAACACAACCAGCTCGGCAGCCTACAGCGACTGGCGGAGCCGTTCGTGCGCCAGCCAATGTCCGCCGCGCTGCTGCACTTTGCCTACCAGCAGGCGCGCCTGCTGAAACCACGAGAGAACAACAGGGCAGAAGGGGACGAAAAGAGGGAGAAAAACCTTTTCGAGATTATCGGGCGAATGAACGCCTCGGATGGACAAGGCAAATGTGCGCACCTGTTCCCCATCCAACGCATGAGTCGCCTTGCCCCTGCGAGCGAGTCGAAAGACACAAACAACGATGCGCACTACTTCGCGCCGATGTTAGACCTGCTGGAAATCACGAAGAGTCTGCGTTAGGAGGCGGTTATGCTCTATCCGTTCGAGTTGGAAGTGGAGGCGACGCTACGAAGCGATTTGCATGTGGCGGGTGTGGGGCGTACAGTCGCGCTGATTGACCGCTGCATCGAGCGGGACGCGCAGGGGCGCGCGCTGATCCCTGCGACCTCGTTCAAGGGGCGCACGCGAGCGCACTACGAGCGGCTGCTCTCTGCGCTGGGGTACGACCTCAAGGGCTGTAAGCCGCCCGACCCCGCCACGATGTGCAACGACCCTGCCGACTTGTGCCCCGTGTGCCAGCTGTTCGGCTCCCCGATGCAGCAAGGGCGCATCGAGTTCACCGACCTTGTGCCCAACACAAGCACGGAGCCTACCACGCGCATCGGAATCGGCGTCAACCGCAAGCTGAACACGGTGGCGGAGGGGCGGCTCTTTTTCTACGAGGCGGCGCCCGCACAACCGAACCGCTTTCGCGGGCAGATTCGCGGCTGGGCGACAGAACAGGAGATCGCGCTGCTGCTGGGCGCGCTGAAGCTCATCACCCACTTCGGCGGACAGAAAGCGCGTGGGCTGGGACGCGCCGAGGTCAAGCCCACCGCACTGCACATCCGCAGAAACGGCGCGTGGGCGGCAGTTGACCCCGCCCAGATGCTCACCCACCTGCAGGAGGTGCGCCGATGAAACAGATCGTCGTGAAACTGACCGCGCTGTCGCCCATCGCCGTCGGCGAATGGATGACCTCGCGCAGCAATGTGCGCGAGAGCTTGGGCTACATCCCTGGCGGGGTGTTGCGCGGGGCGTTGGCGCAAGCTGTGTGCGAACATCTCGGCGGACACGCATCCAGCCGACGCGCACTCGGCAACGACGACCCCGCGCTGAAGCAAGCGTTCGACGCCTGCTTCGGCAAGGACGGCGCACGGTTCGGCTTCCTGATGCCCTTCGGGACGCTGGAGTGGATCCCCGCGCCCGCCACTGCGCTGTTCAATAAGCAGCGCGACGAGTACCTCTACGACACGCTGTTCGCCTTACTGCGCGGCGAGGAATACCCGATGGAGTGCCCAAAGACAGGCGACCGCCTCGAGCGTGGGCGCGGCTGGCTGGAGCATAAGGGCGACCAGTGGCGCAAAGCAAAAATGCCTCAACCCCGCGCGTTCGTGCGCGTGGGGCTGAACCGCCAGCTGGAGGCTGCCGAAGAGGGCATCCTCTACACGCTGGAAGCCATCGACCCGACAGACGCCGACGGCAACCCTGTCGAGTTTCGCGGCGTCGTGAGTTTCCCGGATGCAGCGTCCGAGTCGGCGTTCCGAACGATTCTGGACGCGCTGCGCTGGCAGGACGGGCGTGTGCAGGTGCGCATCGGCTCGGCGCGCACGCGCGGCTTCGGCGCAGTCGCGCTGGAGACCGTAGACGCCCCTGCGCCCGCACCGCAAGTAGACCTTGAGGCGTTCGCCCAACGCGCGGGCAAGCCCATCTTCACCCTGCTGGCGCGCACGCCCGTGCTGGTTCACGACGCCTGTGGGATGCCCGCGCCGACGCTCACCCCCGACCTGCTGCGCGAGTACCTGCCCGACCTGCCCGACTCGGTGCAACTCCTCCCCGAAGCGACTCGCGTCGAGCGCATGCTCGTCAGCGGTTGGTCGGGCGCGTGGGGCATGCCCAAGCCCGTGCAACAGGCGTTCGCGCCTGGTAGCGTCTTCACCTACGAGTACGCGCCAAGCGACGCCGC
>Ga0308418_1000477_pt1 | contig 23476 bp, 18 predicted proteins | sample HotsprSampleR4cd_FD_203517 | JGI IMG/M metagenome (GOLD analysis project Ga0308418, IMG submission 203517) | Hot spring phototrophic mat microbial communities from Mushroom Spring, Yellowstone National Park, Wyoming, United States - 20090729_R4cd ... | reverse complement strand
TCGTGCCAGCCAATGATCCGGCTGGGAAGATGAGCGTACCGGTTTCTCCGTTCGGTACCCGGTAATCACTGCTAGGGGTTGCCGGAAACATTCCCCCAGGAGCCACACTGTACGTCACCTGTACATCAATAACATTGTCGGTGAGTAATTCAACAACAACATCACGGCGAGTAACAGTGGGAGGATTGCCCTCATTGACTGGATCGATTGGTCGAACCCTGACTCTTACCACGGGAGTCGGTGTAGGAGTTGGCGTTGCCGTCGGCGTCGCGGTTGGTTCAGGCGTGGCAGTCGGTTCGAGCGTCGCCGTTGCCGTCGGCGTCGCGGTTGGTTCAGGCGTGGCAGTCGGTTCGAGCGTCGCCGTTGCCGTCGGCGTCACCGGAACGGTTGGTGTCACCGGGACGGTTGGCGTCACCAGGACGGTTGGCGTCACCGGGACGGTTGGCGTCACCGGGACGGTCGGCGTCACCGGGACGGTTGGTGTCACTAGGACGGTTGGCGTCACCGGGACGGTTGGTGTCGCTGTTGGCGGCACTCGGGTTGGTGGCGCAGTCGGTTCGCGAGTCGGGGTGACGGTTGCCGTCGGTGTTGCCGTTGGTTCAGGTGTAACGGTTGCCGTCAGTTCCACTGTTGGCGTGAGAATCGGAGTAACAGTTGGCTCTGTTGTCGGTGTAGCAGTTGGCACAACCGTAGCAGTCAGCGGCACCCTGGTAGTAACCGTTGGCGTGGATGCTGATGTTGGCCGTGGCGTCGATGTTACCGTCGCTGTTGGGGTTGAAGTTGGTGGCATAGTTGTAATCGGCACCGCAGTGGGTGAAGCAGTTGACACGACCGTCGCTATTGCAGTTGCAGTACTAACCGGCGCAAACGTCGGTATCGGTGATGGGGTTGGCACGGGCAATCTTGTCGCGGTCGGTGTTGCTGTCGGCCCTGGGACAACCACAACTACGCCCGTCGTAGGTGTCGGTAGTATGGAGGGTAAAATACCTCCCGCCGGAACAGACGTTGATGTCGGAGTAGGAGATGGGGTAGGTGTTACCGTCGGCGTCGGAGGATCAATCCGGATGGGTGGCGGTGGTACTGCTACGATTGATACCGGCGAGGAACGCATTGTCTGAGTAATCGGCATTTGCGTGCGCTGTGCCACCTCTGTAGCGACAAGGTTAGGCAAGTCATCGTCAGGTGGGGCAAAACTCAGATTAGCCGGAAACGGTTCATACGCCTGCCACCCTCGTGCGGCGCTAATACTCTTGAACGGCTGATTGTTTGGTGTCAACCACCAGAAGATGATTTGGGCAACACAGAACACCGGCAGCACCGCCAGAATCAGCGCCCCTGCTATCAGCCATGGCAGATAGTCAGTTCTGGATGCGTTCGGTGTCTTGCCCGGCAACAGCACGTTCTTGCTCCTTGATATAACGCAACCGGATAGTAAAGGTACTACCCTGGCCGGGAACACTTTTCACCGTAATGGAACCACCCTGCAACTCGATCAATTGACGGGTAATCGCCAATCCCAATCCACCACCACGTTGAACTGAATTGTTACCATCAACGCGCTGAAAACGGGTAAATAACCGTCCCATCACTTCCTCTGGAATACCGGGGCCGGTATCGCTAATGTCAAGCCAGACCTCCTGACCCTCTATTCCGGCGCTAACCAACACCCAACCCTGCTGAACATAACGGCAGGCATTATCGAATAAATGACCTAACGCCTGTTTCAACAGCTCTTGATCGGCCAGCACAGGTGGCAAATCTTCGGGCAATACCACCTTCACCTGTAGACCGCAAGTTGCAAAAGTTTCTCGTAACGGACGTATTGCGGCATCGACAACCGAAGCCAGATTCGTTGGCTGGATATGAACTTCAATCTGACCGGCGTCAAGGTAGGCCACCATAATGGCATTATTCACCAGCCTAGTCATCTGAAGGGAACTCTGACGCACCTGTTCAAGCATCTCGCGTAGACCGTCATCTAATCCCGATCCAGCCTGCCGTAACGCCAGTTCGAGATAGCCACGGATAACGGTCAGTGGCGTGCGTAGCTCATGAGAAATGGTGGCGATAAAATCAGTCTTTGCTCGATCAATCTGGATAGCTGAAGTGACGTCGTGCAGGACAACCACTTCACCGATCTGAAGACCATCGGGCATACAGACCGGTGCCCGTCCTACCGTAAGATGGCGATTGCCGATGGATACAATCTTCTCTGGACGACCAAACAACTCTGAACGAATATCCTTACCGACCAGCGGCAAATCATGGATCGACAACTCCGTGCGATCGGTGAGGAGTGGTCGTAACAACTGCTCGGCGGCAGGATTCAATAGTACAACGCGCCCACTGGCATCACTCACGATGACACCATCACTGATTGAGGCAAGAATTGCCCGCCGTTGTTCGGCATCGCGTTGCACCGCTTCGTAGAGGAGGGCATTCACCAATGCCACCGCCGTCATGTTGGCAATCGCTTGCAGATGTGGCAACACCGCAGTCGAAAAAGCATCCTGTTCTGGATGGGCAAAAATAAGAGAACCGATCGTCTGTTGTTCGTGCCGGAGGGGAACGGCAAGCGCACTCTTGATGCCGCTCGCAAGCAGTAATGGATCGGTGTAAGGAATTAACTGCGCTCCGCCATTTATCGGCAATACGTTGAGATACCGACCGGTCAACGCTGCATAGCTTAACGGTGCATTCGGACGAATCCGGAACCTCCAGCTATCAGTGTCTCGCACAATGGCAATCGCTTCGGTTTGCGGGAGAAGGTGAGCAGCACTGGTAGAGGCTATCTGTAAAATAGCTTCGACCCGTAATTCCTGATTCAGTTGACGACTCGTTTGGTAGAGATGTAAGAGATGGGAAGTCATCTGATTGAAGGCCACCGCTAATCGTCCCAATTCATTCGTGTCATTGACAGTGCTACGCCGGTCGAGATCACCTGCACTGACCGCATCAGCGACCGCCACCAGGTCATCGAGCGGACGAGTGATCCGGCGTGCAACCCAACCACCCACGAATACTGCGGTCAGAGCCAGCAAAGCTGTCACACCTACCACTGCATTGCGACTACTGGCCCAGGCACTCAGAATAAAATCGCGTGACAAACCAACGACGAAATAACCATTTTGCGCACCACGAAGCAACAATGGTGCATACACAAGCTGATACTCGTAGTCACCAAGACGAGCAGTCGTCAACAATGAACAGGTCGGTATCCCAACTCTTTCAACTGGAGTGACGACCCGACCACGAAGACTACCGATGTCGAGACAGGTTCCCAGGGTATTATATTGAGCTAACTTCTCGATCTGGGTTTGATCGAGGCGGAGTTGCGATACAAAACTCTCCGGTACCGTTGCAGCCAATGGTAAACCATTGTTATCAAACCAGGCAGTCACTGCTGCTTGACTGCGATCTTGCAAGAACGCCAGTGTACGATCAAGCCGTTGAGCCACCAGCACACCACCAACAACCTGGGGTGGCGTGTTATCGTCAATGCGGACAGTAACAGGCACGACGGTAAAGAAATGTAGTACTTCACGGCCATCAGACTGTTGAAATGCGATCAGGCCACTATATTTATCGCCGATCACCTCACCGGTGCCAACCGGTGTCTGCTCACCGCGCAATACCTTCTCGATGAATGGCAAACCGGACAGATTCGTCCCGATATACTTCGTCGGCTCATCACCATCCCTGGCTCGTTCCCAATCGAGCAAAGCCTTCCCAGTCTGATCAAAAACGATCAGTCGATCAGGAGTTACATTTTCGTTACTCTGACCAAGCGTCCAGAGGCTGCGCATAGCTAACGCTAATCCATCTGCATCCCGACGGATAATCGCATCAACGACTGCCGGTGCACCGGTATCAGCATTAGCTGCGGTGAATACAATCTGACCGAGGTAGGCGATATTGCTAATTTCGCGCGCAGCCAGCGCTTCAGCAAAATTACGTGCTACCTGACCCAATTGATTATTGAAGCGTTCCTGCCAACTCCCTGCTACTAACGTTATCGCAATACCAGAACCAATCAGCATCACGATAACGGTCAAAAGCAGGTATGGCAAGATGATAGTGAAAAGAATGCGTGATCGAAGGATTGCGATAATCCGCTGCACAGAACACCCCCAAGCACTAGACATGGGGCAATGAATTTATTTTAGTATAGCTGATAAGACGGGGGGCTAACAGAGGGATTTATTTACAGTTTCGTTATCTATCCTAACACCCTCTAGACACTTTGGCTGTGCAATCAGTACGCACAAACCGGTAGCGATCTGCGTATACCTATGACGAGCGCTGCCTTACCGGCAAGGCAAAGGCAAAGGTACTGCCGAGACCTTCGCGACTCTGAAGCCAGATCTTCCCTTTATGCGCCTCAACCGCCAATTTACAAAAGGTAAGCCCAAGACCCGTTCCACGCGACTTTTGTTGTTGTACCTGCCCAAACTTTTCAAAGATACGGGCATGATACTGTGGTGGAATTCCCGGCCCTTCATCACGCACCCAGTAAATCAGCCATTCACCAGCCTCCATTTCTGGCAGGGCAAAGGGAAGATCAGGATGCACGTCACCAGCAACATGAGAAGCGAGCGCGAGATAGCGCCCCCCAATCGTTACCATCCCCCGCTCTGGCGAAAATTTCACTGCGTTATCGATCAGATTTTGCAATACCCGTACAATCTTATCGCGATCGGCCTCAATTGGCGGTAAGCTGATTGCCAGGTTTTGCACTAGATTAATGCGACGTTGTTGAATTGACGCCCGCAAGCGTTCGATAGCTTCATCAACCAGCGCATAAGGCGAGAGTGGTTCAAGGTTCAGGTTCATTCGGCCTTGCTCCATCTTACTGATGTCGAGCAAGGTATTGACCATCTCCAGCATCGTCTGACTGCCCTGATAGGCAATCCCCAGCAACTCGCGCTGCTGTTCCGAGACCGGCCCCCCCAGACCACGCAGCATCATCATAATGCCATTCATAATAGCAGTCAGTGGTGCACGGAGATCATGGATGAGCATGCCGGTATAATCTTCCCGAAGTCGGGCCAGCTCACGATCCTTCGCAATATCTTCAAACAGCGCCAGCCGACCGATCTGCATATTGGCAGTATCGAGCACAGGCAACGTGGTATGGCGCACATAACGCACCGGACCATCGTTCAACTCGATCTCGATCACGCGATGGGATGCACCTTCATTGAGCCATGTTGGCTCTTCAACCACCAGTGCTCTACTCATCAATTCGTCGATCAATTCATCAAGCTGACATCCGATCAACGACTCACGGGAACGGTGAAAAATTTGTGCCGCCGCCGGATTACTGGCTACAACAACACCTCGCATATCAGCCATCAGGATACCATCATTGGTCGAATTGACAATGGCTTCAAAGCGATCACGAACGGTACTAACCTGCTGAAACAGGCGTGCATTCTCAATTGCGATCCCGATTGTAGCCGCCATCCGAGTAAGCCGGATCGCTTCCTCTTCGGTAAAATGACCGGTACGTTTATTGAGCAATTCAATAACGCCGATAGTACGACCTTTTACAACAATCGGCACACAGAGAATTGAGTGTACGTTGTAGCCGATTCCATCACTAACTGCACGGTAAAACCGTGGATCGCTCTCAGCATCGTGCACAATGGCATACTGCTGTGTACGTGCCACATCACCGACAATGCCCGCACCAGCAGGTACACGCAAGCCAACGAGCTTTTCCTGTCCCTCTTCCAGCGTCATCACGAAGACCAGTTCGCCAGTTTCATCATCGAGCATGAGTAACGAACCGGCATCAACGCGGAAGAACTGGTTGATCTTCTCCATCACCAGATGGTAAATTTCGCGCGGATCAAGAGATGAGGTAACAGCCGCCGCAATATCGTTCAGCGTAGCCAGCTCGGCCTCGCGCCGTGATGCCTCTTCGATCATACGAAATGAAGTGATTGCCGCCGCAAGCTGGCTGGCCATCAGGCGCGCCACACTGATTTCTTGATCATCGAAGTGTCGTATTTGGCCGAGGGTAGCAAACGCCAGCGCCCCGATAACTGTATCTTGAGCCACCAAAGGAATAACCAGTAATGAGCGAACCTGCGCTTCGTTCAGCATCCCCAACAGTTGCAAGACAACCGGTGAACGATCACCAGGCTGTGGCATGGTAGTCAGATCGAGAATCTGGTACGGTTGCCGCTGTTGGAATGCCTGCTGTATGAGTGGCAAATCACGCAATGGAATGGGCGGTGGTAGGGAAATGCGGGGTGGGAAGGTACTTACCAGAGAAATCGTCTCACCGGCGGGATCGAGGAGCAGTACACCACACAATGATACACCCAAACCCTGAACAAATTCGTTCAAGGTCAACATAAGAAGCTCATCGAGAGTAGCTGCCGTCTCAATCGCAGTTGCGATGCGGAGCAAACCTTGCGTATTCATCGCCGATTGTGCAAGCGAAGATTCCGGATCACTCATAACGCTTTATGTATTTCCAATTAGACGATAGATCGGTGCCATTTCTGTTCCATTGTGAAGATTTACGGGCGTGAGCGGATCGAGCGTAAACCGTCCAGATGGAACTATTTTCAGCACCGTATCAGACACCACAATTTCATCATTACGTGCCAATTGACACAACCGCCGTGCTTCACGCAAGGCTGTACCACTCCATATCATGGTAGCCGATTGCGCCTGACCGACAACACCGACCATCAACTGGCCGGTCGTAATCCCGATCGCCAGCGGCAGGTCAACACCAAACTGCTGGCGCCACTGAATTCGCAAGCGAGCAACTGTGGACTGAATCTGCTGGGCCACCTGAAGCGCTCGGACTCCATCATCGAATTGTGGCTGGGGGAAACCAAATGCCGCGCTGAAACTTATCCCATCTAGGCTCATGTATGCCCCTTGATGTTGATAGACAATGAGACGGCATGCGCTGTCGAACGAAGTGGCAACGTCTTCATACCACTGCTGCGCAGTGAGACCGGTTAGACGCTCTACACTCCGCAAGCATCCATAGACCAGCGTTACCGTGATCACCTGCGGCTGGATTGCCTGCATCAGCTTTGCACGCTGTGCAATCAGTGTGCGCATTGACTCCGGATCAAGATGTTTTTCAAGTATTTGGCGGGCATGAGCCTGCTGTTCTGGTTCGACAATTCCTTCGTAGCGGTAATGAACCAGCATCGTTACCGCGTAGGCCGCTAACACTGAAACCAACGCCAGGGCATGTTGGCTATAGTGATACGGTGCAGGATCGGCCAGGGTTAAGACACCAAGGGGATGATCGCCGTGAAAGAGCGGCACTGCTAGAGCTGATCGCATCAATTCAAGCCCTGGTGTAGGTACCCAGCGTGTATCACGTTCAATATCATCAATGATTGCACCGCGCCGGGACCGTAATACCCAACCGGCCAGTCCATGCTTTAAGATAGGTATTGAAGCAAGATTAAGTGGCAAGACATCACCACCACTCAGCGTCACACGCATACGAATGGTAGATGTAGCATCATCAATCAGTAAGAATGTCCCGTGTTCAGATTCGGTAAGCTCAGCAGCGATGCGCAAAAGCTGCACGAGTGCTTGTTCGAGGTTGGGCTGTTCAGCCATACGCTCAGTGATGTGCTCGAAGAGGGCTAATCGACGTTGATCGCGCTCGGCCCATTGACGATAAATCGACGTCTGGAGATACGCCGTGAAGATAGTGGCAATCTGTTCGAGCAACTGCTGTTGATCATCGTTCAGCCGCACATCTGCACCGGCAAGCATAACACAGAGTGCACCGATTGGCGTTTGCTGTACCCATAACGGCCAATTGATCACCGTGAGTGGTTGTGAAGACGCGGTACTGATCAACTCCCGCATCTGCACACTCGAAAAACGTACCGAATGACGCTCACGAAGTGCACGTCCAATCGCACTGCTATTGATGTCAAAGACTGTTGATCGGTTAGCCTTCCCAACACCCCACGCGGTCGATGGTACCAGTACAGCACGTTCTGCATCGTAGAGGAGGAACACAACCCCATGAACTGGCAGATGTTCAGACATCGCCTCGGCAACCGCACTGAGCATCGCCTCATGATCAATCACAGTACTGAGACGGCTGACAAGCGTGGTCAGTGTTGTAGAACGTGGTACAGCAACTATCGCATCGGTCACCGTCTGGCGCAGTGCAACCAGTGGGTCGTTGTCGGTCAGAGGCGGTAGATCGGCCTGTAATATGCGCTGAGCGTGATCGCGTACTTCACTCAGCGCATAGCGGAGACTGATCCACGCTGCTATCGACAGGGCTAAGCCAACGATACTGCCGAAGAGAAGCGCTACGATCAACCGTAGCGTTGGCCCTCCATTACTCTGCTGCTGAGCTACATCAACCAGCGCATAGAAAAGCAGACCAAGCGCAATTCCGCCAGTCAGGGTGAGGGTGAAGATACGATGAACGGTGCTGCGCGGTAGATACACGGTGGCCCCACGAATTCGTTAAGTGATCGGTCTCGTCATCTCATGAACGTAAAAATGATTGGATATGTTGTGCTTATTATATACAGTTTCGTAAAAAAGATGACCACCTCACAAGTGTGAGTGGTCATCACTATGGAGCGGGAGACGGGGATCGAACCCGCGACCTACACCTTGGCAAGGTGTCGCTCTACCAACTGAGCCACTCCCGCCCATTACTAGAAATATTATACACTATCTAAACAGGTTGTCGAATCGTGCCATGTTGCCGGATCAGGCATTGGTATAATATACGGGCGCCGCACTGCTGCACTCTAACCCTTACGAGTAGAGCAATGGCAACAACCCTTTTGATTCTCGACTTTTCCGGCACGCTTAGCCTTGAGGCCGTTCGATTTGGAACATCAGCACGGTTGGCAATGGCATTACAACAATCGGGGTTGCAGGCGCTAGGAATCGATACCGAGCGCTATTGGAATGATCTGGTCGTACCAACCTGGGTGGAAGGGAGTACTACCCGCATCGGGCTAAGAACACTGCTAAGTCGCAAACTTCAGGAACGCGGCATCCCTTTAGCGACAGCAGTACGATCTGCCGGTCGCTTTACCCGTGCGTATATGGCAGCCTCGGTCATTGATCCGGCATGGCAGCCACTCTTTGCGATCCTGCAATCTAGACCGCAGATTATCCCACTCATCGCAACCGATCACTATGCCGAAGCAACATTCCAGATTGCCGGTGAACTGGCAACCTTGGGTTGGTCAGCCAGAGCATTACGTCGGGAACATAACCGGATCAAGCGGGTGCGCGTCGGCCCGTTGCAGCATACAGCATTGGCGTTCATTGCCAATTCAGCCGATCTCGGAGTTGCTAAAGCCGACCCTCGCTTTTGGCAGTATGTGCAGATCGGGCTACCTGAGCGTGTGACGCAGGTGATCGTTGTCGATGATTTTGGCGCCAATGAAAATCTAGCCGATTTTTATGCCGATCCGACGCGAGTCGAACGCCGTCGTCAACAAACGATCAGTGCCATTGAAGAGGTATTTCACGTTTCGGTGCAGATGATCTGGTTTACGCTGGATCGCAGGATCGAAGAGATTATCCAGAAAATAACCGGCAGCGGATGATTGTGGGTTCCCTTTTTCTTTTCACGACGTTACGGCATTCCTTTCTGCGCTCCACAGCTTTAACGCTTAGCGTCTATCGAGAATACCTGATCGCAGAAGAAGATCGGTTGGGGCACAGCGCTGCTACACCCGTCCATCGATCAGGTTTCATCCGCCGTACCGTGAGCCGATGATACAGATAGGTGCTTAGGGCTGGGCGCGCGGGCCTCCGGCCCGCATCCTGCACGAGTGTCCCGTGAGCCGATGATTCAGATAGGTGCTTAGGGCTGGGCGCGCGGGCCTCCGGCCCGCATCCTGCACGAGTGTCCCGTGAGCCGATGATTCAGATAGGTGCTTAGGGCTGGGTGCGCGGGCCTCCGGCCCGCATCCTGCACGAGTGTCCCGTGAGCCGATGATTCAGATAGGTGCTTAGGGCTGGGTGCGCGGGCCTCCGGCCCGCATCCTGCACGAGTGTCCCGTGAGCCGATGATCCAGATAGGTGCTAAGGCCTAGGTGCGCGGGCCTCCGGCCCGCATCCTGCACGAGTGTCCCGTGAGCCGATGATCCAGATAGGTGCTAAGGGCTGGGCGCGCGGGCCTCCGGCCCGCATCCTGCACGAGTGTCCCGTGAGCCGATGATCCAGATAGGTGCTAAGGGCTGGGCGCGCGGGCCTCCGGCCCGCATCCTGCACGAGTGTCCCGTGAGCCGATGATTCAGATAGGTGCTAAGGGCTGGGTGCGCGGGCCTCCGGCCCGCATCCTGCACGAGTGTACCGTGCCGATGATTCAGATAGGTGCTTAGGGCTGGGCGTGCGGGCCTCCGGCCCGCATCCTGCACGAGTGTCCCGTGAGCCGATGATTCAGATAGGTGCTAAGGCCTAGGTGCGCGGGCCTCCGGCCCGCGCACCCAGAGAAGAGGGTTACTGTTCAGACTCGTTTAGAAGTCCATACCGGCGCCAGCCCCTGGCGTGGCAGCAGGCTTCTCCTCCGGGATGTCGGTAATCAGCGCCTCAGTGGTGAGGATCATACCGGCAATCGAAACCGCATTCTGAACAGCACTGCGCGTTACTTTCACCGGGTCGATAATACCCTGCTCGATCATGCTGCCGTACTGGCCGGTCAGCACGTTATAGCCAATGGTCTTATCGCCCTTCTCCTCCTGCAAGCGGCGGACGTTCGCGATAATGACCGAACCGTCTTCACCGGCGTTGCGAGCGAGGATACGGAGTGGCTCTTCGAGCGCACGGCGCAGGATTTGCAGACCGACCTTTTCATCTTCGTGGGCGACCTGAACATTATCGAGCGCCGGGATAGCGTTCAACAGCGCCACACCACCACCGGGAACAATACCCTCTTCGACCGCCGCACGGGTCGCACTCAGCGCATCCTCGACTCTGTGCTTCTTCTCCTTCAGCTCAGGCTCCGTAGCGGCACCGACTTTGATCACTGCCACACCACCGGCCAGCTTCGCCAGCCGCTCTTGCAGCTTCTCACGATCAAAGTCGCTGGTTGTAGTGGCAATCTGAGCGCGGATCTGCTCAATTCGGGCACGGATAGCAGCCTCATCACCACGGCCCTCGATAATCGTCGTATCGTCCTTAGTCGCGATAACCTTGCGCGCACGGCCCAGGTCTTCAATCGTCGCACTATCGAGCTTGCGCCCAATCTCCTCGCTGATAACGGTACCGCCGGTGAGGATAGCAATATCTTGCAACATTGCCTTGCGGCGATCACCGAAACCAGGCGCCTTAACCGCCAACGCATTAATCGTGCCACGCAGCTTGTTCACAACCAGCGTCGCCAGAGCCTCGCCATCAACATCCTCGGCGATGATGACGAAGTTCTTCGTCACCTGCAACACCTTCTCAAGGACGGGGAGGATCTCTTGGATGCTGCTGATCTTCTTATCGGTGATCAGGATGTAGGGATCATCAAGCTCGGCTTCTTGCCGCTCGACGTTGGTTACCATGTAGCCAGAGATGTAACCGCGGTCGAACTGCATACCCTCGGTGTATTCCTTTTCGAAGGTAACACCCTTCGATTCTTCAACGGTAATGACACCGTCCTTACCGACCTTCTCCATGACCTCGGCGATCAGCTCACCGATCTCACTGTCAGCCGCCGAGTTGGTCGCCACATGCGCAATGTCAGCCCGATCGCGAACCGGTACGGCGCTTGCCTTGATAGCCGCAACCAGTGCCTCGGCACCCCGATCAAGACCACGCTTGAGGAGCATCGCGTTGGCGCCTGCTGCGACAACCTTCAGACCTTCGGTGACGATGGCCTGTGCCAGTACGGTCGCTGTCGTTGTACCGTCACCGGCAACGTCGTTGGTCTTGGTGGCCGCTTCCTTAAGCAGTTGCGCACCCATGTTCTCGAAGGGATCCTTCAGCTCAATCTCCTTCGCTACCGTCACACCGTCGTGGGTTACTGTCGGCGAACCAAACTTCTTATCAATTGCGACATTGCGCCCGCGCGGACCAAGGGTGGTCTTCACCGCATCGGCAACAATATCGACACCACGCTTCAAAGCGCGACGCGCTTCTTCGTTGAAATAAAGCTGCTTTGGCATAGGATCTATAATCCTCCTGTGAGAATAGCACTACTTACGCGACAATACTTATTCCTGGACGATACCCAGAATGTCCTTCTCCGACAAGATCAGGTACTCAACGTCATCGAGCTTGAACTCGGTGCCACTGTACTTGGCAAAGATCACCCGATCGCCAACTTTAACGTTCATTGGGATCAGTTTGCCGTTGTCATCGCGGCGCCCCTCGCCTACAGCCAGCACCGTGCCTTCCATAGGACGTTCTTTGCTAGCCGTATCGGGCAGGAAAATACCGGCTTTTGTCTTCTCTTCACGCTCAACCGGCTTAACTACTACCCGGTCGCCAAGAGGTCGGATGCGGAAATCCGCCATAGCTGCTATCCTCCGTTTACTATGTCTCAGGATACGTTTCGCTGCAACTGATTAGCACTGTCAACACGAGAGTGCTAACCCGTTGGTAATAGTACACAAGATCAGCCGATTTGTCAAGTCAATGTTAGCACTCAGCAACAGAGATTGCTAGCAGGTTTCGATGGAACCACGAGATGCAGAGATGACGAGACACCATCGTTTGAAGATGCCAGGAAGCGCAACAACTGATGCATCCCAATGTACGGCTGTGATAGGGAGATGTCGGAGCGGCGCTTCCTCCCACTTTACGTAGTAGGAATGATGAAAGATGATTCCAGGCGCAGTACGCATCATCCATGCTGTGCTCTGTGGTTTTATTTCCCACCGAGAGCACAGAGGTTTGAGAAAGAATCTCTGTGTACTCTGTGTGCTCCGTGGTTTTATTTCCCACCGAGAGCACAGAGAGCATAGAGATTTGAGAAAGAATCTCTGTGTACATGCCATGCGGGCCGGAAGCCCGCGCACCCAGGTACCGTCCTGACGACGCTTCTCCCCTTCCCGTCCGTTCGCGATACGGCGACGATGCTGAAAACGCTGTTTCAACTGCGTGCCGATCCGAATAGCCGTCTCACAGTGCAACGGTGGCAACCCATGCACGATGACATCTTGCCCACTGCCGGACGATCTGGTTATGATATGCATAACATGTAGCGATAGACACCAGTTTTCATCGGCGAGATCGGTCTCGCCTACGAATGAAGCACATTGTATGGATGAACTCTTTGCGTTACACTGGAACGGCCAACCCTTTATCCTCTTCAGCCCGCCGCATCTAATCGCCTTGATGTGCGTTGTACTGGCCTGTTTGTGGATACTGGGGCTGGGTCGTCGGTTATCACCAACCGCTGGGCGTATCTGGCGGTATACGCTGGCAGGCATTCTCGCCATCAATGAAATAGCTTACAATGTCTGGTTCTGGGTCCACGGCCTCTGGTCGATCCAGTACATGCTGCCGTTACACCTCTGTATGCTGTTCACCTGGCTCAGCGTGATTATGCTGCTTACACGCAGCTACCGCATCTTCGAATTTGCCTATTTTATGGGTATCGGCGGTGCAATCCAGGCCCTGCTCACACCCGACATCGGTGTGTATGGCTTCCCGCACTTCCGCGCCTTTCAGAGTTTCATCTCACACGGGGGTATTGTGCTGGCAGCGCTGAGTATGATCGCACTGGAAGGGTACCGTCCCACCCGGCGATCGGTAGGACGGGTGATCATTGGGGCAAATCTCTATATGGCCGCAGTCGGCGTGGTGAACTGGCTCCTTGGCAGTAACTATCTTTTTCTAGCGCATAAGCCATACACGCCGAGCCTGCTCGATCTGCTCGGACCGTGGCCGTTCTACATTATCTGGATGGAGGTCCTCGGCATTATAACGATTCTCATCCTCTACCTGCCGTTTGCCATTATCGATCTGCGTCAGAGATCACCAATAATTGCGAGCAAACGATGACGATAGTCGGCGCCCGCCAATACATTCCAGCATTCGGGCAACTCGGCTCGCAAGGTCGCCCATTCAGCCTCTCTTTCCGCCATGTATTCTGCGACCGCGGTATGGTGTACAGTGTACGGCGCCAGAAGACCGCGTGCGACACTAATATCATTCAATGCGCCGAGATGATCCTGAAAATCGATCAGTGGTTGCAAGAGATCATTCAACCGCTCACCAACAATATCACCGATCAGCTCGAGCGCATAGCGCAGGCGCTTACCAGCGATCCGCATGGCATGCAGGCTGGCATCATCTTCGGGTAAGCCGTTGCGGTCATACGAACGAAGCGCCTCATAGTGTGCATACAGCATACTTCCGGCCTGATCGCGCACTCGTGGTCGGTCATCCCAACCCGTAGAAAAACACGCCAGTTGCGCTAACCCCCGCAGCTCACGTTCATACTGATCGCTTGAAAGATGAGCGAGCAGTTCGGCGTGTGCAGCCATTCGCTTGGCGCGTACCGCCTCGATAATCGGCTCTAAACCAAGAATATTGCGATGAGTCATGTCGCTCAGCAATACATCACGGTCACGGATAGCGCTTGCTTCGCGGGCCAGTGTGCGTACCATTTCGGTTGCCCGCTTAGCAGGCTTGACCGGTACAACCGGCGCAAGTAAACGGAGGGCTGCACGTATCCGGCGCGTCGCCACGCGCAGATCGTGAACCGCCTCGATGGTTTCGTCATCTTTCACTGCCCGCGCCGTCTGTTGCAGTCGTCGGAGGTGCCGACGCAAGACAACTCGTCCTAATTCAGCAAAGGACACCTCACCCGAAGCGTACCAATACGGTAGTAACTCAGTCGGCTCATCTTCACCGGCAACCGCTTCGACAACAGAACCCTCACTCTGTACCACTATTTCCGGTCGCGTACCGATCACACGCTCCCACAAATCTGCTTTGGCCGATGCCCGCTCGGCATCAACCGCAGCATGAGGACCACTTACGATCAGGCGTAGGCGACCATTCTGCGATGCTACCTGAACCTGCGTCGTTTGCGTTTGGCTGTAGTCGAAGCCATCAGCGACCCGAACGATTGCGGCGAGTTGGAGGGCTAGCCTGCGATGCCGTTTCTTGAGGCACAACACGGAGGGTTCGATCTGAAAGCGCGGTTTCCGCCGGTGAAGAGCGATAATTGCCCCTAAGATAGCCTGTGTAACCGTATCACCTAGTGAATGGCGCAAAACAATGTCGCGGCCAACCAGATGATGCTCAGCCGGATCGGTCGTTAAACCGACGTTGTGCAACAAAGCACCGGCTTCGACCAGATCGCGATCGGTCGCTGACCAGCCGTGCTTCGGTTGCAACGCATCAAACAAGGTTAAGGCATGCTTGGCTACCTGGCGGGCATGAACTCGATCAACCCGATACTGTGTGAGAAGCTGCTCGAGGTAGTCGTCAAGATGAGTGATATTGGTCATGTTAATCTCTCCAGGCCACCACTCGCATACAAACGACATCAACGACGTTGTAACAATGCCATTCCCCGCTCGAGCTTACTCTGACGTTCAGGAGTTAGCTTGATCAACGAGCGGAGTGCATTCGCTAATTCGGTGAGATCGTAGACCGATCCGGCAGGCAAGACTTCAAGTTCCAGTTCGCAAATCGGGGCCTGATGCTGTCCGGCATAAATAGTACCTCGATCCAGACAAATTTCGACCCGATCACGTCCATCACGCATCGCATGGATGATCCGGCGTGTCGTCTCGATAGTGAGCAATGGACGAACCGGCGCACCTAACAGCAAGGCCTGAGCCAGATCACGAGCCGGCCCAGCCGGCCAATGCACAGGATTGGGATCATCGCCGGGAAATTCAAACTCTGCCCGATGATGAATACCGTTTTCATCGAGGCGAGCTGGCCCTTTAAGGGTAATGATCGAGCGATGACCGATCTGGCGAACGCGCAACCCATAGCGAGCCTGCGCCAGCCGACCATCAGCACTGTCGTAATAAGTATTGCGCTGATGTTCGGCAGCCATAGTGCGAAGCGTGTACGGACCGAGTGCATTCAGTGCAGCTAGCCGATCCAGATCGGCAGCACTGACCTTGAATTTGGCTTCGATTTCCACAGGAATCCTCTCTGCATCATTGTATTGAATCAGGACACGAGGTATCTCGATAGAAGCAATAAAGACGGCCCCTTATCCTACTACGTACATTCTACTGCATTATAGCGCGCCTTCCATGAACCGGTAAGAGAGTGGTTTTGAAATCGTCCGCCGCTGCTGTCGATACCCCCCAACTCCTGCATCCGGCCCGCGTTCGGTGGTAGGCGATAACCAAGCATCGGCTGGTGTATCACATCTTCGGCAAGCGACGGGCCAAAAGGGTGGAACCTACCCCTAGCGCAGGAAGTTTCTGCTGCCCTGAAGTGCCTATAGCAGTGGCATCTCCTCTTTAGAGCATGATCAAAAACCTGGGCTTTTGCTGAGGCGCGACCGTAGGAATGTTGGCAAGCAATCGACCCTCACCATCTCCCTTGCCCCCTTTCAACTCCCACATGGGGCGAGGAAGGGGAGTAGCATGGCTGGCGCGAAAGTATGTTGGTAACCTATCATGCAATGATTGCGCGGGTACGGTGCATGACCAATAAGAAATCTGGGTTTTTGATCAGGCTCCTGGAAGGCCGGAAGTGGGTCGTGCGAGAGTCCCCTGGTACGAGTGAGGGAGGCGTAAAAATCCGCTCCTCTTGCGTACTAATGGCCTGATGAGTCCAGAAAAGAGGGATAGCGGTCGCACCTGTCGCTGATCTTCTTCCTGCTTAACTCGATTCGGCGGTACGCCGTCGCCAGCGCTGGCGGAGGATGGAGAGAGCATTACGCTGGTAGAACAGCCACTCGATCAGCAGCATGATCAGAGCGGCCAATGCCAGCCAGCGCCAAATCTCCTGGCGGCCATCGCGCTCGCGGGCAACCGTGCTTTGCGCCCCGCTAAGCTGAGGAATGGTTAAGTCGCGCTGAGGAGCTATCCGCGACTCGTTTGGCGCAAACAGATTAACCGCAAAACGACGGCTGGCAATCACGGTATTACCACGCCGTTCTTCAAGGGTATAGATACCGGGCAGATCGGTATTGGTGTAAAAGGTCTGGTTCGCTCGTATCTGCACCAGTCCATCGCGCGAACTAACGACCTGACCATCTGGGCGAATGATCCGTACCTCCTCAATGCTGCTATCAACCGGTGCCACAATTGGTTGACCGGTAGTGAGTTGGAGACTGCTCACCGGTAGGAGATACTCGATCATGTTGGAAAGGAGGATCGGAAACGCGATATTCAGCGGAAGATCAGACGCATGGAGATCAAAGGCCAATACCACAATGCGCCTGCCCTCACGTTCGCCGGCTAGCAAGAGTGGCCCCCCATCGCTATCGACGATAACCCGCGCCCACGAACCGGAAACGATGCGCGGTGCACGCAAAATATTGACATCGGTGAAGCGTACATTGCGCAAGATCGGGTCTTCGAGAGCGGTCGGACGAACGAGCGGGAAGTCGAATTCACCGGTTATCGAGAAGAGTTCAGTGCTTTGCAGAGGGCCGATAAAGAGCAGGTTACCAGGTGGCAGTGTCGCAGGAACGGTTCCATCGAAGATCGTCAATGGAATTTCAGCCGCGCTTTCGGGGAATGTGGTGGTTGTCGTTGGTACCTGCACCACTTCCAAACCAGGCAGCAGGGAAAGACCGGTTTGCAGGAAGCGATTGCCATCGCTGACCAATCGTACCCGCACCGTTTCTCGTTGCGGACTAACCGCGTAAGCCCGATCATCGACCGGCAGGGCATCACGCTCATCGAGGCGTGCTTCGATAATACTCACCGTTGCTGGGATCGGTTGAGTTAAGCTCTGCTCGCGCCCTGGTTCAATAGTTAGATCAATTGCAAAGTCGAGTTTCCCATCGAGATAGATCGACATGCGACGAGTAACCGGTCTATCCCCGTAATTTGTTGCCTGCACAAATAGAGTCTGCTCGAATGCGCCGGGTTGGAGGGCAATCGCGTTGATCGCCACATTGTCGGCGGAGCGTCCGATGGGGAAATAGCGCACTCGCGCCGGAACACGCAGACCATCGGGAATCTTAACGTTACCGTCGGAGATAATAGCTACCTCACTGTCGGGTTCACGGGCGGCGAGGGCCGAGGCCAGCGTCAGCGCCTGGCTCAGATCGGATTGGTTGCTGTAGCTTGGTTGAATCTGCTCGATGACACGCCGTAGCTCGCGACGATCACTCGATGAGGCAATGGGTGCTTCCATCTGACCGCCGATTGCAATGATCGTTGCCCGACCATTGTCGGGCAACTGGTCAATCAGTGCCATCGCCTGCCGCCGGGCTGCCTCAAGGCGGGAAGGTGGTTCATCGGTGGCCAGCATACTGGTCGAGCGGTCGAAGATAATGATCAGGTTTGCGCCGCTGATACCAGTGACCGGAATAAATGGACGGGCCAGAGCCAATACCAGCAACAGCATGAGTAGTAACTGCAACAGCAATAACAGATTGCGGCGCAATTTTTGCCACGGTGCATTGGCTTCGATGTCGCGCACCATGCGTTGCCAGAGGAAGGTTGACGAAACTACACGCTCTTCCCTGCGTAGCTTGAGCAAATACATGGCCACAATCATCGGGCCAACAATCGCCGCTGCGATCAATGCTAGAGGAGCCAGAAATGACATAGAACCTGCTCGGATGTGATTGGGTAGCCAACATTCTGCCGGCTACACTACCTGATCATGCTTGCTTAATCATTTGCACAGCGACACGTTCAGCAGCGAATGGTGCTTCGCCACGGGCAATAAGATCGCGCAATTCGGCAATCGCTGTATGCAGGGCCGCATCAGTCGCGGGATCGGTTTGGGCAATCCCAAGTGCTTCGTACTCGGCGAGATCGACCAGTTCGATCTGAAGACGGTCGGCACTCACAATGAGATCAATTTCCAAATCTTCTGTTTCAATCGCTGTTTCGCCGATCCGTGCCGGACGGGCCAGATTGCAATACCAACCGCGAATGGCGCCATCAGGTCGTTGCACACGGAAGATGTTATACCAGCGATCGGTGTAAAATGTTTCGATCAAGGTATCGCCCGGTTCGATACTAAACAGACCGAGATCAACCGGGCCCAGGCGCCATTCGGCGCACACGGTTACACTCCGCTCATCACGCTCGATCACCGTTGCCGGGTAGCGAATCGTCTGACCTTTTGCCGGTTTGATCAAACGGACTTCGATCATCGCACAATACCAGCGCGTCGCAACTGCGTGAAGACAAACTCTTCAATCGGAATAGCCGTATTTACCGGCACATACCGGATTCCCCGCCCACTGCAAAACGTCTCAATCTCTTGCTGCCAGCTTTGCAGTGACTCACGGTAGCGCTGAAGCACATCAAGATCGGCACTGATCTCAACCGCCGGTCCGCCTTCGCTATCAACCAGACGGATGTCACCTTCAATTGGCGGATCGATCTCTTGCGGTGCCAGGATGTGCATAATCGTAATTTCAAAGGGACGTGCCGTAAGCGCACGCAAAGCATCGCGCCAGCCCGGATCAAACAGATCAGAGCAGAGTAAGAGCGGGCCGGCGCTGCGGGCAGTCTGAAGATAGGTACGGCAGAACTGCGTCAGGTTCACGGTACTACCGACCTCAAGACGCTGCAAAAACTCAAACAGTGCCACTGCCCCACGCTTGCCACGAATCCCACTGACCGCCGCCGGACGACCACCAAACGCCGTGACATTCACCCGATCAAGATTACTTAGCGCAATATAGCCAAAGGTAGCAGCGATCTGGCGGGCATAGTGAAGCTTTTCTGGGTTGCCCCAGGCCATACTGCGACTGGTATCTACCAGCAGGTGGACGTTTAACTCCTCTTCGGCAACGAACAGTTTGAGGTAGAACCGCTCAGCACGTGCGTAGAGATTCCAGTCAATTTGACGAATATCATCGCCAGCCGTGTATGGCCGAAAATCGGCAAACTCAACCGACGAGCCACGTTTCGGGCTTCGTCGTTCACCTTGCAGATCGCCCGCCATTGCACGTCGGGTTTGCAAAGCCAGACGATCAAGCTTGCGCAGAAACGTAGCGGTGAGCAATGGCTCAGCCATCACTCCTCCTTGACCGCTTCCAAAACGCCTTTCACCACATCATCAGCACTGATGCCCTCGGCCTGAGCCTCAAAATTGAGCACCACCCGATGGCGTAATGCCGGCAACGCGGCCAGGCGCAGGTCACCAAACGAGACGTTGTAACGTCCATCGAGCAGCGCTAAAATCTTACCGGCCAGGATCAGGGTTTGCATCCCACGGGGTGATGCGCCATAACGCACGTACTGTTTGGTGATTGCCGGGGCATCTTTGCTCTCTGGATGGGTAGCAGTAATCAGGCGGGCCGCGTAACTCAAGACATGGCTGGCAATCGGCACCGTGCGCGCCAGTTCTTGCATTTGCAAGATCATCGGCCCATCGGCAACATGGCGCGCTGTTGGCTGGCGCGCACCGGTTGTTCGTTGCGCAATTTCGACCAATTCGGCAGCAGAAGGGAAGGCGACGTTAATCTTGAAGAAGAAGCGGTCGAGTTGCGCTTCTGGTAACGGATAGGTTCCCTCCATCTCTAGTGGGTTCTGGGTCGCCAGCACAAAGAACGGTTGTGGCAATTTATGGATCGTTTTGGCAACCGTTACCGTGCGCTCCTGCATTGCTTCCAGCAGGGCCGATTGGGTCTTGGGAGTAGCACGGTTGATCTCATCGGCCAGCACCAGGTTTGCGAAGATGGGGCCAGGCTCGAAACGAAATGACTTGTGGCCGTGGGCATCTTCGCTGATCAGCGTGGTACCGATAATATCAGCCGGCATCAAGTCGGGCGTAAACTGAATGCGCGAGAACTTGCAATCGATGACATCGGCCAGTGTGCGCACCAGCGTGGTTTTGGCGAGACCGGGAACGCCTTCCAACAGCGCGTTACCACCGGCCAGCAGGGTAATAATGACTTGCCGAATCAGTTCGTGCTGACCGACGATAACCTGCGAAACTTCGGCTTCAATCTGTTGCGCACGCTGCCGAAACTCTTCCGGCGACATCATCACCCCAGTTTGGGGAACAGCAGTCATGCGGTTCTCCTTTGTTATGGTTCAAGGCGCGAGAAGTATTCGCGCACGAGGTCTTGCAAATAGATCGGTACACTGCCGCGGTCGAGCGCTTCAGTGGCAGTCCGCTGGTATTCGGGAAAGATTTGTTCGTAAGGAACAACTGAAGGATTGTTTAACCCGCTTTGTTGACCCTGACCAGGACGCACTTCGCTGCTTCCACCACTGTTCTGCTGACCCGGAATGAAGTCAGGTTCACCCTGTTGACCAGAGGGACGGAACGGTCGATAGACCAGATCTTGATTCCCACTCTGGCCCTGCTGTGATGCGGGACGGTTAGGATCAACATCTCCTGAAGCATTGCTCTGCTGTTGACCGAGATGATCAGCCGTTGAACCGCCACCCTGACCGGGCTGACCCTGCTGCCCCTGACCAGGTTGACCTTGCTGGCCTTGACCAGGCTGACCGGTCTGACCTTGCTGGCCCTGGCCCTGCCCCGCTTGCCCCTGTGCTTGCTGCCCTTGCTGGCCCTGGCCCTGCTGGGCCTGCTGGCCCTGACCATTTTGCCCGGCTTGCGCAATCTGCTGACGAGCGGTCTGCGTGTTCGCCAGTGCCTGTTGCACAGCCTGCTGATTGGCCACCGCCGCCTGAGCATTGCTCGCCTGCTGTGCGGCCTGTTGCAGTGCCTGCGCCGCCGCCTGGTTATCACCACGTTCGAGAGCCTGAGCTGCATCTTGCAGCGCCTGCGCCGTCGCCGGATCGGCTGCGGCCAGTTGAGCCGCCTGCTGCGCCAGCTCATCGGCAAGTGCCTGCCGTTCGGCGGCGCTCATTTGATTGAGGCTGTTTGCCAGATTTTCGAGTTGCTGCCGTAACTGGTCAAGCGTTGGCCGAGGCGAGGTCTGATTGTTAGAGAGTTGTTCAAGCCGCCGTGCCAATTGTTCGAGCGCCGCCTGACGGAGATCGGTTTGCGGATCGAGCCGCTGCCGAAGCTGCATTTCGGCGCGGGCAATGTCGGCCAGCGCCTCCTGTCGATCACCGGGATTGCGTGACAGTTCCTCTTGCAATTGACGCAGAATCTGCTGCAATTCCTCACGCTGTGCTGGCGTCAAGTCTTCGCGGTTCGCCAGCTCCTCTTCCAACCGGGCAAGCTGCTGGTTCACCTCTTCAATCATCTCGGCTACCGCCGCCCGTTCGGCCAGAACGCGCTCCATTGGATTGGGAAGGGTCAGTAAGGCAATCAGCGCCGCAAGCGGCAACAACGCCCACAACAGTGGTCGGCGTGGCACGCTGATCGGGAGCTGCCGCGGATGAAGCTGTGCCGCCACCGTGCAGGCGTCGGCCTGCTGATACGATGTCAGCGGTGTCGTGGCACCGGTCTCGTACAGTTCAATTGCGGTCGAGAGGCGTTCGCGCAGATTGAGCAACAGGTCAATACGCTGTGCGGCTCGACGCAGAGGAAGGGGCCTGAATACGATAAAGCCGATGATGACCATCAGCCAGAGCACGATCGGCATCAAAGCCCACCAGATCAGATTGGGGATGGGTGTTAGCCAGCCAACAGCCGCCACCAGCACACAGACCGTCAGTGCCAACCAAAGCGTGCGGCTGGCCAGCACTAAACCGTCGTTGATGCGCAATTTTATGCTTAGCGGGCGCACGTATCGGCGCACTATCTGATAGGGCGAAGGGTTCATTGCCTGCGTCATTGCCTGTCCTTCCTGCTACGACGTAGCGGTTATCAGTATCGTACCACACCTATGACGCCGCAGCACCCGCATCGGTTCCCAGATTACTCTTCCCGTCGCCAGACATGACGCTCAACCACCTGACGCACCAGCTCGCCGCGCTCCCAAATTTCAACCACACGCTGGCTAATAATCGTTGTGGTGACGCTCACCGGTGTTGTCACCGTCGGCGGAGAAACGACCGGTACAGGCACGGTTGTGATTGCCGATGCCGCCGATGAAGCACCCATACGGTGACGCAGCCATGCCCGTCCGGCTTCTACAGCCAGCGTTGCGACACCGAGGGCCAATGCTGCACCGATCTGACGCATCTGCATTGGCGAAAGCGCGAGGGGAAAGTTTCGCGGAGCCAGAGCCGATTGCTCACGTGGCGCTAGCGCATCTTGTTCGGTGAGCGCCGCACCGCACGCGCCGCAGTACCGATTTTCAAGCGGGTTGCCATGGCGACAAGCCGGACAGATCCGTTCAACCATACGCTCACCTCGTTGGCAAAGAGAGATAATACCGACTGATGTGTTGTAGACAGATGTATTATACCCGAATCGAGTGCAGGTGTCCTGGCGAAAACCGCGACGTGCCGCTGTCAATCGGAATGAAAACACGGAACGTCGCTGTGGGAGAAGCGTATGTCTGCGAGAGCGA
>Ga0308418_1000475_pt1 | contig 23502 bp, 24 predicted proteins | sample HotsprSampleR4cd_FD_203517 | JGI IMG/M metagenome (GOLD analysis project Ga0308418, IMG submission 203517) | Hot spring phototrophic mat microbial communities from Mushroom Spring, Yellowstone National Park, Wyoming, United States - 20090729_R4cd ... | reverse complement strand
TCAATAAAAAATTTTTTGTCTTGAAAGCGATTTTCCAAAATTTTAACCTTTGCTTCACCCTTTTTTATCTCAAAGATATTTTTTGGCAAATTCTTTTTTTCAATATCCAAAACATAAACTTCGTATTCATTTTTTTTCGATTTTACTCCTTTTGGTACAAAATGCAAAACTGTTTTACTTTGTTTCCATATAATTTCTTCATCAGTTACCAAATCATTATCGGAAATATAAAGATAATTTTGCGGTTTAAAATATTGATAATATTTAAAGATTGTTAAAATAATAAAAAACAAACAAATTACCCAAATTGTTTTATTGAATTTAATTAATTTTTCTAAAAAATAGATTCCCGATGCGGCCGTTAAAGCCACAAACACTGAAGTCGGCGCCAAAAAGCGCCAAGGAAACTGTAAATTCCAAAGCATTTTAAAATTTCTCCATAAAATATCAGAATAAGGAGTTGTCATCCATAAACCAAAAATCATCAAAAATAAAAAAATAATAAAGTTTAAAATAAGAAAAAAATCTTTTTTTCTTACCTTAAATAAATAAATCACAAAAAAAATAAAAGAAAGTCCGATTAAAAAAATTGGTACTTTACCAATTTGAAAACTCATTCCATCCTCTATTCCTTTAATCGATGCCCCAAATCCCCAAGGTGAATACCAAAACTGATAAGGATAAATAAAATGATCACGATAATCCCCAAGCCCCTTATCCAAAAAAGTAAACTGTTTCTCGAAAAACATTGGCAGCCAATAAAAAGAAGATAAAGATAAACCAAAAATAAAACCAATCAAAAAATATTTAAGAAACAAAAATTTCTTTTTTGATAAAAACCAATAAAATAAAAACAAAAAAAATAAAAAGAAAAAGGTAGAAAAGGCAATTAATTGATGAGTTAAAATCAAAAAAGAAAACGCCAACCCAAAAAACAAACTATTTTTTAAATTTGGTTTTTGATAAAGATTAATTATTGTCAAAAATAAAAAAGGAATAATTGCCATGGTAAAAAAATCCGCCAAAGCCCCCCGAACATAAGCATTAACCGCGTGATAAAAAAGATAGTTATATAAACAAGAAGCTAAGAAAGCAACTGGCTTGGAAAAAAACTTCCTGGCTAAAAAAAATATCGACAAAGTCGATAAAATAAACCCAAAAATAAAAACTAACTTTATTGACCAAATCAAAGAAAAACCTAAGCGATAAAAAATTAAAGCCAAATAATAGACCAAAGGTGGATAAAAATTAAATAGTGGATCACCAAAACCAAAAGTTAATTTATCAACCCAGCGAGAATATAAATAACCTTGATTAACTGCCTCATTTAAAAGATAAAGTCTTACTGGATGCTGATTATCATGAATAGTAAAATAGAAGGGATTTAAAAGGGAAATAAAACTTGGAATTGATATAATTAAAAGAAGAAAAATATCAATTAAAAAATTATTTTTTTTCATTTTTTTTATTATACCAACAAAATAAGAAAATGGATCATCGCTATAATTTAAAGAAAAAAACCGTCAAAAGTATTTTTAGTCTTTTTTTTCAAAGTGGGTACTCGGCTTTTTTGGGCCTTTTAGCCAATTTAATCTTAACCATCGTTGTTTCACCAAAAATCTTTGGTATTTATATTACTCTTCTATCAGCCATCTCCTTTTTAAATTATTTTTCTGATATTGGTTTGGCCGCTTCTCTTATTCAAAAAAAAGGAGTTGATGATGAGGATATAAAAACGGTTTTTACGGTCCAACAAATTTTAATTATTACGCTTGTTGTCCTGGGAATATTGGCAACCCCTTTTATTAGTCACTTTTATAATTTACCAAAAGATGGGACATATCTTTATCTTACTCTTATTCTTTCTTTTTTTATCTCTTCTTTAAAAACCATTCCCTCAGTTTTTTTAGAAAGAAAAGTCGAATACGAAAAAATTGTTTTTGTTCAAATCGTTGAAAATACCTTTTTTTATCTTTTAGTAATTATTTTTGCTCTTCTTAGCTTTGAACTGAAAAGTTTTATTATTGCGGTTATTTTTAGATCCCTTACCGGCCTTTTTTTAATTTATAAACTTTCGCCATGGAAGATAAGGATTGGTTTTAATAAGAGTCGTTTCTCCCAACTTATTTCTTTTGGTCTTCCTTTTCAAACTAGTTCATTTTTAGCTTTATTTAAAGATGATTTAATTATTTTATATCTTGGTAAAGTGATTGGCTTTGAAGGAGTAGGTTATATTGGTTTTGCCAAAAAATGGGCTGAGGTACCAATAAGAATTATTATGGACAATGTCACCAAAGTTTTATTTCCAGCCATTTCTCGAATCCAAGATGATAAAGAAAAAGTAGGTCAATTAATCGAAAAAGTTTTGTGTTATCTTACCGGATTAATTGCCCCATTAATGGTTTTTGGCTTTTTTTTAATGCCAAAACTTTTGGCAATTATCCCTCGCTATCAAAAATGGCAAAAAGCTTTGCCTTTATTTAATATCTTTCTTTTTTCTTCATTTTTAGTAATTTATTATGCGCCATTGATTAATGTCTTTAATGCCTTAGGAAAAGTAAAAAAATCATTTTTCTTCATGCTTTTTTGGACAATAATTATTTGGATTTTTACTCCTTTTTTCACTAAATTTTTTGGTTATTTTGGTTTTCCCCTAACACATCTTTTTATTTCGTTAACTTTTCCTTCAGTGGTTTTATCAATGAAAAGAGAAATTTCTTTTAATTTTTTAAAACCGATTACCCCCTTTATCGTTTCTTCTTTTTTAATGTTTGTCACCCTTTTTCTTTTTAATCACTTTTTTTTGATAAACAATCCTTACTTTAATTTTTTCTTTAAGATAGTGATTGGAGGTTTAACCTATATTCTTACTCTTAACTTATTATTTAAGATTAAATTGATTCACGAATTAAAAAAAATATTTCTTTAATAAAAATTAAAGGTAGCCTCCTTTTTTTAATCTTAAAATTAATTGACTAACTTCTTCTTTTTTTAAATAGAGATCAGTTTGGATATTAAATTCTGAAGGACTTTTTTTGGCTTTGATTTTAAGATTGTCTAAATTAACATAGTTTTTTTCAACCCAGTCCAAAAAGAACCGACCAAATTCCTCAGCTGGTGTCATAAAGATTGAGCCTTGATGATTAAAGATTAAAATTAAGGGTTTGTTTTTTTTAAACTGCGATAAAAAGTCATTTTTTAGATATTCATCTTCCCTAAATTGAGGAAGAAGGGTGGGGTATTTTCCAGGAAGTCTTCCTTTTTTAACAAAAAACTCATGATGCGGTTCATAAGGACCAATCCAATAATACTCATTTTTCTCAATAATTTGGTCGATAAAATTAGCAACATAAGAAAAGTTATAAACTGATGGCATTTTCTGGGTGAAAACAGAAAAAAATTTATGGTAAAAATTTTGTCCCAAAAAAATAAAAGAAAAAAAGCCAAAAATAAAAAGAAGAATTTGGGTTAATCGGGCAAGATCTTTGAAAAAAACTTCTTTAAACTTTTTTTGATATAAAAAATAGAAACTAAAAATAGCTGAGATTAAACCTAAAACTAAAAACAAACTTGCCTGGTAGTCGGTTTCTGAGAATTTTTGGATATTACTTCGTGGAGCAGAAAAAGATAAAACAAAAAAATATATTATCCCAATTGGTAATCTTTTTATTAACAAAATTAAAAGTAAAGTCAAACTCCCCAACCCGGAAAAAACTCCAATTGGTAAATACAAATCTAAATGTTTGATATAAGTTAAAAGTACCACATAATTGGCCCAAAAATTATCAATCAAAGTTAAAGCAAATTTAAAGGGATTAAAATGAGCACCTTTTACATAATTGGGAATTGAGATATAAAGTTTAGTATTGTAAACAAAATTGGCAAAGTAAAAATCAAAAAAAGTTCTTGTTAAAAAAAGATATAAGGTATAGACAAGATAAGGTAAAATGCTGTAGAAAATAAATAAAACAATCTTTTTTTTATCACCTAATAAAAGATAAAGTTGCCAAAGATATAAAAAGAAAGTTAAATAAACAAAAGTCGCCGAGGAAAAAACCAAACAAAAGTTTAAAAAAGAAACCAAAATAAAAATAAAAGATTTTTCTTCTAAATCTTTTTTAAAAAAAGTTTGAAGAAGTAAAAGCCAAAAAGAAAGACTAAAAAATAAAACTGAAAGACTATCAGCTAAATACAAATGAAACCAAAAATACAAAGCGGTTAACGGATAAAAAGCTAAAAAAATAAGATAAAATGGATATATTTTTTGATGTTTTTTTCTAATATAAAAAGCCAAAAAAGAAAGCAAAACAAAATTAAACAAGGACCAAAGCAAGCGAAAGATTGTATAGGAACCAAAACTAAAACTTAAAAAAATTGCTGCCAAATACCAAGCCAAAGGTAGATGATGATCAAAAAAATCACGATAGGGAAAACCACCATTTAAAATCGACTTTCCTGCCAAAAGATTAACAAACTCATCAGGATAAGAAACGTAACGAGCGTTGAATAAAAAAACAAAGAAAGAGAAAAGAAAAACCAAAAACTGCCAAAAATTATCTTTTAAAAAATTTTCTATTTTCTTTAGCATAAACAAAAAATAAGTAAATTAAATTTAATCCCAAAAAGACTGATATTATTATATGTTTTTGATTAATTTTTTCAACTGTATCCCATCCGCCCAAAAAAAGATAAGGAAAATAAGAAAACAAAAGACCGGCAAAAAAAAGATTTAGTCTTTCAACTAACTTGGGAAAAAAAGGGTAAAAAGCAAAAAAAATCAAAAAATACCAAGGCTGAATCTCTGAAAAAAAAGTAAGATAAAGGATTAAAATGAAGATTAAAAACAAAGATAATATTTTTGCCAATTTTTTATTTATAATCAAAAAGATAAGCGGTAAAGAAAGATATTTTATTCCTCCACCAATGATAAAAAAAATTGCGCTTAATAATTTATCTTTTTTCCTTATTAAAAAATATATTGCCAAAACCGAAAAACTCAAAGCAAGTAAATCATTGTGATTGTTAATCAATCCCTCAACGATAATTAAAGGATGAAATGCCAAGATCAAACTCCATTTTTTATCGACTTTATAGGAAAAATAAATCATTAAAAAATAAAACAAAAACCAAGTCAGCTTAAACAAAAAAAAGGCCAAAAAAAATTTACCAAAAGAAAAAAAAGAAGGAATGGCGGTTATTGGTAAAAACGTTGGACCATAGGGATAAGTTCGGTGAGTCCAGTGCATAAAACGAGTCCAAGAATCTTTGGGAAAATCTAAGGCAGAAAATTGATAAGGATTTTTGCCATAAAAAGTTAAGATTTTGGCATCAAATAAATAGTTAAAAAAGTCATGAGATAAAAAAGGATAAGAAAATAAAGTAATTATCCCAATTAAAAATGCTGTTTTTAAAACATTAATTTTTTTTCTTTGAAAGTAAAAATAAAAATAAAAAAGCAATAAAATAAATAAAATATAAACTAAAGTCGACCAAAAACGTTGATAATAACCAAAATAAACCATCAAGTTTCTAAAAAAAGTCCAAAAAGGATTATTAAATAAGGTAAAATTAGGATCAACTAAAGCATATGAATAAAAAGAAAAAAATAAAATCAAGAGAAAATAAAAAAATATCATATTCGTTTATTGATAATTTTAAAATTTTATTAATTAAATATCAAACTTTAATTGTTTTTTTGTTAACATTAACAATCTTTATCACTTTTTCATACCTTCGCTTTTTCAATTTAGACAAACTTTTTGTTTTTGATTGGGATCAGGAAAATATTTGTTATTCGGTAAAAAATATTATTAATGGAAAACTAACTTTAATTGGCCCGCGAGTCTTCAGTGATGCTGGATTTTTTTTGGGCCCTTATTTTTCTTATCTTCTTGTTCCTTTTTTTATAATTACCAAACTTCACCCAAAGGCGTTAATTTTTTTTGTGATTTTTGTCAATATTTTATTTTTTTGGCTTTCATTTTTTTTATTAAAAAAAATTTTTGGCAAAACTACTTCTATCTTATTTTTATCTTTTTGGACGATTAACTTTTATTTAATTCACTTTGATACAGTTGGTTGGTGGCCGGTAGTTTTGCCTTTGGGAATAATTTCGACTTTTTATTTTTTGAAAAAAATCTATGAAAAAAATAAACTCTCTGATTGGATAATTTTAGGATTAGTTTTGGGTTTTTTTGTTAACATGCACTTTCAGTTTGTTTTTATTATCCTTTTTTCTTTAATGTTTTTGTTAATTTCTCTAATAAAGAGAAAAATTATACTAAAGAAAAAAAATATATCTTTATTTTTAATCTCGTTTATTTTGATGTTTCTTCCCCTTTTTCTTTTTGATCTTCGTCATCAATTTTTAAATACTAAAGCATTTTTTAACTTTTTCTTTGGCTCAGAAAAAGCTTTGAATAAAGATCTTTCTATTTGGTGGTCGGTTTTTGGCAATTTTCTAAAACCTCTTATTTTGGTGGGTGATCCATTTAAAAATCAATGGCCAACAAAAATTTTTTATTTTTTAAATCTTTTTATTATTTTTTTTCTTCAAAAAAAAGAAAAAGGTTTTAAAAAAAGATTTTTTCAATCATCATTAATTTTATGGATTTTTTTTCCTTTGGCCTTTATGTTTTGGGGTAAAAGACCGGCAGAGTACTATTTTATTTTTTTGTATCCCTTTATTTATCTTACCTTAATAAACTTTTTTACTAAAATAAAAAAATCATTAATTTTAATTTTTATTTTAATTTTTATATTTTTTTCAACTAAAAAGAATATTTTCTCTACTTTTAAAAACAATTACTTTGGTTTTTATTACAAAGAAAAAATCGCCAAAATTATCAAGGAAAAAACAGAAGGGAAAAAATTTAACATATCTTTTGATGCCCCCTTGGGAATGAATCATGGTTTTAATTATTTTTTTGACTTCTATCAAATAAAACAAACAGGTGATTTTTCTGATCCTTTAATTGAGGTGCGTATTCCTCCCAAAAAAAATGATATTGTCATTGACAAGATTGGAATTAAAATTCCTCAAGAATTAAAATAATTTTTTGACTTAACAACAATAGCACCAAAAACCAAAAGCCACAAATAAGAATAAATTTGAAATAAAAATAAAACATTTTGCGGATTAATGAAGAAAAATTTTGTCTTATCAAGAAGAAAGCTTAAAAAACTCCAAAAATTGCCTATTTTTTCTTTTGATAAAAAGTATCTTACCTGAATTGGTTTAGTAAGATCAAAAGAACAGTTTTTAAAATTTTTTGGAATGTTGGTTGTTATCTCTACCTCATATATTTTTCCTTTACTTTTTGAAATTAAAGGTATACCAAAAATAATCCCCTCTTCAGTTAAAGCATTACCTAAATTTCTATTCTCTTCATGAATGATTTTATTTTTTCCTTTTTCCTTAAGAGTTATTTTTACGTAATATCCACGTTTTAAGAAATCAAAGGGGGCATTATCTATTAAAAAAGGAAAGACGATATATCCTAGATTATCATATTTGGCCAAAAATTCACCTTTTATATTTTTTTCTTCATTGAAAGGCTTTTTTATCTCATTTTTTGTTTTTTCAAAAAAGTTTGATGTTGGATATAAAACTTGAGCTATCCAAATTTTCTTTCTTTCTTCAAGTAGAATTTTCCTACCTAGCAATAGAAATTTATTCAATGGTAAAGTTAAACCAATTAACAAAATAAAAAAGCATATAAATTTTGCCAATTTTAAAAAATAGCCTTTTTTAATCTTATTTATAAAAATAAAAAACCAAGAAAAATTAAAAGCCAAAATTAATGAATGGTTAAGTGGCAAGGAGCCAAAAATAATACTTTGCCAGCCTAAAGCCGTATAACAAAGTCCCAAAAAAGGTATCAAAGAAAAAGAAGCTAGAGGAATCGAAAGATATTGTGCGCCACTATTGACTAAAGTGGCAGTAAATAAAGTAAGATAAAAAAAACCAAGTTTAGTAATTTTTTCTTTTTTGAAGATAAATCCAAAAGGAATTAAAAAGATTAAAATAACCAATGGAGTAATGAGAAAATTGTTGGGTAAAAAAGAATATAATAAATCTCTTTTTACTAAAAATACATGATCTAAAATCCCAAAAAAGGCTTTTTTTGAAGTTAAAAAAGGAAAAAAAGAAACAATAAAAATAAACCAAGGAATAAAACTTAATAACCTTTCTCTTTTATTTCTTGCTTTTATTAAAAGCCAAAGTGGTAAAAAAAGAAATATGTGTTTTGTAACCATAGAAAGACCAAGGATTAAATAACCATTTATTTTTTGCCGATTTTTTTCAATTAAAAGCAAACCGATTAATCCTAAAGCAATCGCCAGATTATCAAATTGATTATGAAAACCAGTAGTATAGATGGAAATTGGATTAGTCAAGAACCAAATAAAAGCCAAAAAGGAAATTTTTCTCCACAAAAAATACCCAATTAACAAATCAGCTAAAGACAAAAATAAAATAACCAAAAAACGAAAAATCAACCAGTCGTTGAAAAAAAATAAGGACAAATAACGAAATATTCCCAAAATGATTGCCCAAAAAGGACCATAACTATATCTCTCAGTTGCCTCATAAACATTTTTTCCCAAAGTCATAATCTCACCAACAATCTTCCATGAACCGTAGTCAAAATTAAATCCTAAAAAAGAGACATAAAAACGAAGCAAAAAACAAAAAAGAATTAAAAATAACATATGGATTAATATTAATCAGGAATAACCAAAACCATCCCCACCTCAATTATATCTGGATTACTTAAACGATTGGCTTCCATTAGCTTTGGCCACTTATATAAATCACCATAAAATTTTTCGGCAATTGATGAAAGAGAATCGCCCTCTTGAACAACATAGGTTTTTAGTTTTTTTTCTTTTTTTTCTTTTGATAAATAAGGTGTTGGGGTTGGCTTTTTTAATAAATCAATATTTTTTGGGAGAGATACTTTCGAATTTTTGAAGTTTTTTAAGAAAAAATTTTGATAAATCAAAGAGGCAAAAAAATATGAAACAAAAAGACCAATAATTAAACTGACATATTTTTCCCTCAAAAGGTCTACAATCAACTTTTTATAATCTTCTTTTTTATAATAAACCTTTTTCCTTCCCATTTTGCCCTTTATTATACAATAATTTTTTTATTTGATTTTAGAATATAAAATTTAAATTAAAAATATAAAGGTTAAAATATAAAATTCCCTTAAGATGCGATAAAATAATAAAAATAACCTCAAGGTTGATAATAAAAAATGAAATTTCTTCTATTTTATATTTCTTCTTTTGGCATTTTTATCATAAGCACCAAAAATCGTCCCTTCAGGCAAAGACCAATAACTACCATCAAGATAAAGATCTAATCTCCCTTGAGCTTGAAAAGCAGTTAGCCTGGAAACTTTTTTCCCTTCTAATTTTCTTGCATAAACACCATTTCTTAATACTCCCCTTTTTGAGCCTTCTGGCCAAATCGTTGTTCCTTCTTCAAAAAACCACAAGGTTTCTGGTGTTTGTTCGCCAAGATGGAGCTGATATGGTTTTTTTCTGCCTTCAACTGACATTTTAATTGATATTATAGCAAAAAAGGTTAAAAATTAATCCTTTTTCTCTTTTTCCGCAAGAATTTTTTAAATAAAATTTTGAAGAATTAACTCAAAATTAACCAATAAAATAACACGGATTACTATTTTTTTATTTAATAATTTTTTCTGGATAGGGTGTTGATTGACTGAGTATTTTTGGATGGACATAAGAGTTAATTTTTTAAAAAATTAAGTATTTTTTTATTATATAAACAAAATTCACAATTTACATTTAACTTTAACTAATTAAAGATAAAGTGTGTAAAAAGATCATGACCTGATTGCTTAATTTATTTTTTCTTGCAATAAATATATAAATATGATAAACTTTTCTTCGAAAAAATCTACTTTGTTTAAGAATTTATTTAAAAAATGAAAAAACAAAGAAAATAGAAAAGATTTTTGAAGAATATGCCACATATAAAGATTTATTCTTTTAGTAAAAAAAATAGCCCCAATTTTAGAAAATTTATCAACTTTACTAAAATTTCAGGGTGAACATATTAAAAGCAATAATGAATTTATAAAAATATTAACAAAAAGTTATAAACGAACTACTTTTCTTTTAATTTTTTTAATTTTCTTTGTGAAATATTCTGATCTTATAGTTGACGCAATTGTAAATCTATTTATCTATACTTGGAATCTTTATAAAAAATCTAGTGTTGATGCTCAATTACTGGTTATAAATAGTATATTTTTTACCTTTATTGGCGGCGCTATTGGCGGTGCTATTAATGGATTTATTAAAGAAAAAATTTTTAAAAATAAAAAACAATAATCTTCTCTTCCAATTAATTTTTTTCTGTTAATTTTGTATTTTTTTGTTAAAATAATAATTATGTCCTCAACTCTTCCTACCAATCCCTTTGTTATCTTAGACCCATATTCTCGTTGGGCAACCTCAAAAGAAGAATTATCTCATAAAGCTTATGAAACGCTTTTACCCCCGCTTGTTCATAAAATCCGTCTTGCTGTAAAAGAATGGAGAGATAAAAATTATGAAGGAGCGTCGGATACCTCTAAGTTTCTTTTAAATTATTGGTTTAATACTGAGCATAAAAATAACGGAAATAATTTTCAATATTATTTTTGTCAAAGAGAAGCGATTGAATCAATTATCTACTTATATGAGGTTGCGCAAGCTCGTGATAAGTATGAATTGATGCGTTTTGATTCATCAGGAAGAGTTCGCACCGGCCATTTTCAAGAAAATTGGTGTCGTTATGTAATCAAAATGGCTACTGGTTCTGGAAAAACAAAAGTAATTTCTTTAGTTATTGTTTGGTCGTATTTTCATAAACTTTATGAAAAAAACTCTTTCTTATCAAAAAATTTTCTTTTAATTGCTCCAAATATTATTGTTCTAAATCGACTTCTTAATGATTTTGACAGATTAAAAATATTCAAAAACGATCCTCTTATCCCTCCCGATGGTTATTATGATAAAAACTGGAATTCTGATTTTCAATTAACCTTACATATCCAAGATGAAATTGGAGCCATTTCCCCCCATGGTAACTTATTTCTTACCAATATCCACCGCGTTTTTATGATAAATGACCCAAAAACAAGTTTAGAAGAGGAATTTTTAGGAAAAAAACCTTCTTCTGATGCTGATAGAGATAAAGGATTGGATTTAGGAAAAATATTAAGGAGTGACTTAATTACCGATTTAGTTGTTTTAAACGACGAAGCTCATCACATTCATAACGAAGATTTAGCTTGGTTTAAAAATATAGAAGATATCAATAACAAAATGAAGTTAAAATATGGTCGAGATATTTCTCTTCAGGTTGATTTTACCGCCACCCCTCGTCACGATAATGGTGCCATCTTTGTTCAAACCATTTGCGACTATCCGTTAGTTGAAGCGATAAAACAAGGTATCGTTAAATCACCTGTTTTACCCGATGAAGCGTCAAGAGCTAAACTTCAAGAATACTCATCTGATAAATTTGTTGAAAGATATAAAGATTATATCGATTTAGGTTATAAAGAATGGCAAAAACAATACAATCAGTTAAAAAATAGTAAAATACCAATTTTTTTTATAATGACCAATGTTACTCAAGAAGCCGATCAAGTTAAAGAATATTTAGAAAGCTATTATCCAGAATTTAAAAATAAAGTCTTAGTAATTCATACCAACAAACAAGGAGAGATCGTAGAAAACAATAAACCTAGTAAAGTTAATAAAGAAGAGTTAGAAAAATTAAGAAAAGCCGCCAATGAAGTTGACTCAGAATCATCACCATATCGGGCTATTTGTTCTGTAATGATGTTAAAAGAAGGTTGGGATGTAAGAAACGTTACCACTATCGTTGGTCTTCGCCCATATACTGCAAAAAGCAATATTTTACCAGAGCAAACATTAGGACGAGGTTTAAGAAAGATGTTTCCTTTAGGAGTTTATGAGGAACTAGTAGTTATTGGTACGCCGGCTTTTATTGAATTTGTTGAATCAATTAAATCCGAAGGTGTTGAATTTGGCTATCGTAAGATGGGTAAAGACGCAGCTGATAAAACACCGCTTATTATAGAACCAGATAAAGAAAATGTTAAAAAAAACTTAGATGCTTTAGATATTGAGCTTCCTGTTTTAACCGCTCGGATTTATAAGGAATACAAAGACATTGATAAAATTGAACTTGAAAAACTTGAATTCCAACCAGTACCTTTAAAAATTTTTTCAGAGAATGAGCTAAAAGAAATAGTTTTTACCGATTTAGAAGGTAAATTTTCTCACAAATTGATATTAGATAATATTTCCCCAGACTATAGAAATGTAGTTGCTTTTTTTACTAAATCGATTCTTCGAGAGTGTCGTTTATTTACCGGTTTTGAAATTCTTTATCCTAAAATTGAAAAGTTTATTCGTTTTAAACTCTTTGGAAAAGAAGTTGATCTTAATAATTTGAATGTTTTGCGTAATCTTTCTGAAATCGAGGCAAAAAATACCATTATTTCAACTTTTAAAAAAGCGATTGATTCTTTAACAGTTAAAGATAAAGGGACAGCTGAAGTTAAAAACTTTATTAAGTTAAAAGATGTTAAACCTATTGCTGTAAACAATACTAAATACTTAATTCCGAAAAAAAGTGTTTTTAATAAAATCATTGGTGACAGTGACTTTGAATTAGAGTTTGCTGCTTTTTTAGAAAGTTGTGACGATATTGTCTCCTACGCTAAAAATTTTTACAATGTTCACTTCAGGATAGAATATCAAGGTGATGATGGCAATATCCATGATTTTTATCCGGATTATTTTGTTAAGATAGATAATAAAAAAACTTATATTGTTGAATTAAAAGGAAGAGAAGATGTTTATGATAAAAGAAAAATTGATCGTTTAGTGACCTGGTGTAGCGATGTTAACTCTGTTCCTATTGAAAAAAAATACTTACCTATCTATATCAAACAAGAAGATTGGGAAAAATACAAATCTCAGATAAAAAATTTTAATGATCTTATAAATTTATTTAGTTTAAAATAATTTTATGGAAGAAAAAATTAATCTAAGCGAAGAAGAAAAACAGAAAATAATTGAGCTTATTAAAAATAATCAGCCTTTACCAAAAGAATATATTTATAAACTTTATAAAAATCAAGAAGATGTTTTTTTGTTTTGGAATGGAAGATCAGAAAGTGTAACGAATGTTGTTTTACCTTTTCACTCAATTGAGCAAATAGATGAACCGCGAAAAGAAGAAGGAAGGATAGAAAAATCCGGCGATCTTCAATTTGGCTTTGGTTTCGACACTGAAGGCCGCCAACTGAAAGGCTGGACTAACAAACTTATCTGGGGCGATAATAAACTTATTCTTTCCTCTTTGGTTAATGGCCCAATGAGAGAAGAAATAGAAAAACAAGGTGGGTTAAAGCTTATTTATATAGATCCTCCTTTTGCCGTTGGTGCTAATTTTTCTTATGAAATAAAATTACCCAATGGAGAAATTAACAAAGAACCTTCTATTATCGAAGACATTGCCTACCGCGATACTTGGGGAAGAGGGATCTCTTCTTATCTTTCAATGATATACGAGAGATTAAAACTTATGCACCAGCTTTTGGCTGAAGATGGAAGTATTTATGTTCATTGTGATTGGAGAGTGGACAGTGTTGTGCGATTAATTCTTGATGATATTTTTGGTATAGATAATTATAGAAATGAAATAATTTGGCATTACATGACTTATCAAGGACAAGTTGAAAATTATTTTCCTAGGAAGCATGACATTTTATTGTTTTACACAAAATCAAATAAATATAAGTTTCAGATGCTCAAAGATAATAATTTTGAGCAAAATATTGATTACAAAAGATGGAAAAAATTTCTCGTAAATGGGAACGAAATTAGAGGAAATAATTATCCAAAAACTGATAGTAGATTCAATGTCTTCATTAAGAAATGGAAAGAAAAAAATTCCAACAGAGAACCTACCTCTAACGACGTTATATATAGATTAGAGGGCTATACTATTGATAGTGTTTGGAATATTAAAGCAGAAGATCCCAAAAGTCTTAATAGAACAGGATATCCTACTCAAAAACCTGAAGCGTTGCTTGAAAGAATTATTAAGGCTTCATCAAATGAAGGTGATTTAGTGGCAGACTTTTTTGTTGGAAGTGGGACGACAGCAGCAGTGGCAGAAAAGTTGGGAAGAAAGTGGATTGCTTGCGATTTAGGTCGATTTGCTATCCATACCACAAGAAAACGGATAATCGACGTTCAACGCCAGCTTAAAAAAGAAGGTAAACCATATCGACCATTTGAAATTTTAAACTTAGGCAAATACGAAAGAAAGTTCTTTTTTGGTATATCCTCTGATTTACCTCAAGATATGCAAAATCAAATCCTTCAAAAAAAACAACAAAAATATATTGATCTTATCTTACAAGGATATAAAGCCGAAAAAGTTGAAGGTTTTAAATTACTACATGGAAGAAAATATAATCGTTATGTTCATGTAGGACCTTTAACTGTACCGGTAACCAAAACATTAGTCGAGGAAGTTTTTGAAGAATGCCGAAAAAATCTTATTACCCAAGTTGATATTTTAGGTTTTGAATTTGAGATGGGTTTAGTACCGTTTATAAAAGATGAGTTAAAGCAAAAAGGGGTTGATTTGCGTCTAAGATATATCCCAAAAGAAGTTTTTGATCAACGAGCCGTTGAAAAAGGCGAGGTTAAATTTTATGATGTTTCTTATCTTGAAGCTGAACCAATTGTTGAGGGAAAAACTTTAAAAATTAAATTAAAAAATTTTGTTACTTACTACACCCAAGATGACATCGAAGAAATAGAAAAAAAGATGAAAAACGACTCATCCAAAATTGCTATTGAAGATGGGAAAATTATCAAAATTACTAAATCAAAAGAGGGAATTACTAATCGAGAAATTTTAACTAAAAACTGGCAAGACTGGATTGACTATTGGGCGATTGATTTTAACTATGAAAGCAAAAAAGAAATTATCAGGGTAAGAAAAAATCAACAAAACAAAGAAGATAAAGATGAATACATGCAAGTCTGGACAGGTAATTACATTTTTGAAAACGAATGGCAATCATTTCGAACAAAAAAACAACCCAATCTTGACCTCACCTCTGCCCCCCATACTTACGAAAAACCTGGTAAATATAAAGTAGCTATAAAAGTGGTTGATATTTTAGGGGTAGACACAACTCAGATTATAGAGATAAAAATTAATTAAGTTTAGAAATTTTATATTAATAAGTGATAAAAGTAAAACCGCTTTTTTCTACTTTATTAAAAAACGATGTTTATAATCCTAATGGATCTTTGTGGCTTCCTAAGAATTCGAAAGTTTATCATACTTCTATCTTTAAAACCAAACGCTTTGAAAAATTTTTATTAATAACTCCTAATCCTGTTCATTTAATAATTTCTGGCGTTGATTTTTTAATTTCTGAAATTCAAAAAGAAATTACACTTATAAATCAAAACAATAAAATATATGTTTTTTCTAAATTGCTTGATGGCATAAAAAATTTTACCGCACAAGAATTAATGGAAATAGATAAAGAAGCTGAAGTAATAAGAAAATTGGATGAAGATAGATTATATAAATATCTTTTTTTATCTATGAACTGCATAATATCAATGATTAGTGCTATTGAGGCTTTTGTTAACCAAGAAATTCCTGTCAATTTTTTTCTCTATAAAAAAAAGAACAAAAAAGTTCTTAAAAAAGAAGATATTGAAAAAGAATTAACATTAAAAGAAAAAATAGAAATATTAGCAAAAATTTTGAATAAAAAAGAATATCATAAATTTAATTTTTGGTTTGATTTTTTGGAAATAAAGAAAATTCGTGATAATTTAATACATCTAAAAACTAAAGGCTCAATTTCTGTGGACAGATACAATGGTATTTTTTCTAAAATTTTTGATTTAGATTTTTTAAAGTATAGAAATTCAATTGTTTCTATGATTAATTATTTTAAAGAAAAATATATAGAATAAAACTTAATTTTTTTATTTTTCAACTTTTTACTTTTACCATCTTTTTTCGATCGTGAGAAGATGGTTTAATTTGAGGTTTAATTTTTGGGTTGTTTTAGCAAGATAAATTGCAGTTGACAGAAGATTTTTGATTTGTTATAATCTCATTAACCTGCCCGTGATGCATGCATCACGGGGCTTTTTTTATGTAATATTTTTAAGAAGATTGTCTTTTTCTAAATTAATTATTTTATACTTTTGAAACTTTATAAAATTAAATTTAAATTCCTTATTTGATAATTTTAAGACATAAGTTAAAAAATAAAATGCTGCTCGATACATTATTTTATTTTCTAAACAAATCACTGAAATTTTTTTGTTTATCTTTTTCATTGAGAATAGAGCTTGAAGAAAATCAGCATCACCCGTTAAAAGAAAAATATTTTGATAATAATTTCTATGACCAAAATCAACAATATCAACTGCTAGTTTTACATCGACCTCTTTTTCTTTTCCTGATGTTTTTGAACGATAACCAGTAAAAAAAACTAAATTTTTAGTTGATTTTACTGATCGGTAAAATAACGCTTCGTTTTTTAAATAAAGTTTTTCTTTTTTAGTTGGTTTTTTTGGTTGGGGTGAGTAAGAAGCATAAAAATAAATTTTATCAAACTTTATTTTGATTTTATCTTCAATTTCTTTTATAAATGAGGGAAAATCAAGATATCTTCCTGGTCCAAAAAGTTCGAATTGGGCAGCATATAAATTAGTGCCATCGATAAATAAAAAAGTTTTCATTTTTTTATTATTCAATATTTTCATTCTCCCAAATCCCCTCCCCTTTTTCAACCTTTACCATCTTATTACGATCGTGATAGCTTGGTTTAGCTTAAGTTTTTTAGATTGATTTAATAATTGAGGCAAGTTTTATATAACTTTAAAGTCTCTCTTGTCATTTTTTCAAATGAGTATTTTTGAAGGATTTTTTGGTAGGAAAATTTGGGTTTTTTTTCTATAAAATACTTAATTTTTCTTCTTATATCATTTGGGTCTTTGGGATTAAAAGATAAATAATTTTTCCCCCAAAGCTCATCAAACACTTTTATTTTTGAAGCAATAATTGGCCGATTATAGTAAGCTGCCTCAAACAATGTTAAACCAAATCCTTCGGATAAAGATGGATGGACTAAAGCTAAACAGTTTTGATAAAACCACTTTAATTTTTCTTTTGGTAAATCTTTAATAAGAATAATGTTTTTTAAATTTTTTTTCTTTAAAAAACTCTCAACTCTTTTGGTAAAAAAATCATTTGCCCCAACTAAAACAAGAGAGTATTTTTTATCAAAAGAAGAAAATTCTTCAATCAAATTTTCAACATTTTTATGAGGATAAAAATTACCAACATACAAAAAAAAATTTTTGTAGGGAAATTCTTTTTTAGTTTGCTTTTCTTTTTTTTCTTCAAAAAGATGATAGGAAACACCTTCATATATCACCTCAATTTTATCTTTAAATCTTTCACCATAATAAGAAAGAATCTGTTGTTTGACCGTTTTTGTTGGAACAATTACCTTGACTGAATTTCTTAATCCCAAAAAAAGTACAATCTTAAAAATTAAATGTTTAATTTGATAAATCAATAGGTTTTTGGTTGAGGCGCGACCGGTTTTAAACAAAATTGGCGTCATATCATGAATGGTAATCAAAAACTTTTTAAAATAAAAAATTGGGAAAGTAAAGTAGGTAAAATGAACTAAATCTAGATTATCTTTTAGTAAAGTCCATAAAAAACAAATCTGTTCAGAAAAAGTGTGCCAATAAAAATTTGCCTCTTTTTTAACAATATTTTCACTTTGAAAATGAATTTTTTCAAAATCTTTTTTTAAAAGATAAACATAGTAAAGAAAGTCAGAAGAATTATCTTTATCCAGATAAAAAAGTAAGTTTTTTATATAAGTGCCAACCCCAGTTTGATTATATAAACGAGCATCAATCCCAATTTTTTTCATAACGTTTTATTTTTCTTTCAAGAAAAAAATAAACCAAAAAATTAACAAAAAAAGGGTATTTTTTTTCGTAATGTTTTTGATAAAAAATCTTCATCGCCTGATAAAAATAATAATTTGTTTTTCTTTTAATTTCTTTGTTCTCTTTTCTTAACCCACTTTGATATTTTAAATGCAAAACAGAGAACAAAGGATAGTAAACAATTTTATAGCCCAATTTTCTAATTCGAAGACAAAGATCTAAATCTTCTCCATACATAAAAAAATCTTCATCAAAACCTTTTAACCTTTCTAAAATCTTTCTTTTGGTTAAAAAAAAGGCTCCTGAAATTGCTTCAACCTCATGAATTTTCTCCAAATCCAAGTAAACTAAATGATAGCCACCAAAAAGACGATTGAAAAAAGGAAAAGAAGCAAAAATTTTTTCAAGCCGAAAAAAATAACAGAAACTGCGCCATAAAGTGGGTAGTCCTCGATGACAAGCTGGGTCGATAGTATTATTTTTTAAATTAACCCTAACGGTAAGAGCACCAATCTTTTCATTTTTTTTAAAAAATTTAAGAAGATTATTCCAATTAATATCAGAAATTAAAACATCGGAGTTTAAAAAAAGAATAAACTCTCCCGATGCCTTTTTTATTCCTAAATTGTTGGCTTTAGCATAACCAAGATTTTTTTTGTTTTGAATAATTATAAGATTAGGTTTTTTGAAAGAAATTTTTCTTAATCTCTTAATCGTATCATCTTTTGAACCATTATCCACAACAATTACTTCATACGAAATATTTTTTTCTTTTTCCAAAGAAGAAAAAAGCCTATCAATACAATAAAAAGTTAATGAAGCAGTATTGTAGGAAACAATAATTACTGATAGGTCTTTGATCATGAATTTTTCTTAAAGAGTTTAGCGTTTTGGTGATTGTTTTTCTCTTCTGGCTTTGCCACCGGTACCCACCTTTCTTCTTTCTTTAACCCTGGAATCAACGGTCAAAAGACCTTCTTTTTTCAAAATTGATCGGTAATTTTGATCAACCAAAGCCAAAGCGCGACTTATAGCCAAAGTAATGGCAAAAAGTCTTCCTCTTTTTCCCCCACCAGAAACTTTTATAGAAATAGCAAATCGATCTTCGCAGTCGGTAAGTTTTAGCGGTTTTTGATAAATTACTCTTTCCTCTTTAGCTTTATAAATCCCTTCAATTGGCTTGCCATTAACAAAAATCTCACCCTTTTTAATCTTCAAACCAGAAACGGCCACCATTTCTTCTTTTTCCGGAATATACAAACGGGCAATGGCGGTTGCTTCCTTTCTTCGCCCAACCGCCTCATAATACTTTAAATCTTTAGTTTTTTTTGCCATATGAGAAATTAAACCACAACACTTTTAACTTTATCTTTATAAGGATGATTGGCCTCCTCAAAAACATATAATCTAGTGATTCTTTTTTTTCTTAATTTATTTTTGGGAAGCATCCCCAAAACCGCATGACGAATCACCTCTTTGGGATTTTTTTCCAAAAGCTCCCGCATTCTTATCTTTTTTAAGCCACCCGGATAACCAGAGTAACGAGTATAGATTTTCTCTTCCAATTTATCACCGGTTACTTTTATTTTTTTAGCATTCACTACCACCACATAATCTCCCATATCTAAATAGGGGACATAATTGACTTTATGCTTTCCTTGAAGAAAATAAGCAATCTTGGGCACCACTCTTCCCAATACTTTATCAGAAACATCAATCTCCAACCAATCTCTTTTTACTTCTTTTTCTGATACCGGTTTAGTTGAGGTGGTTAAATTTACCATATTTATTTTTCTTTTTTAACTTTTTCTTTAGCTTCTTTTGTTTTATTTTTTTTCTTTTTTTTATTTTCCAAGTTTTCATAAACTACCGGTTTTGTCCACTCAACCAAAGCTTGGCTTGCCCCATCAGAATCTCTTTGACCAAGTTTAACAATGCGCACATAACCTCCTTTTACTTCCTTAAACACTGGTCCAATTACTTTGAAAAAAAGCGGCAAAAGCTTTCTTTTTTGACCAAAATAGGAAAGAAAAAACGCTTTATTTTTTTCATTTTCCTCCTTCATCTTTTCAACCAACTTTTCAATCGTTGATTTAAGAACTTTGGCTTTTTTTAAAGTGGTTTTTATTTTTCCGCGCGTTAAAAAATTGTAGGCTAATTTTTTTACCAACGCCCGGGTGGCATCGTAACCACCTTTAAACTTTATTTTTTTTACCCGATGACGCATAAAAATTAAAAAAAAATTATTCTTCTTTTAAAGAAACTCCTAACTTCTTAAGTTCTTCTTCGATTAATTCAATTGACTTTTTACCCAACCCTTTCATCACTACCAACTTTGATTTACCCACCTTCATCAAATCAGCCACCGTTTCTATTTTTTCTCGAAGTAACGCATTAATCACTCTTGAGGGTAAATTTAACTCATCGATAATAATCTCTGCGAAACGACTATTTTCCTTTTCTTGAGCTTGTTGCGTAATAAGATTAACTTTTGGTTTTGAAGCATCTTTTCCTGATAAAAGATAATCAAAATGGGTTGAAAGAATCTTGGCCGCTTGTTTTAAGGCATCGCTTGGAGTAATTCCCCCATTAGTCCAAATCTCTAAAATCAACCGCTCAAAGTTGGTTTTAGCACCGACTCTTGTCTCCTCAACTTTATAATTAACTTTAACAATTGGGGAAAAAGTAGCATCAATGGGAACAAAGCCAAACTCTTTTTTCTCCTGTTGTTCGGCCGGTAAAAAACCAACTCCTCTTTCCACAATCGCTTCTAAAGAAAGTTTGCCTTCTTCGGCGGTAATCTCAGAAAGATAAATATTCTCATCAATCGGTTTTACCTCGCTTTCTAAATCTTTGCTATAAATTTTTCCTGGTCCTTTTTTTTCTAAATAAACTCTGGCTTGGCCATTAACCGGTAATGCAAACTTGACTGTTTTTAAATTTAAAATAAGCTCTAAAGCGCTTTCTTTGACACCGGAAATTGGGGTAAAAAGATGGGGGACACCTTCAATTTTTACTTTAGTGATAGCGGCTCCTTCAAGCGATGAAAGAAGGGTTCGCCTTAAGGCAAAACCAAAGGTATGACCAAAACTTTTAGGAAGAGGGCTTATAATAAATTTTCCATAAGTGGTGTTTTCTTCCACTTTTTCGGTTGAGTAATTAGGATTAAGCATATCTTTTTTTTAAAAAATAAAAATTTTTAACGAGAATAGTACTCAATTACTAATCTTAAATGGACCTGTTTTTCAATTAATTCACTCGAAGGCTGATCAATAACTTTCCCTACTATTCCCTCCCGCTTCAACCAAGAAGGAATAGTTAAATCTTTGTTTTCCAAGCTTTGTTTTATTTCAGGAACTTGAGTCATTTTATCATCAGCAAAGGTAATTATATCATTAACTTTGACCAAATACGATGGAATGTTTAAAACTTTATCGTTGACTTTAATGTGTTTGTGGGAAATAAGTTGACGCGCTGAGGCTCTTGTTGGAGCAAATCCTAACCGATAAACGATATTATCCAATCTTCTTTCCAAAAACTGACAAAGAAACAAAGCGGTATTACCTTTTTTTTGCGAGGCTTTTTTAAAGTATTTCTTAAGCTGACTTTCAGAAATACCAAACATAAATCTTAATTTTTGCTTTTCTCGAAGTTGCAACGCTCGCTCAGAAACTTTTTTTCGGCCTTTAATCCCATGCTGACCAGGCGGAATATTGAGTCTTTTAAGAAGCCTTGAGTGTGACTTTGTTCCTGGGGTTTTAAGCCCTAAATCAACATTAAGTTGTCTGGCAATTCTATTTTTTGGATCGGTATATCTCATTAAATTTTAAATATAATTTTTAATTTTTAAACCCTTCGCACCTTGGGTGGTCGCACCCCATTGTGAGGAACCGGGGTAATATCAATTAAGCGCAAAACATCAATCTCCAAACTTCTTATCACCCTCAATGCTGCTTCTCGCCCGGGACCAATTCCTTTAACAAAAACATCCGCTTCCTTTAATCCATATTCAGCTGTTGCTTTTTTTAACGTTGCCTCGGTGGTTACTGTTGCTGCATGAGGGGTCGACTTTCTTGTTCCGGAAAAACCATACATTCCACAGGAACCGACAATTACCGGATTGCCTTTTTCATCAGTTACGGTAATAAAAGTATTGTTAAAAGTCGCAACCACATATATTTTTCCTTTTTCAATAATTCGTTTTTGTTTTTTATCTCTTTTTCTTACCATAATTTATTATTTTATTTTTTGGAACTTTTAGAAGACGCTTCCTTCTGTTTCTTTTGTTTTTCTTGCTCAAGTTTAGCCCAGACTTCTTTTCGCAAAGCACCAACTGTCTTTCTTTTTCCTCGTTTTGTTCGGGCATTGGAACGCGTCCGTTGACCTCTAACCGGCAACCCGCGGACATGTCTTATCCCCCGATAACAACCAATCTCCTTAAGTCTTTTTATATTTTCCATAATCTCTTCCCGAAGCTCTCCTTCGACTTTATAATTTTTTTCAATAAAATCGGTAATTTTCCTTAACTCTTCTTCTGATAAATGACCAATTTTTTTATCAGGATCAATGTTGGTGGCTTTTAAAATCTTTTTGGCTTGCTGCCAACCAATACCATAGATTAAAGTTAAACCATACTCCACTCTTTTATCATCGGGTAAGGAAACACCAAAAATTCTTGTCATTTAATTTTTTTAAACTTTTAATTTGATTACCCCTGTCTTTGTTTACATTTGGGGTTCTCACAAATAATATATAACCGTCCTTTTCGTTTTACCAGTTGACATTTTGCACAAATTTTTTTTAATGATGCCCTTACTTTCATAAGAATTTTTATAAACGATAAATAATCCTTCCTCTTTCTAAATCATAAGGGGTAATTTCTACCTTTACCTTATCCCCAGGCAAAATTTTTATAAAATTTTTTCTCATTTTTCCTGACAAATAACACAAGATCACTTTTTGCGAATCCTTTAATTTTACCCGAAAAAGAGTATTGGGAAGGTTTTCAACCACTTCACCCTCAACCACTAAAACATTATCTTTCATACTTTAAAAACAATAAAACAATATTTTAACATAAAAATTTTAATTTTAAAAGACTAAGTTAAAATCAAAACCCCATTTTTTGTCACCGCCACTGTTTTTTCAAAACAAGAAGATAAGCTCCCATCTTTGGTAACAATTGACCAATCATTGTCTTTCTCAAACGCCATTTCCTCAGTCCCCATCGAATAAATCACCTCAACCGCCAGCACCAAACCCGGTTTTATCTTTAAAGTCTTTTCTACCGGCCGATCTAAAAAACCAAAAACAAAAGGATCTTCGTGTAAATCTTTGCCAATTCCATGACCAGTCAGCTTTTTAATAACAAAATAACCATTTTTTTTAATTATTGTCTCAATCGCTTTTGAA
>Ga0308418_1000469_pt1 | contig 23713 bp, 18 predicted proteins | sample HotsprSampleR4cd_FD_203517 | JGI IMG/M metagenome (GOLD analysis project Ga0308418, IMG submission 203517) | Hot spring phototrophic mat microbial communities from Mushroom Spring, Yellowstone National Park, Wyoming, United States - 20090729_R4cd ... | reverse complement strand
CGATACAGTGTGAGGCTATTGTTCATTTCTTCCTTCCTACGGCTGGTTATGTGTGGGAACATAAGTTTGCCATAGAAGGAAGAATGCCGATAGCCTTCTCTTATTAAGATTTGTCAGTCAATCAGCTCTGTAATTGTAAATGATGTTACTGAAAAATGGACTGTCTGCAACAAACTGCGGACCTTGATTGGGAGGATTACCGCCATATTTACATTGACCGTGATTGTTTTGGCCGGATGAATCGCTCACCTGACCGTTGCAGGCGCCGGGAGCGCTGTCAAAGTGATACAGGGCAACCGTATTAGCGTCCGGCGTAAACGGCTGTGTGGGAGGCGTGAAACTACCTGTATAGCGGATGTTGTTCGAGATGCGCACCTCATCCACCCAACCGTTAAAGGAAGGGTAAGTACTGGGGTCATAATCGTGTTTTTCGGCGGCGATGACCAGAAACGGATCACTGTTCGGGTAAGAGGTGCTGCGTCCATCCCTGTAGGACAGGTTGCCAACCGGGCCGTTTGCTGTTTTCTGTAACTGACCATCCACAAAAATACGCATCTGCCCATCACTGCTCCGGCGGGTAACGGCGACGTGATGCCATTGCCCGTCGCGCAGGTCGCTGCTGCCGCAAATAGTGCGGCGGCTGCTGCCAACTGTGGTTCCGAAGGCAATTCGTCCTTCGTACAGCGAAACGCCGTAGTCGCCGTAATCGCCGTCCCCAAAAATATCGCGGTCGAGGATGATATTACCGTTCGTCCATGTATCAAAATATGAGCTTTCCTGACAGTGTGCTGAAGTGTTGCTGCCCGGCGAAGCCTTGATCCAAAATTCCAGTGTGAAATCTCCGCCAACGTCCACCGAGCGGTGCGGGTTATCCAGCGGAATTTTGACGCGGTCGACATCGCCGCTGCCGGTGCCGAAGAAACGCAGCGAGGTTTGCGGCGTCTGCGCCGATGCCGGTCGCGCAAGTCCAGCAGACGCGGCTGCTGCCAGGCTGATCAGCAGGGAAAATACCAGTAACCCATACCCGTAATACTTAAGAGACAACATTGATCAAATTATACAAAATTTCCAGTGCCTGATTCAAGTCGGCTATCAAATCTGCAGGGTCCTCCAGCCCCAGCGAGAGGCGCACCAGATTATCGCGAATGCCCAGCGCCTGCCGCTTTTCCGGCGGTACATCGTAATAAGACATCAGTGCCGGTTGAATTACCAGACTCTCCGTGCCGCCCAGCGAGGGGGAAATATAAGGGATTTGCAGGCGGTCAATAAAGCGGGCGGTGTCTTGCAGGCTGCCGCGCACCGTAAAGGACACTACCCCGCCAAATCCTTTCATTTGCGCGCGGGCAACTGCGTGATCGGGATGGGAGGGCAGACCGGGATACCAGACCTGTTCTACCGCCGGGTGTCCCTCCAGAAACTCGGCCACTTCCTGCCCGCTGCGGTTATGGTGTGCCATCCGCAAGCTGAGGGTCTTGATGCCGCGCAGCAGCAGGTAGGCATTGTGCGGGTCGGGGGTGGCGCCGAGGATGTTGTGCAGTTCACGCACGGGGGTCAGCACCGTATTGCTCCCCGCGGCGAAACCGGCCAACAGGTCGTTGTGGCCGCCCAGATACTTGGTAGCCGAGTGGATGACGATATCCACACCCCAATCCAGCGGGCGCTGATTGAGCGGCGTGGCAAAGGTGGTATCCACCACGCTGATCACCCCGTGGCGGCGGGCAACTTCGGCAAACCGTTCCAAATCCAGCACGCGCAGGTAGGGATTGGTGGGCGTTTCGGAAAGCAGCAGACGGGTATTCGGGCGGATGGCGGCTTCCAGCGCGGTGTAATCCCCCATGGCAACCACACTGGTTTCGATGTTGAAACGCGTCAGAAATTCCAGACAGAACTGACGCGTCCGGCGGTAACAGTCGCCGGTCATCACCAGGTGGTCGCCGCTGCGCAGACAGGCCAGCAGGGTGGTGGTGATGGCTGCCATGCCGCTGGCAAACTGGATGGCCGTTTCGGCGCCTTCCAGCGCAGCCAGACGCGCCTCACAGGCGGCCACGGTCGGGTTGCCGTAACGCCCGTATTCGAGCCGGTCGGTGGGTAGGCCGCGGCTGTGGGCCTCCTGATAGGCAATCACCTCGTCGCTGTTGCGGAAAGTGTAGGTGGCAGTCTGCACCAGCGGTTCAATGATGGCGTGGTAGGGCTTCTCGCGCTGGCTGCCGGCGTGAACGGCGCGGGTCGAATCGCCCCAAACGTTGGCGGGGTCATCGTGGAGCAGACTGAGCAGGGTGGATAAGGGTACGGATTGAGTCATTGGAACACCTCTCGGGAATGAAATAAAAAACGGGCTGCCTGTGTTATGCAGGCAGCCCGCTGATGGACGATAGGCGATGCAGAAGCCGGTTTATTCGATCCGTCTCCTTGCAAGCGCTGCCTGCTGGATGCGGCGGCGCATGACCATGGCCATCATCATTGCCATCAGCGAAAGAGAAATCAGCAGGCTTGCAAAGAATTCGGACATTGGAATGGTTAAATCCTGTTTTGGAATTACCCAATAGTATAGCGAGTTTTTTGGAAAAGTCAATTAAGAAAAAGTTAAAAAATACCTCCACTTCCCTCTGCACCAATTGCCTGAAATTTTCCAAAAAATCCCTTTACAAAACGGATACATTGAATATAAAATAGCCCAACTTTTTTGATTCCACAGTCCGGATTTGAGGTCACTCATTGCTGTGGTGTTTCCCAAAAGAACGACTGAAAATGGTTTTATTTCGTCGTGCGCTGTTTCCCCTGATTTTTCCAACAACTCCCCCCAAGCGTTGATTTCAAACCAGCGCTTCTGCCGGGAGCAATCCAGCCCTGCACTGGCGCAGCCAACCCATCGAACGCCGTTATGACCAGCGGCCCTGCACTTTAACTTATCTCTTCAGAAATCCGCCTGACAAGGACGGTGAAACTGCTCTCTTTTTCGCCAAGGAGGACTGTTTTAAATGTCTGTTCAAACTTCCCAACCCTATAACCCGTTTCGGGTGGCCCAGCAGCAACTGGATGAAGCCGCAAGCCTGCTGCAACTGGATGCCGCGGTGCATGAATTGCTGCGCTGGCCGATGCGCGAACTGCACGTCACCCTGCCGGTGCGCATGGACGACGGCACGGTGCGCATCTTTCACGGATTCCGCGTCCAGTACAATGATGCGCGCGGCCCGTGCAAGGGCGGAATCCGCTATCACAGCGAGGAAACCGTGGATACCGTCCGCGCGCTGGCGGCCTGGATGACCTGGAAAACGGCGGTGATGGACCTGCCGCTGGGTGGCGGCAAGGGCGGTATCATCTGCGACCCCAAGCAGCTCTCAGCCGGCGAGCTGGAACGGCTCAGCCGCGCCTACATCCGTCAGGTGGGGCGCATTTTAGGCGCCGAGGCGGATGTCCCCGCCCCGGATGTTTACACCACCCCTCAGATCATGGCCTGGATGATGGACGAGTTTTCCTACCAGCGCGGCTACACCGAATTTGGCGTGATCACCGGCAAACCGCTGGCGCTGGGCGGTTCGGCCGGGCGCGGCGACGCCACCGCGCGGGGCGGCATGTACTGCCTGCGCGAGGCCGCCAAAGCTCAACAGGTGGATTTGCGCGGCGCAACGACGGCCATTCAGGGCTACGGCAACGCCGGTTCATTCGCTCACAAACTGGGCGGCGAACTGCTCGGCCTGAAGGTGGTGGCGGTTTCCGATTCGCGCGGCGGCATTTACAATCCCGCCGGCCTGGATTACGCGGCCGTGCTGGCGCATAAGCAGCGAACCGGCTCGGTCATCCACTTTCCCGGCGCGCAGCCGATCAGCAATGCCGAACTGCTGGAACTGAACGTGGATGTGCTGATTCCGGCAGCGCTGGAAAATGCCATCCATGGGGAAAATTGCGAGCGCATCAAGGCGCGTTTCATTGCCGAATTGGCCAACGGCCCAACCACGCCAGAGGCGGATGCGGTGCTGTTTGCAAAAAACATCACCGTCCTGCCGGATTTTCTGTGCAACGCCGGCGGTGTGACCGTTTCGTACTTTGAAATGGTGCAAAATGCCTGCGGCTACTATTGGGACGAATGCGAAGTGCATCAACGCCTTGATCAGCGCATGACTGCCGCCTTCTGGAAGGTGCATGAGGTGGCTCAGCAGCATGGCGTTGACTACCGCAAGGCGGCCTATCTGGTGGCGGTCAGCCGGGTAGCGGAGGCGGTTCGGCTGCGCGGCTGGGCGTAAAATCGTTTGGGAGAGGGTATAATTTTCAGCATTCGCCAAAGTTTGCTGATTGAATACCCTTTCTCACAGGCGGTGAGGTATGTCGGTCATTCCCCCCGAGTCATCCAAAATTCTGGAAATTCACCTGCTGCTGGCGCAGTATCCGCTGCTGGCTTCACCCATCCGGCGGCGCATGCGCGAGGAGTTGTTCCAACGCGGCATCATCTCCCCGGAGCGATTTGAGCAGGAAATCCGTGAAAAGGCGATTGAATCGCAGAAGCGCGAAGGGTTGGGGGATGACCAGCGCCCCGAAGACAGCGAACAGTGGGAACTGCGCTACCACCGCATCCGCCGCATTCTGACGGATTTTTACTTTGCCTACAACCTGCCCATCGAAATGCTGCACAAGATTGTGGATGATGTGCTGGCTGACCGCGGCGGCGAACGTCCCCCGGTCGGATCGGAAATCAGCCTGCGGTTCAACCCGGAACTGGCTCCGCTGGAGATGGTGCTGCGCCAGGCCGAAGCCTACGAAGCCCTGCCGCCCGAGCAGCGCGCTCAGGTGCAGCACCATCTCGAAGAACTGCGCGTGGTGCTGCTCAAGAGCCTGCTCAGCGACCAGCTCGGCTTCATCCGCATTGCCAAACGCTGGTTTACGGCTGCCGATTTCGGTGAAATCATCCGCCGCCGCATCGGCAGCGGAAAAATCGGCGGCAAAGCCGCCGGCATGCTGCTGGCGTACAAAATCCTGCAGGCTGCTGCCCCGCACATTGCCGGGCGAATCACCCTGCCGCGTTCGTACTTCATTGGTGCGGATGTGTTTTACGACTTCCTCGCCCTCAACGATCTGGAATATGTCAACCAGAAGTACAAGTCGGAGGAGCAAATCCGTCAGGAGTACCCCTTCATCCAGGAAAAATACGCCAGCGGACGATTCCCGGAAGAAATTGCCGAACAACTGCGCGATCTGCTGCGTGAGGTGGGCAACACCCCGCTGATTGTGCGCTCCTCCAGCCTGCTGGAGGATAACTTTGGCGCATCGTTTGCCGGCAAGTACCTGAGCGTGTTTTGCCCCAATCAGGGCACGCTCAAGGAAAATCTGCGTGACCTGACGCTGGCCATCCGCCGGGCGTATGCCAGCATCTACAACCCGGATGCGCTCTCGTACCGCCGCCGCATGGGATTGCTGGACTACGACGAGCGCATGGCAATCCTGATTCAGGAAGTACAGGGACAGGCTTACGGCGGTTACTACTTCCCATCTGCAGCCGGCGTGGCCTATTCGTTCAGCCCGATTGTGTGGAACCCCCGTCTGCGGCGGGAGGAGGGCTTTGCCCGCCTGGTGATCGGGCTGGGGACGCGCGCGGTGGAGCGCACGCCCAACGACTACCCGCGCCTGATCGGCCTCAGCCACCCCACCTTGCGCCCGGAGGTGACGCCGCAGGCAATCCGCCAGTACTCCCAACACTTCATGGATGTGATTGACCTGCAGCACAACACGCTGGTCAGTCTGCCGGTACAGCAGGTGCTCGGCGCGGATTTTCCCGCCCTGCGCTGGGTCATTTCGGTGGACGATGGCGAGACCATCCGCCCGCCGCTGACGCTGGGGCTTTCATTGCAATCACAGCAGTTTGTGGTTACTTTTGAACGGCTGCTGCAAACCGACTTCGTCCCCTTGCTCAAAACCATCCTCAGCCAGCTGGCCGAGGAATACCACTCGCCGGTGGATGTGGAATTTGCCCTTACCATTCAACCCGGCGAAGGCGGTAAACCCGACCTGACCTTTCACCTGCTGCAATGCCGCCCGCACCACAGCTGGAACGCTGACCGAATGGTGCGTCTGCCGGAACATTTGCAGCCGGCCGATATTCTGCTGGTCAGCAACCGCATGGTGCCGCTGGGGGTGGTGGAAGGCATCGAGTACATCGTCTTTGTTGACCCGGAAAAATACTACCGCCTCCCCTCGGCGCATGATTACAGCGAAACGGCGCGCCGCATCGCGCAGCTAAACCAGGCGCTGGCAGGCAAAAACTTCATCCTGATTGGGCCGGGGCGTTGGGGTTCGACCGACTTCATGCAGGGCGTGCCGATCACCTATGCCGATATTTTCAACACCCGCGCGTTGGTCGAACTGACCAGCCGTAAGGGGGGCTACGCCTCCGAGCCGTCCTACGGCACGCATTTCTTTCAAGACCTGGTCGAGTCGGGCATTTTCCCGCTGGCGGTTTCGGCGGAAGAAAAAGAGGATTTTTTGAACGTTTCATTTCTGCAGCAGGCAACTGACCAGCGGTCAGTATGGATTGCTGACCAATCCCCCGCGCTGGAGTGTATCAAGGTCATTCACATCCCGGCAGAACGCCCGGGGCAACTCCTGGAAATTCGCATGGACGGAAACAAAGGCATGGGTTACTTCAAACCTGTGACCTAATATCTTTAGAAAGTTGAGGTTGTTTGAGAAGTGGTCAATGGTAATCCGCACAATCTGGTGATGAAATTCGGCGGCACATCCGTGGGCAGCCCGCAGGCCATGCGCCAAACCGTGGAAATTATTGTGGGTCAGAAGCAGCGCTCACCTTACCTGACGGTGGTCACTTCGGCGCTTTCCGGCATAACCGACATCCTGCTACGCAGCGCAAACGCCGCTGCGCGCGGCGATGCGGAAGTGTACCAGCAGGCAACTCAGACGCTGACAGCCCGTCACGAGGAAATTTTGAATGCGCTGATTCACGATCCCAACCGCGCCGCCGCTGTGCGCACCGAAATTCAGCAAATGATCGGCGATTTTGCGTCGCTGTGTCTGGCAATCTACATTCTGGGCGAAGCCACTCCGCGCGCCCTGGACGCCGTTTCCTCACTGGGTGAACGCATGGCAGTACGCCTGTTAGCCGCCGCCCTGCAAGAACAGGGCTGCCCGGCTCAGGTGGTGGAGGCAACCAGCCTGATCATCACCGATGATCACTACCAATCGGCCTACCCGGACTGGGCGGCAACTCAGGCGGCGGTGCGGGCGGTGCTTCCGCCTCTCCTGCAAAGCGGCATCGTCCCGGTGGTGACCGGCTTCATCGGCGCAACCCGGCAAGGAGTGGTCACCACCCTCGGCCGCGGCGGTTCGGATTACACCGCTGCCCTGTTGGGGGCAGCCCTGCCCGCCGACGAAGTCTGGATCTGGACGGATGTGGATGGGGTGATGAGCGCGGATCCGCGCATTGTCCCCGAAGCCCACACCATCGAAGAATTGACCTTTCGTGAAGTGGCGGAACTGGCCTACGCCGGCGCCAAAGTACTGCACCCCAAAACCATCCGTCCGGTCATCGAGGCCGGCATCGGTTTGCGGGTGCTGAACACCTTTAACCCGACTCACCCCGGCACACGCCTGGTCGCCGAAAAGCCCCCCGAAAATCATTCCAGCATCGTCAAATCGGTGACCGCCATTCGCGGCATGAAACTGGTCACCGTGGAGGGGCGCGGCATGCTGGGTGTACCGGGTGTGGCGGCGCGTACCTTTGCGGCGATTGCCGCCACCGGCACCAACATCTCGCTCATCTCGCAGGCATCCTCCGAGCAGGCCATTTGCATCGCCGTGCCGGCGGATGCGGCTGAGCGGGTGATTGCCGCCATTCAGGACGAGTTTTACCGCGAAATTCAGGGCAAGGATATTGACCGCGTTTGGGCAACCGACGAGGTGGTCATTGTTACGGTTGTGGGTGAAGGAATGCGCAGCACACCCGGCGTGGCCGGCAAGGTTTTCAGTGCACTGGGCGAGCAGCGCATCAATGTGATTGCCATTGCGCAGGGTTCATCGGAAGTATCCATTTGTTTTGTACTGAGGGCTGAGGACACTCAAGCGGCCGTGCGTACCTTACACCGTCAGGTCATTCCCCATCAGGAGGTGCAGGCATGAATAAAATACCCGTTGCAGTGCTGGCGGCTACCGGCAGCGTTGGGCAGCGTTTTGTGCAGCTGCTGGATCATCATCCCTGGTTCGAGGTGGTGGCACTGACCGGCTCGGAGCGCGGTCATGGTAAAACCTACGGGGAGGTGTGCCGCTGGCTGCTGGCAGAGCCAATGCCCGACTGGGCAGGAAAGATGCCTGTCCTGCCCAGTGAAGCCGCTTCGCTCAACGGCGCCCGCCTGGCGTTTTCGGCGCTGCCGGCTGATACCGCCCGTCAGGTTGAACCGGCCCTGGCGCAGGCCGGGATTTGCGTTTGTTCGAATGCCTCCGCCTTTCGGCGCGAGCCGGATGTGCCGCTGCTGATTCCGGAGGTAAATCCGGAACATGCCCGCCTTGTGGAGGTACAGCGCAAACGGCGCGGTTGGAGCGGCTGGATTGCAACCAACCCCAACTGCACCAGCACCGGCATGACCATCGCCCTCAAAGCGCTGCAGGATGCCTTTGGCTTGAAACGCGTGTTTGCCGTTTCCATGCAGGCGCTCTCCGGGGCGGGATACCCCGGCGTTGCCTCGCTGGATATTGCCGATAATGTTGTTCCCTTCATCGGCGGCGAAGAGGAGAAGGTGGAATGGGAGCCGCGCAAAATGCTCGGCAAACTGGAAGGCGGGGAGGTGCACCTTGCCGAAATTGGCATTTCGGCGCACACCAACCGCGTTGCAGTGACCGACGGTCATTTAGTGTGCCTGACGGTGGAACTGGCGCAGCGCGCCACACCTGAACAGGCTGCCACCGTGCTGGCCGCTTTCCAGGCCCCGCCGCCGGTGGCTGAGCTGCCTTCAGCAGCCCGCCCGGTGATTCAGGTGCGTGAGGAGGAGAACCGTCCCCAACCGCGCCTTGACCGCATGACCGGCAGAGGCATGACCACCGTGGTTGGCAGGCTGCGTTCCGATCCGCTCTTCGATTTGCGCCTGGTGGTGCTTTCGCACAACACCATACGCGGCGCGGCTGGCGGTTCACTGCTCAATGCCGAATTAATGGTGCGGGCCGGGTATCTTTCATAAGAAAACGTCATTTCGGGTAATTTCTCCCCCTCCCACCTCCCCCAAAATCGCCCCTGCGATTTTGGGGGAGGCGCAGGAGGCGGCTTTCCGAAGATTGCCGCGCTCGCTTCGCTCGCTCAAAAGGACATGGGACTGCTTATGTCGTTCCGAGCGAAGCGACACAAACAAGAATTAATGTCACTCCGAACGAAGTGAGGAGTCTCCCACACTGCCTTAAGAATCGCCCCGGCGGGAAATTGCCGCGTTGAGCAAATGCTCCCGCGCCTCCCGCTGAGGGGTGAATTTCGCTGTTCTCCGGGTTTTGCTCTTACCCCGAACCCACAAAAATAACCATCCGTGAAAAATGTAAAGAAAAGGTTAAGAAATTTGAAAGGTACTTGACTTTTGACTCCATTTGTCCTACAATAAAGCGAAATTTCCCCAAATTGGAAAAATTAAACCCCAAATGATTTCGTTCTTCTCCCTCTTCATTCTTATCGCGATTTTGGTTCTCGTTATTGTACTCGAGAACCCATTACCCGTTTGGGCGGTAAGCGTGAGTGAAGGAGAGTCCGGAAAAAGATAAACTCAACCGAACGCAGCACTAGAAAAAGAAAACCGCCCAATCGGGCGGTTTTTTTTACCAAATCCATCGCCAGAGGAAAGACCATGCGATCCGACCGAATCAAAACAGCTCTCGAATTTGCTCCCCACCGCGCTTTACTCAAAGCCACCGGCGTCACCGATGCTGATATGAGCAAACCCTTCATCGCCATCGTCAATTCGTATGTGGATATTGTCCCCGGTCATGTTCACTTACAGGAATTTGGCAAAAAGATCAAAGAGGCCGTCCGCGCGGCAGGTGGTGTGCCGTTCGAGTTCAACACGATTGCCGTGGATGACGGCATTGCCATGGGGCATGAGGGAATGAAATTTTCGCTGCCCTCGCGCGAGCTAATCGCTGATTCCATCGAAACCATGATTTCCGCCCACCCCTTCGATGGCATGGTTTGCATCCCCAACTGCGACAAAATCGTTCCGGGCATGCTGATGGCCGCCGTGCGCGTCAACATCCCGGCAATCTTTATCTCCGGCGGGCCGATGGCTGCCGGCCGTACCCCGGACGGCGAGGTGATTGACCTGATTTCAGTCTTCGAGGGGGTCGGCGCGGTGCAGGCCGGGCGGATGAGCCGCAGCCGCCTGAAAGTGCTGGAAGACTACGCCTGCCCCTCGTGCGGCTCCTGTTCCGGCATGTTCACCGCCAACAGCATGAACTGCCTGATGGAAGCGCTGGGCATTGCTCTGCCCTACAACGGCTCGGCGCTGGCCAACACTCCCGAGCGGGAGGAACTGGCCCAACGGGCGGCCGGGTTGATTTTGGAACTGGTCGAGCGCGACCTGCGCCCGCGCGACATCATCACCGCCGAGGCAATGGACGACGCCTTTGCCCTGGACATGGCGATGGGCGGCTCAACCAATACCGTCCTGCACGCGCTGGCTATTTGCAACGAAGCCGGCCTCTCCTACCCGCTGGAGCGCATCAATCAGGTTTCGACAAGGGTGCGATATCTGTGCAAGGTCAGCCCGGCCGGCAAGTGGCACATGGAGGATGTTCACCGCGCCGGCGGCATACCCGCCCTTCTAAACGAGATTCACCGCGCCACCGGCTTGCTGCACCTTGACCGTCCGACCGTCAGCGGCAAGACGATGGGCGAAAATTTGCTGGGCGCCCAAATCCGCGATGAAGAGGTCATCCGCCGCTGGGAAAATGCCCACTCCACCGACGGCGGGCTGGCAATTCTGTTCGGCAACCTTGCCCCGCGCGGTTCGGTGGTCAAAACCGGCGGCGTTACCGCGGACATGCGCCGTTTCAGCGGCCCGGCACGCATTTACGAATCGCAGGAAGACGCGCTGCGCGGCATTCTGGCAAAAGAGGTACAGCCCGGCGATGTCGTCGTCATCCGCTACGAAGGCCCCAAAGGCGGCCCGGGCATGCAGGAAATGCTCAGCCCCACCAGCGCCATCATGGGCATGGGACTGGGCGACAAGGTAGCCCTGATCACCGATGGACGTTTTTCCGGCGGGACGCGCGGGGCGTGCGTTGGACACATCTCGCCAGAGGCAGCCGCTGGCGGCCCGATTGCCGCCCTGCAGCCCGGCGATGTGATTGAAATCAACCTCGACGAGCGCACGCTGAATGTGCGGCTGAGTGATGAGGAGATTGCCCGGCGGCTGGCGCAACTGCCGCCCTTCCAGCCGCGCACCACCAGCCGCTGGCTGCGCCGCTATCAGCGATTTGTTACCAGCGCCGACACGGGGGCGGTGCTGATGTGTTGAGAAGGATATCTCATTCATTCAATGACTTGAGCCATCATTTTCATCATTCGCCAAAGAAGGAGGAAGCAATGAAATTAACCGGTGCACAAATTGTTTGGGAAGTGCTGAAACGAGAGGGGGTGGAGGTGGTTTTTGGCTATCCGGGCGGCGCCAATTTGCCCATTTACGATGCCATGCTGGATTATCCGGTGCACCATGTCCTGGTGCGCCATGAGCAGGGCGCTGCTCACATGGCCGATGCTTATGCCCGCGTCAGCGGAAAGGTGGGGGTGGCCATGGCAACCTCCGGCCCCGGCGCAACCAACCTGACCACCGGCATCGCTACGGCGATGATGGATTCCTCGCCAACCGTCTTTATCACCGGGCAGGTGGTCAGCCGCTTCATCGGTTTCGACGCCTTTCAGGAAACGGATGTCACCGGCATCACCCTGCCGATTACCAAACACAATTATCTGGTCACCCGCGTTGAAGATGTCGGCCCGGCCCTGCGGGAAGCCTTTTACATTGCCCGCAGCGGACGCCCCGGCCCGGTGCTGGTGGATATTGCCAAAGATGCCCAGCAGAACAGCACCGAATGGCAGTACGACCCGGCCCCGCTCAAACTGCGCGGTTACCGCCCGCAGCGCCATCCGCTTTGCCAGCAGGTGGAACACGCCCTTGAACTGATTGCCCAGGCGCGCAAACCCCTCATTCTGGCCGGGCAGGGTGTGCTGCTTTCCAACGCCATGCGCGAATTGCAGGAGTTTGCCGAACGGGCGCAGATTCCGGTGGCAATGACCCTGCTGGGCATCGGCGGTTTTCCGGCAAACCACCCGCTCAACCTCGGCATGATGGGCATGCACGGTGAGGCATGGGTCAACCACGCCATTCAGGAAGCCGACCTGCTGCTGGCGTTTGGGATGCGCTTTGACGACCGCGTAACCGGCAACCTGAAAACTTACGCCCCGCACGCCCGCAAAATCCACATTGATATTGACCCGGCCGAAATCAACAAGAATGTGCGGGTGGATGTCGGCATTGTCGGCGATCTGCGCGAAACATTGCAAACCCTGCTGGAGCAGCTGCCCGCCCTGGATCATTCTGCCTGGCTGGAATACATCAACGAGATGAAAGGCGAAAGCGCGGTGCGCGATATTCAATACCTGCCGCCGGACGGTCATCTGTATGCCGCGCATGTGATTCACGACCTGTGGCGCTTTACCGGCGGCGACGCCATCATCACCACCGATGTGGGTCAGCACCAGATGTGGGCAGCTCAGTACTACCGCGTGGAAAAACCGTTCCAGTGGATTACCTCCGGCGGGCTGGGGACGATGGGCTTTGGCTTGCCGGCGGCAATTGGCGCAAAGTTCGCCCGTCCGGATGCGGAAGTGTGGGCAATTGTCGGCGACGGCGGTTTTCAGATGACCGCTGCCGAACTTTCGACAGCCGCCCAGGAGGGCATCAAGGTCAATGTGGCGGTGATCAACAACGGTTATCTGGGCATGGTGCGCCAGTGGCAGGAATTCTTCTACGAACGGCGCTATGCGGCTACCCCCATGCGCAGCCCCGATTTCGTCAAACTGGCTGAAGCCCACGGCCTGACCGGTTTTCGGGTGGAACGGCGCGAAGATGTGCTGCCGGCCCTCGAAGCCGCGCGCGCCGCTGAAGGCACGGTGGTGGTTGACTTCCGCGTCGAGCAGGAAGACAGCGTCTATCCGATGGTACCGGCGGGTGCCGACCTGCACAACATGATCCGCCGTCCGGTACGCACGGCAATTGTCGAAACCGGGCAGGATGAACTATGAGAGCAAAGGAGATGAGCATGGCGCACACACTGGTGGTTTTGGTGGAAGACAAACCCGGCGTTTTGAACCGCGTCGCCTCGCTGTTCCGCCGGCGGACATTCAACATCGAATCGCTGACGGTGGGGCACACCGAGCAGCCCGGCCTCTCGCGCATGACCATTGTGGTCGAAGGCGATGATTTCGCCATCGAACGATTGACGGCCTACCTGTACAAACTGGTCAACGTGGTGCAGGTGGAAGACCTGACCCACACTCAGAGTGTGGTGCGCGATCTGGCGCTGATCAAGGTGCAGGCCCCGCCCGAAAGCCGCACCCAAATCATGCAGGTGGTGGATGTCTTTCGCGGGCGGGTGGTGGATGTCACCAACCAATCGCTGATTGTTGAATTAACCGGGGACGTGGAAAAAATTGACGGCTTCGTGGAAGTGCTGCGTCCATTCGGCATCATCGAAATGGTGCGCACCGGCGTAGTCGCCATGGAACGCGGCAGCACACCGCTGTACCTGCCGCTCAACGGCAACGGCCAAACGCACCCCTGCACCGAAACGATTTCCGAAAACTGAGATATGAGGAGAAACGGACATGGCAAGAATGAACTTTGCAGGCGTTGAAGAAGAAGTGGTCACCCGCGATGAATTCCCACTCAGCCGGGCGCAGGAAGTCTTGAAGGACGAAGTCGTCGCCGTGCTGGGTTACGGCGTGCAAGGCCCGGCGCAGGCTTTGAATCTGCGCGATAACGGGATCAAAGTGATCGTCGGGGTCAACCCGGGCGGCAAGTCGTGGGATAAAGCCCAGCGCGACGGCTGGGTGGCCGGTGAAACGCTCTTCCCCATGGAAGAAGCAGCCGCCCGCGGCACGGTGGTGCAGTATCTGGTTTCGGATGCCGCCCAAAAACTGACCTGGGAACGCATCCGCCCGTGCCTCAAAGAAGGCGATGCCCTGTACTTCTCCCACGGGTTTGCCGTGGTGTACAAAGACCAGACCGGCGTGGTGCCGCCCCCCTATGTGGATGTGGTCATGGTCGCCCCCAAGGGGTCGGGCACCAGCGTGCGCGCCAATTTTCTGGCGGGCAGCGGCATTAATTCCAGTTTTGCCGTGGCGCAGGATTACACCGGCCGGGCGCGCGAGCGCACCCTGGCGCTGGGCATTGCGATCGGCTCCGGCTATCTGTTTGAAACCACTTTTGAACACGAGGTCTATTCCGACCTGACCGGTGAACGCGGCGTGCTGATGGGCGCGCTGGCCGGCATCATGGAAGCCCAGTACCAGACTCTGCGTGCCCACGGGCACACCCCCTCCGAAGCATTCAACGAAACGGTCGAGGAACTGACCCAAAGCCTCATTCGGCTGGTTGCCCAAAACGGCATGGACTGGATGTACGCCAACTGCTCGGCAACCGCCCAGCGCGGCGCGCTGGACTGGCGGCACGAGTTCCGCAAGGCCACCCTGCCGGTCTTTGAACGCCTGTATCAATCGGTTGCCAGCGGGGAAGAAACCCGCCGCGTGCTGGAGGCCAACAGCCAGCCGGACTATCAGGAGAAATTGTCGGAAGAGCTGCGTCAGATGCGTGAATCGGAGATGTGGCAGGCCGGCGCCATGGTGCGCTCCCTGCGCCCCGAAAACTGGCAGAAAAACGCCTGAGGTCTTTAGCGGTTCAGGAGGAAAGCGATGAGCGATTCGTATGTCAGAATTTTCGATACCACCCTGCGGGATGGCGAGCAGTCGCCCGGCGCAACCATGACCAGCGCCGAAAAGCTGGAAGTGGCGCGCGGGCTGGCGCGTCTGGGCGTGGATGTGATTGAAGCCGGCTTTCCGGCCGCCTCGCCGGATGATCTGGAAGCCGTGCGGCGCATTGCAGTGGAGGTGGGCAATTCCACCGACGGCGGGCGGGTACCGATCATCTGCGGGCTGGCGCGCGCCACAAAAAGCGACATTGACAAGGCCTGGCAGGCCGTTCAACCGGCTGCCCGCCCGCGCATTCACACCTTTCTCGCCACTTCCGAGATTCACATGCAGTACAAACTGCGCATGACCCGCCAGCAGGTGCTGGAACGGGTTGCCGAAATGGTGGCCTATGCCCGCAGTTTATGCGAGGATGTCGAGTTCAGCCCGGAGGATGCCGGGCGCAGCGACCCGCAATTCCTCTACGAGGTGCTGGCCGTTGCTATCCGCGCCGGGGCAACCACCCTGAACATTCCGGATACGGTGGGTTATACCACCCCGGATGAGTTCGGCGCGCTGATTGCCGGAATCATCCAGAACACACCCGGCATCGAAAACTGTATCGTTTCGGTCCACTGCCACAACGACCTGGGGCTGGCGACGGCCAACACGCTGGCCGGCTTGCGCGCCGGGGCGCGTCAGGCGGAGGTCACCATCAACGGCATTGGTGAACGCGCCGGCAACACCGCGCTGGAAGAAGTGGTCATGGCGCTCCACACCCGCCCACAGTACTACGGCCTGCACACCGGCATTGACACCACCCAGATCAGCCGCATCAGTAAACTGGTCAGCAACTACACCGGCATGCCGGTACAGCCCAACAAAGCCATTGTGGGGGCAAACGCCTTCGCCCACGAAGCCGGCATTCATCAGGACGGCATGCTGAAGCACTCCCTGACTTATGAGATCATGCGCCCGGAAACGGTCGGCGCGACGCAGAGCAAACTGGTGCTGGGCAAACACTCCGGGCGGCATGCCCTGCGCACCCGTCTGGCGGCGCTCGGTTACGCGCTGGATGAAGGCGAAATGGATCAGGTGTTTGAACGCTTCAAGCATCTCGCCGACCGCAAAAAGACCATCACCGATGCCGACCTGGAAGCGCTGGTTTCCGATGAACTGTACCAGCCGCGCGAATTTTACGCTCTGGACGGCTTACAGGTCGCCTGTGGGACGATGGGCATGCCCACCGCTACCGTGCGCCTGCGCGGCCCGGACGGCCAGCTGCACGTCAGCGCGGCAGTCGGCACCGGCCCGGTGGATGCCGCCTACAAAGCCATTGATGCCATTGTCAAAGCCCCCAACACGTTGCAGGAATTTGTCGTCCACGCCGTAACCGAAGGGATTGACGCGCTGGGCGAAGTGACCGTGCGCATCGAGGGCAGCGACGGGCTGCTGCAAATCAGCCCGCAGCGCGAAGCCGAAGTGCCGCGCACCTTTGGCGGTTACGGCGCCGATACCGACATCGTGGTAGCCAGTGTCAAGGCTTATCTGGCTGCGCTCAACAAACTGCTGGTCGCCAGCGGTCAATACGGTAATGTGGAACAATCGGCGGTTCAGCCGGTTGGTTGAGGAATTTTCCAAAGTCATTCATTCGCCAGAGAGGAGAACGAACCATGAACCCCATTTTCTCATCCTATTTCGATGAAAACGACCCGGCACAAGCCTTTGTGCGCCCCAACACCATCCCGTCCGGCTGGGATATGACCGATTTTCTGATGAAAAGTCACCCCCACACCCCGGCAGCCGAAATGAACGGCACCGCCTACGAACAACATCTTCGCCAATCGGGGAATGCGTATGAGCCGCCCAAAAACGTTGTTTGAAAAAATCTGGGACAGCCACGTCGTCGTTCAACCGCCGGATTCGCCCGCCGTTCTGTACATTGACCTGCACCTGGTGCACGAGGTAACCTCCCCGCAGGCGTTCAGCGGACTGCGGGCGCGCGGCCTGCGCGTGCGCCGCCCGGAACGCACGGTCGGCACACTCGATCACGGCATCCCCACCCTCACCAAACCCAACGGCAACGGCGACGGCCGCCTGGCCTTTGCCGATGAACTCAGCCGCCGCCAGATTCTGCAGATGGAGGAAAACTGCCGTGAATTTGGCATCCCGCTGATGGGGTTGGGCAGCCCCAATCAGGGCATTGTGCACGTCATCGGCCCTGAACTGGGCCTGACTCAGCCGGGCATGACGATTGTGTGCGGCGACAGCCACACCGCAACGCACGGCGCGTTTGGCGCCCTGGCCTTTGGGATTGGCACCAGCGAAGTGGAGCATGTCCTCGCCACCCAGTGCCTGCTGCAGCGCAAACCCAAAACCTGCGCCGTGCGCATTGAGGGACGCTTAAACCCCGGCGTCACCGCCAAGGATGTCATTCTCGGGCTGATTGCCCAGATCGGCGTGGCGGGCGGCACCGGTTATGTGTTTGAATACATGGGCGAAGCCGTCCGCGCCATGAGCATGGAAGAGCGCATGACCGTCTGCAACATGTCCATCGAGGCCGGAGCCCGCGCCGGCATGATCGCCCCGGACGATACCACCTTTGAATTTCTTGCCGGACGTCCCTATGCCCCGCAGGGTGAGGCGTGGGAACGCGCCGTTGCCCGCTGGCGCACCCTGCCCGGTGACGAGGGCGCCGCTTATGATCACACCATTACCCTCGATGCCGGCCGTTTGCAACCGATGGTCACCTACGGTACCAACCCCGGCATGGGCATTCCCATCAGCGGGCGCATTCCTTCTCCCGACGAGGTCGGGGATTCCGCTCAACGCGCCGCGCTGGAAAAATCGCTGGCTTACATGGGGCTGCAGCCGGGCGCGCCGCTGCTCGGTCACAAACTGGATGCCGTTTTCATCGGTTCCTGCACCAACGGGCGGCTAGCAGACCTGCGCCAGGCCGCCGCTCTGCTGCGCGGGCGTAAAGTGGCGCCCGGTCTGCGCGTGCTGGTGGTGCCCGGTTCGCAGCAGGTCAAAAAACAGGCTGAAGCCGAAGGCCTGCACCGTATCTTTCTGGAAGCCGGCGCCGAATGGCGCGAACCAGGCTGTTCGATGTGCATTGCCATGAACGGCGACCAGCTCGAGCCCGGGCAGTATGCCATCAGCACCAGCAACCGCAACTTTGAAGGGCGGCAGGGCAAGGGCGGGCGCACCTTCCTGGCCAGTCCCCTCACCGCGGCTGCCTCGGCTTTGACCGGCGTCATCACCGATCCGCGTCCCTATCTTTCCTGAGGAGCCGTTGCCATGCAGCCATTTAGCCGTTTGACCTCCAAAGTGGTCGTTTTGCCCGTCAGCAATGTGGATACGGATCAGATCATCCCGGCGCGTTTTTTGAAAACCACCGACAAAAACGGGCTGGGCGCCAGCCTGTTTGCCGACTGGCGCTACCTGCCGGACGGCAGCCCCAATCCCGATTTTGTCCTCAATCAACCCCACGTGCAGGGCGCGCAGATTTTGCTGGCCGGCGATAACTTCGGCAGCGGCTCTTCGCGCGAACATGCCGCCTGGGCGCTGACCGGCTGGGGCATCCGCGCCGTGATTTCCACCACCGTCGCGGATATCTTCCGCAACAATGCCCTCAAAAACGGCTTGCTGCCGGTGGTAGTGCCGCCGGAGGTACACGCTCGCCTGATGGACATCTTCAGCCGCGATCCCCACCTGACCCTGACGATTGATCTGCCCAAACAGAGCGTCATCCTGCCGGACGGCACTTCGGCGCCGTTCCCGATTGACCCGTTCAGCAAAACCTGCCTGCTGAACGGTGTGGACGAATTGGGCTATCTGCTCGGTTTGGAGGCTGAAATTGCCCGTTATGAAGCGCAGCGCCAATTTTAGTGGTTCCACAGGAGTGTGAGAATATGAAAATCGAAATCTACGATACCACCCTGCGCGATGGTACCCAGCGTACCGACATCTCGCTTTCACTGAATGACAAACTGGCGATTGCCCGGCGGCTGGATGAACTCGGTGTGGCCTTCATCGAGGGCGGCTGGCCGGGTTCAAACCCCAAGGACGCCGAATTTTTTGCCCGCGCCGCCGGGATGGAGTGGAAACACGCCGTGATTGCCGCCTTCGGGGCGACCTGCGCGGTCAACAAAACCCCCGCCGAGGATGAAAACATCCGCGCCCTGCTGGACTCGAAAGCGCCGGTCTGCACGGTGGTGGGCAAGTCCTCGCTGCTGCATGTGCATGAGGTGCTGCGCACCACCCCGCAAAACAACCTGCGCATCATCGAAGATTCGCTGGCTTACCTGACCGCGCAGGGGCGGCGGGTGATTTACGATGCCGAGCACTTTTTCGACGGCTACAAAGAAGATGCCGAATACGCCCTGCAGACCCTCGCGGCTGCCCTGCGCGGCGGAGCGGAAACCGTGGTGCTGTGCGATACCAACGGCGGCAGCCTGCCGTGGGAGGTCGGCGAGATCGTCCGCTCGGTGCGGACGCGCTTCCCGCACGCCAGACTGGGCATTCACACCCACAATGACGGGGAGTGCGCGGTTGCCAATTCACTCGCCGCCGTGCGCGAAGGCTGTGTGCAGGTGCAGGGCACCATCAACGGCTACGGCGAACGCTGCGGCAACGCCAACCTGTGCTCGATCATCCCCGACCTTGAATTGAAGATGGGCTATACCTGCCTGCCGGCCGGTCATCTGGCGCAGCTGACCGACCTTTCCCACTATGTGGCAGAAGTTGCCAACCTGGCGCCCGATGAACATCTGGCGTATGTGGGGCGGGATGCCTTTGCCCACAAGGGCGGCATTCATGTGGCCGCCATGCGCCGCACGCCGCGCTCCTACCAGCACATTGACCCGGCGCTGGTCGGCAACCGCTCGCAGGTGGTGGTTTCGGAACTTTCCGGACGGGGCAACCTGATCAGCAAGGCGGAGGAAAACGGCATTCAGCTGGATGATCAGATCAACCTCCATCAGGCGCTGCGCCAGGTGAAAGCCCTGGAAGCCAAAGGCTTCTCCTTCGAGGCCGCCGACGCTTCGGTCATGCTCATGCTGCTGCGTCAGAAGGCCGATTATCAGCCGCCGTTTGAACTGGTGGATTTTACCGCCGCGGTGGAACACCGCGCCGGGCGCGGCATGATTGCCGAAGCCACCGTCAAGGTACGGGTCGGCGGGGAGGTGATTCACACGGCAGCGGAGGGCAACGGGCCGGTTGCCGCACTGGATGCCGCCCTGCGTAAAGCGTTACTGCCTTACTACCCGCAAATTGCCCGCTTTCACCTTTCGGATTACAAGGTGCGCATTCTGGACGGCAACAACGGCACCAGCGCCACCACCCGCGTGCTGATCGAAACCCGCAACGGCCACCGCGCCTGGGGAACGGTGGGCGCCAGCACCAACATCATCGAGGCCTCCTGGCTGGCGCTGACCGATGCCATCGAGTACGGCGTTCTGGTGGTCGAAGCCCAACCCCAGCCCGAAGCAGCTCATTGAAAGGAAAAGTCACCTTATGCCGTTTCACATCGTTGTTTTACCCGGCGATGGGATTGGACCCGAAGTCACCCAGGCCGCCCGCCAGGTGCTGGATGCCGCCGCCGCCCATTACAAATTGACATTGAATTACACCGAACGCCTGATCGGCGGCTGTGCCATTGATCAACTGGGCACGGCGCTGGACGATGCCACCCTGGCGGAATGTCAGCAGGCCGATGCGGTGCTGTTGGGGGCGGTGGGCGGACCCAAATGGGACGACCCAACCGCGCCGGTGCGCCCCGAACAGGGCCTGCTGGCGCTGCGCAAGGGGCTGGGTGTGTTTGCCAACCTGCGGCCGGTGCGGGTCTATCCGGCGCTGATAGACGCCTCGCCGCTGCGTCCCGAAAAACTGCGCGGCGTGGACTTGCTGGTGGTGCGCGAGTTGACCGGCGGGCTGTATTTTGGTCAGCCCAAGCGCCGTCTGGAGGAAAACGGCCGTCGCGGCGCGGTGGATTCGCTGTTTTACTGGGATTACGAAATTGAGCGGGTGGTGGAGCTGGCCTTTCAGCTGGCCACCGCGCGGCGCGGACGGCTGGCCTCGGTAGATAAAGCCAACGTGCTGGAAACCTCGCGCCTGTGGCGGCAGGTCGTCCAGCAGGTTGCTCAACGCTACCCGCAGGTGCAGGTGGAGCATGTGCTGGTGGATACGGCCGCCATGCGGCTGGTTGCCAGCCCGGCCGCCTTCGATGTCATCGTCACCGAAAACATGTTCGGCGATATTTTGACGGATGAAGCCGCCGTGCTGGCCGGCTCGATGGGCCTGCTGCCTTCCGCCTCGCTGGGCGCAGCCGGCGGCGGCCTGTACGAGCCGATTCACGGTTCGGCGCCGGATATTGCCGGGCAGGGGATTGCCAACCCGCTCGGGGCAATCCTCAGCGCGGCGCTGCTGCTGCGCTACGGGTTGAAACAGGAATCAGCGGCGCGTGCGGTGGAACAGGCGGTGGAACGCGCCCTGCAGGAGGGCTGCCGCACCCGCGATTTGGGCGGCAGCCTCTCCACCCAGGCGATGACCGAGGCCGTTTTGGAACGGCTTTCATTTGAACATCCATCTTAATTTTTCATCAAAGGAGTATTCATCATGACCGAAAACGAGGGCTATACATGGCTGGACGGGCAACTGGTTAAAAATGAGCAGGCGATGGTGCCGTTTATGACCTCCGCCCTGCATTACGGGCTGGGCGTGTTTGAGGGCATCCGCTGTTACGCCACACCGCGCGGCCCGGCGATTTTCCGCCTGCGCGAGCACATTCAGCGCCTGTTTGAATCGGCAAAGATTCTCGGCTTTCAGTCGCTGCCCTACAGCGAGGAGCAGGTCGTCGAGGCCTGCAAGGAGGTAGTGCGCGCCAACGGGTTCGATTCCTGCTACATCCGCCCGTTGATTTTCTTCGACAGTCAGGTCAAAAACCTCAATTTGGATGTCGGCTGGGCGCGGGTCGGGATTGCGGCGTGGTACTGGGGGGCGTATCTCGGCGAGGAAGCGCTGGAGAAAGGCGCGCGCATGAACATCTCCTCGTTCACCCGCCTGCACCCCAACATTATGATGACCAAAGCCAAAATCACCGGTAATTACGCCAACAGCGTGCTGGCCAAGACCGAATCGGCGCGGCTGGGCTTTGACGAAGCCATCATGCTCGACCCGCAGGGTTATGTGGCCGAATGCACCGGCGAAAATTTGTTCATCGTGCGGCGGGGGATAATTTACACGCCCGGCACCTGGGCGGTGCTGGAAGGCATCACCCGCGACGCCATCATCACCCTGGCGCGCGATATGGGCTGTGAAGTGCAGGAAGCCCAGATCAGCCGCGATCACCTGTATATTGCCGATGAGTGCTTTGTGAGCGGCACGGCGGCGGAAATCATCCCGGTGACCGAAATTGACCACCGCGTCATCGGCAACGGGCGGCGCGGCCCGCTCACCTACCGGTTAATGCAGGCCTTCCATATTGTGGTGCGCGGTGAGGATGAGCGTTACCAGCACTGGCTGGAGCCGGTTAACGCATGAGCGCGGTACGGGTTGCCTTTCAGGGTGAACCCGGTGCCTACTCGGAAGCGGCCATTTTTGACCGTTTGGGTGACGAAGCGGTCAGCCTGCCGTGTGAAAACTTTGAGCAGGTGTTTGAGGCGGTGCAAAGCGGGCAGGCGGCGCTGGGTTTCATCCCCATCGAAAATTCGCTGGCCGGCAGCATTCACCGCAATTACGACCTGCTGCTGCAGCACGACCTGCATGTGGTCGGCGAGCATCACCTGCGCATTGCCCACTGCCTGATCGCCCTGCCCGGCGTGCGGTTGGAGGAGGTGCAGCGGGTGATCAGCCACCCGCAAGCGCTGGCGCAGTGCAGCCAGAACCTGCGCCGGATGGGGCTGAAGAGCGAGCCGGTCCACGATACCGCCGGGGCGGTGCAGCTGGTGCGCCAGCGCGGCGAGCGCAGTGTGGCGGCAATTGCCTCGCGCCGCGCCGCCGAACTGTACGGCATGCAGGTGCTGGTAGAGGGGCTGGAGGACAACCCGCTTAACTTCACCCGTTTTTTGCTGATTGCCTGCCAGCCGGTGCAGCCCGGCGCGGACGCCAAGACCTCGATTGTCTTCAGCCTCAAAAATCAGCCGGGCGCGCTGTTCAAGGCGCTGAGCGTGTTTGCCCTGCGCGAAATTGACCTGACCAAGATCGAATCGCGCCCGCTGGTGGGCAAGCCGTGGGAGTATTTTTTCTACATTGACCTGGCCGGTTCCACGGCGGAAGAACGGGTGCAGAACGCCCTGCGCAATCTGGGCGAGTATGCCACCTTTCTGCGCGTGCTGGGCTCCTACCCGCGCCAGCGCGGCTGAGGGGCGCAAAACCCACCAGCCCTCAGCGTCCCGGCGATCCATCCCTTTATTAACTTTTATAGAACGATGTCACTCCTCGCGCAGCGACAGCAACCCAATTGAATGTCACTCCGCACGAAGTGAGGAGTCTCTCTCCAGGAAGGGAGACTGCCGCGCTCGCTGCGCTCGCTCGCAGTAACTGTGTTAAAAGTCAAGGTGGAAGATGGGCGGAAATGGTTACGGAGCTGCCCATGAGGCCTTGTGACGAACCATAGCAGTAACTGTGTTAAAAGTCAAGGTGGAAGATGGGCGGAAATGGTTACGGAGCTGCCCATGAGGCCTTGTGACGAACCATAGCATTCATAATGGTCAACATCTTGCGCATACAGGCCGTGATAGCGACTTTGAAAATTTTTCCTTTGTGGATCAAACG
>Ga0308418_1000465_pt1 | contig 23788 bp, 24 predicted proteins | sample HotsprSampleR4cd_FD_203517 | JGI IMG/M metagenome (GOLD analysis project Ga0308418, IMG submission 203517) | Hot spring phototrophic mat microbial communities from Mushroom Spring, Yellowstone National Park, Wyoming, United States - 20090729_R4cd ... | reverse complement strand
TCAATATTTTTTATTTCTTTTTTGATTTCATTTAAGATAAAAAGAGCTTCTTTTACTCCTTTAAATGGCAGGTCAGCCGCTCCTTCAACCAAAATTCTTATGATACCTTTCTTTTTTGGAATAAAAGGCTTATCGGGATAAAAAATTTCTGTATTGATACCATTGGGGACATAAAAAGCTTCTTTTTTAAACTCTTTTTTTAGCCAGTCTTTTATCCATTTTGCTTCGGTTAAAAACTCAAAATTCATTTTATAAGTTTCTTCAACTCTTTTCTTTAAAAAACTTCCTTCAGGATAAAAACGCCTTTCATCGGATTGAACAAAATAAACTTTTCGCTTAACATCCATTAAAGCCAATTCGTAAGCAGTAATCCAACCGGTAGCTACACCAATATCAAAATTTTTGATGATTTTTTTTGCTTTTTTTAATGGGATAATTGGGATTTTTTGGTTGGGAAACCAAGAAAGATCAGTTTTGTTATCAAAAGAAATAAAAAGAGTGTTAAAACCGAATTTTTGAAGGCGGTTTAAATGTTCGCAACAAATAGCTACTCCTCCAGTAATTTTTGTTGTTGGAATAATATAAAAAATTGAAGGCTTTTTATTTTTTATTTTTGGCATGGTTGTTTTTCTTATAAAATATTTTTTAAAGTTATATCTAAATAAAAAAATAAAGTGTTGAAGGCGATATTGGATATTTCTTATTTTTATTCTTATTTTTTCAGGAATGAGTTTTTGATAAAGATTCATATTAAATTAAGGAATTTTCGAGATATCAATACCGATGAGTATGAGAATATTATACAAAAAACTCAAAACTCAAAACTACGATTAAAAACTAAAAAATTTTATAACTTTAGTGTAAACGTTGTGTAAACCAAGTCTGACTTGGTAAAAATAGTGTAAACCGCGTCTGACGCGGTGTAAACATTGTGTAAAAGGTTATGTAAAAATAGTTGGAATCAGAAAAAAGATGCAAATGATGCGAATTATGCGAATGGATAACGTGTAAAAATTTTATGAAATAGTTTAAATATTTTTTTCAACAAATTTTAAAAACTGACGAAAGGTATTTTTTAGATTGTTAATATTGGCTATTTTAAATGGTGGTTTGATAACTTTATTGTAATAACCATTGTGAAAATGAAGCGGAAATGATTTTATTTTTTGCCATTTTTTATCGGGAGTATTATCGAGGCGGTAAATTTTTTTATCAAGATGATATCTTTCCCAGTGGATAGCAAATCTTAATTTTTTTGTTTTAGTAGTGAAGTAGAAATCAATAAAACTTTTATCGATAATATAAATTCTTAATTTATGGCCAAGATTGTGGGTTGATAAGACTATGTTCGAAAACTCAATTTCGGCAATCCGAGCAAATTCTGAAAATTTTTCCATATGTTGGCTTTATTGATTTGAAGTGCTTTTAATTCTTTTTCAACTTTTTCTTTTTCCTCAAGTAAGTGATCAAAAACAAAAAAATCTTCTCCAAGTTTTTCTTCAGATAAAGCCCCTTTTTCTACTAATTTATCTAACTCATCGACTGATTTTACACCGTATTTTGAGGCAAGACGAAAGATCTCCGTTTCTAAAAGTCGGAGTTTTTCAATGAGGATGATGGCTTTAGTTTTATCTTTGCCTGACATATCATTTATATTTTAAAAAAGTTATTAATAAAAAACAAGAGATTTTTAAAAAAATTAAGAGAAAGCTTTGATACTTGTTTTTCTGAGACTTAGGCATAAGAAATTTTAATAGGAAGAGCAAACTGCTTTTTATAATCAAAGTCAGCCTCAATTATTTTTATATCTGATTCTTCTAAATATAATTCAATTGCCTCTTTAATATTTTTTATAGCTTCCTCAAGTGTATCACCTTGAGAAGCACAACCAGGTAAATCCGGTATCCAGACAGAAAAACCGCCTTCTTTTTCTTCTTGAAAAATAGCGGTATATTCTAAAATTTTTTTCTTTTTTATTTTCATATGATTTTATTTTAGTAAAAAGTATTATGAGAGTCAATAATTTAAAAGGAGTGTAAACATTGTGTAAAAGTGGTGTAAAAATGTTGTAAACATTGTGTAAAAGGTTGTGTAAAAATAGTTAGAATCAGAAAAAAGATGCGAATTATGCGAATATAAAATTGAGATAAATAGAGATAAGTGGAGATAAATAGAGATAAATTGAGATAGATGGAGATAGATGGAGATTAATAGAGATAAGTAGAGATGAATTGGAATTGGGAGATTTTAGATTATGATTACTTCTTCTTTTTTGCAGTAAATTAAAAAGGATTTTCTTTTAAAGACTTTTTTGTATTTTCTAAAAATCATTTCTAGATAAGAAGTAAGATATTTTATGTTTATTGTTTTTAAATTTAAGATAAGACATTTTAATTTACCCCCCTTTTTCGTTAAAACCAAAAAATCTTTATCAAAAGTTAGTATAATATATCCTTTTTCTTCGGAAATTTTTAAAATCTCCAAATCATTAATACCGCGATATTGACTATTTTTTAAATCAATTGTTTGATGATTTTTGCTTTTTAGAAAGTTTATAAGAGAATGAGGAATATTTTCATCGACTAAAAATTTCATAAAGAAATAGGGTAAATTTTTTCCTCCTTAATTTTTTTTGCCGCAAAATTTAAAGCCCCTAAAATATCTTCTTTAGTTAAAGATGGATATTCTTTTAAAACTTCTTCAATATTGTAGCCTTGGGATAAAAATTCCAGTATTAAATCAACAGGAATTCTTGTGCCTTCAAATATAGGTTTACCCGATAATATTTGGGGATTGACAGTTATTTTTTTCATACAAAATTATTATATTAAAAAAAGTTGTGAGAGTCAATGAAAAAAGTATGACTTGGTAAACATTGTGTAAATGTTTTGTAAAAGTTAAGAAATGATACGAATGATGCGAATTAAGATGCAAATGATGCGAATTATGCGAATGGATAAAGTGTAAACATAGTATAAAAATTGTGTAAACGTGGTGTAAAAATAGTTGAGTCAGTTATTGAGTTAACGTGTTAACGGGTTAAGATATTTTAATCCACCTTTTTCTTTGTAGTTTATTTTCTATCTGGGATTTTTTTATTGGGTGAATTGTAATTACTTTAAGTTTTTTATTATCCTCAACATAAGCAACCATATAGTTGATATTATTTACTTGTTTGATAGCGATTTTTGTTTGATTTAAAGTATCAAAAAGTAAAAAATTGGGAGATTTCAAAATTTTATTGATGATTTTCTTCGAAATTTTTCTTAATTTTATTCTATTTAGAAGATGGTTTGTATATTCGATTTTTGTCATAAACCATAGGAATATTAAAAGAAGAAATTTTTTTAAATAGTAAAGAAGCATTTAAAATCTCAACCGCTAAAGGTTGATTTTTTTCGTTATATTCAACAATAAAATTTGGTTCAATTTCCTCAAAATAAGCCTCTTTTCCCTCTCTTAAATTTAGATATAAAGCATCATTTTCTTTATCATAGTAGATTTTTGATTTTTTCATATGATTTTATTTTAGTAAAAAGTATTATGAGAGTCAAATTAAAAGTTGGAATCAGACCGCCTAAAATAATTTTTAATTTGAAATTTGAAATTTTTAATCAATATTAAATTTTTAAGTATTAAAATATTAAAAATTGAATAAAATTTTTATCGGTAATTTTTTATTTGCTTTTTTCTACTTGTTACTCTTGAATTAGTTGAAACTAGTCAAAATAGCTTAAATTAGTTGGAAAGTTAATTGATTATTTTATAGAGGGTTAGGTTTTGAGATTGAAAGATTTTTTTAAAATTTAAGTTTTTATCAGTGGTAATAAGATAATTTTGACAGTTTTTAAAAAGTGGTTTTTGACCTAAGTAATTTACTTCTTTGGCATTGGTGTAAAAAAGAACCGCTTCATAAGGAATATCTTTTACAAAAAGACACTTTGGTTGGGGAAGTTTTTGGTAGTACTCACCTATTTTTTTGGCATCAGGAAAATTGGGGATAATTTTGGGAAAGCGAAAATTAAAAAAAAGTAAGGAAAAGAAGATAACAAGAGGATAGATAAAAAAGATTCTCTTTTTTATTTCAATTCTTAAAATTAAAAAGGAAAAAATAATCATCATTAATTGACAAATCAAAGCCAATTTATTAGACAGATTAAAAAATAAAGGCAAAGATGAGAAAAAAACAATAATTGAAAGATTGATTAGTTTATTTTTTTCAGTTTTTAAAAGATGGGAAACTGAATAATGAATATATAAAGCGATAATTGGAATCAAGGGCAAAACATACCACCAGACTTTGTTTTTTGCTAAAGAAAAAAATAAAAATGAGGTAAAAAAATATAAGGCAATCAATAATTTTTCAGAAGTGATTTTTTTATTTAAAACATCGTAAATGAATAAAGTAAAAAAAAGGATACTGCCAACACGAAAGCTCTCAAACCACCATCTTAGGTACCAAAAAACCGGTGCTTTTTGAGAAGGATCAAAAGACAAAACTCTTTTTGAAGCAAAACCTAAAAATCCCAAAACAAAGTTATTAAAACCAAAATGATAAATTGAAATAAAAACCCAAGGAAAAACAATCAAAAACGCACCAAAAAATATCCAAAAAATATCCTTAAAATTTATTTTTCTTATTAAAAGACTAAAAAACAAAGAAAAAACAAAAATAACTGCCGGTTGACCTTTGGCTAAAATTGCAAGTCCCCAAAAAAAGCCAGTTAAAAAAAAGTAAAGTCTATTTTTTGACCTGATAGATTTTAATAAAAACAAAAAGGCAATAAAAAGAAAAAAAGTAAGCATTGTGTCCATTAGGGCATTTTGAGAAGATAGCCAGAAATCAGTTGAGAGAAAAATAGCTAAAGTTGATAGCGGATGAAGGAAAAAAGTAGTGATTATTGTTGCCAATCCAAATAAAAAAGAAGGCAAACGATAAGCTAATTCAGTTTCACCAAATAAAGAGATTGAGATTGTGGTTAGCCAAAAAAATAAAGGCGGTCGCTCAAGATGGATAAAAAGAGAAAGATTTGGGTTATCTTTTACTTTTAACTTAAGTTTTTTATTTCGTAAAAAAGGACTACCAGTTAAAGGAGCAAGAAAAAAACGGTATTCTTTCATATTTTTAACGGCCTCAGCCCGATTGGCTTCGTCAAAATCATGAAAAGGAGTATTTTTCATTGTTTTAAGAGAAAAGAAGATAAAAACAAAGAAAAAGAAAATAAGGATTAAAAGAATAATTTTTTTCATTTGGAAAAATAAACTTTTATCACTTTTTTTATCAAGCCACTTAGATTTCTTCCCCGCTCGATAAGAATTCCAGAAAGATTAAGAATAATTTTTTTTAGCCCCCAGTTTTTAAGAATTACTCTTATCCAGTTTATAAAATCTTGTTTTTCTTTAAAAAAACCCATTTTTGAGGAGGTGGTCAGATGATTGTGGATGACAAAAACATTGGGGTTTAGGGCAAATCTAAAGCCTTTTTTCTTAAGTCGCAAAAACAGATCAACATCCTCAAGATAGGCAAAAAAACTTTCATCAAAACCACCGACTTTTTCAAAAACTTGCTTTTTGATAAAAAGGCAGGCGGCGGTAAGACCATCGAATTGGTGGCTAGTGATTGGTGATTGGTGGTTGGTGATTAGTTGGATGCGGCCGATGGGAAGGACTTTGTAGCCGTAGTTCTCTACTTCACCGGTTTTCTTTTTTAAGACTGGGCAGACTGCATCAAGATGATTTTTTTTGGCAAAGGTTAGCATTTTATTTATCAGATTTTCAGTCACTTCTTCTATATCGTCATTTAAAATAAGAAGCCACTCCCCTTTTGCTTTTTTGGAAGCTAAATTGACTGCTTTGGCAAAGCCTAAGTTTTTTTGTTGGGGAAGGTAGGTAAAATTTTTTAGTTTCTTTCTTTTTTCATCATTCGGTTTATTATCAACGATGATAATCTCAATGTCCTTTATTTTTTTTAATTGAGAAATGAGTTTAAAAAGACCGTAATCGTTAGTGTAAGTTGGAATGATGGCGGAAAGCATAAAAATATTATAACGTATGACGTGAAACGTTTAAAAATTGTGTAAACTTCGTGTAAAAAGTAGTGTAAACATTGTTTAAATGTGGTGTAAAAGTTAAGAAATGATGCGAATGATACGAATTTTTATAAAAATGATGCGGATTATGCGAATGTAAAATTGAGATAAATAGAGATAAATGGAGATAAATAGAGATTGGGATTAGGGTTGGGATTAATTATTTATTTTTAAGATAAAGATTTAGAAGAAAAATAAGCTCTTTTTTTAGGTTGTTTTTAATCCAGTTTTTATCTTTTTCTTCAATCAACTCCCCTATTCCTTGTAACAATTGATTGGTTTTTATTTCTTTTACTTTTTTCAGCGCTTCTTTTAACGCTTTTTTTAAAGAAAGATTAGTCTGAAATTTTAAAAGATTTTCATCAAATGGCCAGTTTTTTTCTAAAATAAACCAAAGATCAAAAAGATCACGAGAAGCCAATTTTCTTCTGGTTAAAAAAGCTGAAAGTTTACCAGCGGCCAAACATTCTTTTTTAGCCACAAGGATAGAGATACCAAGATAATCTTTTACTTCATAAGCGGTTGGCATTTTTCTTTTTGAGACCTCAACTTTTATTTTTCTTTCACTTTTTCCATAAGAAATTAAGAAAAACAACGTGTATCTTTTTTCTTTAGTTTCAACAATTTTTCCAAACTTATAAAGAATATTTTTCAATTTTTCAAAAACCAAAGATTTTTTTTCTTCTTCCAAAAGATTAAAATCCAAATCGACGGAGATTCTTGGCAGATTATAAAACAAAAACAAGGCAGTTCCACCTTTAAAGCCCAAAACATTTCTTGTATCTTTATCTGAATATATATCTTTTAAAATTTTTACAAGAATTGTTTTGTGTTTATTTTTATCAAACATTTTCGTTTTTAAAAATTTGGTAATATTCTACAACTCTTTTTTCCAAGCTTTTACTTTGGTAAATTTTTTGTAATTCAAAAACTTTTTCCCAATCAAGGTTTAAATTATCAAAATGAAAGTTTTTAAAAAGAAATAAAGCATCTAAAAAAGCTCTTTCTTTTTCGGCAATAAAGTAGTGATTTTCTTTTTTTATTCCTTTTAGATTATTTAAAACTTCATCTTTTATTTTTCGATAAGAAGTAGCAAGATTTTTATTAATTTTTATTGTTCGTGTAAGATAGGAAATTAAAGTAATTTCTTTTTTTTCCTGAAAAATCAACCCTTCTTTTAATAAAACGGTTTCTAAACTAATATATGAAGGCGTATAAATTTTATTGGCTAGTTCAAAAGGATTAAAATTTATTTTAGCATAGATTCCACGTCTGGGTTTTAGGAGTTTTTTTGTTTTTACGGCATAAGAGAGACGGTCTTTCAAAGATTGATAAGAAAGATTAGGAAAAATTTGAGAGATTTCTTTAATTGAAAAAACAGTTTTTGGATTTTGATAAAGAGATAAGATGAAATTTTTATTCATATTTCGTCTGGAAGTTGAAATTTTTTCCACTTATAGTTTAAGATTAATAAAAATTTAATAGTTTGTCAAGGGGAAATGAAATCAGTTGAAATCGGTTGTAATCATAAAAAAGATACAAATGAAGCGAATTGTGCGAATGGATAAAGTGTGAACATTGTGTAAAAATTAGTGTAAACATTGTGTAAATTTGGTTAATATTTAACGTTACAGTTTTTTAAGGTGTTTGGTGTTAGAAGTTAGATGCCTGGTGTTTGGTGTTAAGCGATTGTGTGAGCCCGGGCAGAATCGAACTGCCATCTAATCCTTAGAAGGGATTCGTTCTATCCGTTGAACTACGGGCTCTTTTTTTGAGCCCCCTGTCAGAGTCGAACTGACGTCGACGGTTTACAAAACCGCTGCTTTACCACTAAGCTAAGGGGGCATAATTCAGTTTATCCTCCGATTCGAAGACTAACTACCAGTAATCTTTTTTGCCTTAGGCATTTATCATTTAGTTATTTAATATTATACAATAAATGTGTGACGTGTAACGTTTAAAGAGAGATTTTTTTTGATATAATGGGTTTTATGGATAAAGATAATATTGCCATTTCTTTTAAAAATGTCTCCAAAAGCTATCCCCTTCTTTATCAAAAAACCCTTAAAGAATTCTTTCAAGCCCTTTTTACCGAAAAAAAAACCATTGAAAAATTTGAGGCTTTAAAAAATATTAATCTTTCGATAAAAAAAGGAGAAACGGTTGGGGTAATTGGGAAAAATGGTGCTGGTAAATCGACTCTTCTTAAACTTGTCGCTGGTGTTTCTTATCCAACAAGTGGAGAAGTAAACGTTTACGGAAGAGTTGTCCCTTTGATTGAGTTGGGTGCTGGTTTTCACCCGGAGCTTTCGGGTAAAGAAAATATCTTTTTAAACGGGGTGATTTTGGGGATGGAGGAAAAATATATGGTTGAGAAATTTTCTGAGATTGTTTCATTTTCTGAAATTCCAATGGATTTTATCTTTACTCCAGTTAAATACTATTCTTCAGGAATGTTTATGAGACTGACGTTTTCGGTGGCCGTTTTTTCTAAGCCTGAGATTCTTTTGGTTGATGAGATTTTGGCGGTTGGTGATATTGCTTTTCAAAAAAAATGTTTAGATAAGATGAATGAGTTTAAAAAGCAAAAAGTAACGATTGTTTTTGTTTCCCATAGCATGGAACAGGTAAAAAATTTTTGTGATAAGGTGATATATTTGAAAGAAGGAAGAGTAGAATATGAAGGAGAGGTGGAGGAAGGGGTAAAAAAATATGAGAGAGAAACCAGATAAATCGGCCAAAATCGGCTTAATCAGAAAATCAGATAAATAAGATAACATCGGAAAAATTCGGATAAATCGGAAAAAAAGTTAAAAGTTTATAAAAAAGAGATACATTGAGATAAATAGAGATAAATAGAGATAAATAGAGATAAGTAGAGATAAGTAGAGATAAATAGAGATTAATGGAGATTAGGAGATTGAGAATTAGTGTAAAAAGTAGTGTAAATATAGTATAAACATTGTGTAAATGTAGTGTAAATGTTTTGTAAACGTTTTTTAAAAATAGTTGAATCATTTATTCGGTTAACGGGTTAACGAGTTAAAGGGTTATATTTTATTAAAAATTTAAAATTTTATTAGATGTACTGGGCGTTGATCAAAAAACTAACTTTGCGAGAAATCAAGGCAAGGTATAAGCAGTCGTTTTTGGGATTTTTTTGGATTGTTTTAAATCCGTTTTTTCAGATGGTGATAATGAGTTTTGTTTTTTCAAAGATTTTAAAAATGGGAAGTCTTGGTGTTCCCTATCCCCTATTTATTTACGCTGGTCTTTTGCCCTGGCTTTTTATGGTTAATAGTTTGCAATCGGCGATGAATGTTTTTATCTCCGATTCATCATTGATAAAAAAAATTTATTTTCCAAGAGAAATTTTGGTCTTATCAACTCTTTTGGCCAAAACCTTTGATTTCTTTCTTTCTTTTTTTATTTTTATCTTGATGATGATTGTTTTTAAGGTTCCATTTACTTTTTTTATGTTGTTTTTCTTTTTGATATTTTTGATTGAGTTTTTGTTTGTTTATAGTTTGGCCCTTATTCTTTCTTCTTTTAATCTTTATTATCGCGATGTTCAATATCTTTTTAATTTGGTAATCACTTTATGGTTTTATCTAACGCCTGTTATTTATGCGGTTGAGTTTTTTCCAGAAAAATATCGGATTGTTTTTCAGTTAAATCCGATGGCCGTTTTTATCAATGCCTACCGGCAAGTCCTTTTGGGAGGCGATTTTCCCAAATGGTCAAGTTTGGGGGTTGGAGTTTTATTATCGTTAATTTTGTTTTTTGTTGCCAAAAAGATTTTTTCAAAACTGGAAAAAAATTTTGCGGATGTGGTATAAATTAAATATTACCAAGGTTTAGAATATAAATACCTTCGAGGTGTTAGAAAAAATGAAAAAATTAACCAAAATTATTGCCACAATTGGCCCAGCTTGTGATTCTTTTGAAAAAATTGAAGAATTGATAAAAGCAGGAGTCAATATTTTTCGTTTTAATTTTAAACATGGAACTATTGATTGGCATAAAGAAAGAATTGAAAGAGTCAATAAAGTAGCGCAAAAATTGGGGGTTTCTGTTGGTACTTTAATCGATCTTCAAGGACCAAGCTTGCGGGTTAATCTGCCTTATGATAAGGTTGAAGTAAAAAAAGGCGAGCTTTATCCCTTTGGCAAGCAAATTTTTAAAGAAAAAGTTGCCGGTATTGCCTCAACTGAACCAAGTTTAGAAGAATATTTAAAAGAGGGAGATTTGGTTTTAATTGCCGATGGTCTTTTTCGATTCGAAGTGATAAAAAAAGAAGGTAATATTTATCTAAAATCTTTTCAAGATGGGATAATTGAAAATCGGAAGAACTTAAATGTACCAGATTTAGATCTGCCTTTTTCCTCATTAATTGATCGCGATTTTGAGGGTTTGAAACTTGCTTCTCTGGCGGAAATTGATTTTGTTGCTTTATCTTTTGTCCGTTCAAAAGAGGATATTTTAATTTTAAGAAGGGAAATGGAAAAATATAAATTAAATGCAAAAGTAATTAGTAAGATCGAAACAAAAAAAGCTTTGAAAAATATTGATGAAATAATTGATAGTTCTGATGGGATTATGGTTGCCCGGGGTGATTTGGGGGTTGAAATTTCTTTGGAAGAAGTGCCCTATTGGCAAAAAGAGATTATCAATCGTTGTTTAACTCATGGCCGTTTGGTGATTACGGCTACCCAAATGTTTGAAAGCATGATAAAAAATCCTCTACCCACAAGGGCTGAGGTTTCTGATGTGGCCAATGCGGTTTATGATGGGACTGATTGTTTGATGTTATCAGCAGAAACTGCCACTGGTAGTTTTCCAGTCGAGGCGGTTTCTTTTATGGCAAAAACAGCTTTAGCAACAGAAAAATATTTAGAAAAAAAGTTTGTTTTTAAGTTTAAAAAAGAAAATGACATTGTCTATTCTCTAACGGCGGCGGCAGCTAATATTGCGACCACTTTAAAAAGTATTGATGATAAATTAATTGGTTTTTTAGTTTTAACCGAAACTGGAAAAACGGCTATTTATCTTTCGCGTTTTCATCCGCTATATCCGATTTTTGCGATTACACCATCGAAAAAAGCAGCTGATTATTTGACTGGTTATTTTGGAGTTTATCCCTATGTTTATCCCTTAGAAAAAGAAGGCGAGGTAAGTATTGTTAGTATTCATAAAATAGTAAAATATTTAAAAGAAAAAGAAGGTTTAAAAGAGGGTTGGTTGGTGGTTTTGCATGGTGATTATTTTGGAAAAGAAGGAGGGGCGTCGACGGTAAGAGTGGTTAAGGTATGAGTGGTTTAAAAATAGTGTAAAAATAGTGTAAAAGTTGTGTAAACATTGTATAAACATTGTTTAAAAGTTAAAACTTTATTATAAGTTAAAAAAAATATATGAAAATAAAAGAAATTTCTGCAATCACGATTTATGATTCAAGGGGTAAGCCAACGATTAGAACAAAAGTGGTTTTGGAAGATGGGAGTTTTGGTATTTCATCAGTCCCATCAGGTGCTTCAACCGGTAAATATGAAGCTTTACAACTGCACGACAATGATAGGAATCGTTTTTTTGGGTTAACAGTTGATTGTGCTGTAGAAAATGTTAATCAAAAACTAGCCAAAAAATTAGTTGGTGTTGATTTTAAAACGCCGGCAGATTTAGATAAACGTTTAATTGAACTTGATGGGACAGAAAATAAATCCAATTTAGGCGCCAACGCAATTCTTTCTGTTTCCCAAGCTTATCTTAAAGCATTGGCTTTTTCGCAAAAAAAATCTTTGTGGAAGATTATCAACGAAAATTATTTTGCTGAAGTTTCTCCCTCGTTTCCGCGGTTGATGGTCAACGTGGTCAATGGCGGAAAACATGCTAATTTTAACTTTGATATTCAAGAGTTTATGATTGTCCCAAAAACTAATATCCCATCGGAATCAGTTTATATGGCTGCTTTTATATTTTCCGCCTTAGGGAAAAAACTTAAGAAAATGGGCCTTTCGACTTTGGTTGGTGATGAGGGAGGATACTCACCAAAACTTTTGGGTAATGAAACGGTTTTGGAACTTTTAACCGAGGTTGGAGCAGATATTGGTTTAAAAGCAGGAAGTGACTATGATTTAGCTTTGGATAGTGCGGCTTCAGAATTTTTTGATGAAAAAGAAAAAAAGTATAAGTTGCAATCGGAAAATAAAACTTTAACAAGTGATGAGTTGATTGATTATTATTTGGCGCTTGAGAAAAAATATCCTTTAATTTCTTTTGAGGATCCGTTTGGCGAAGATGATTGGGAAAGTTTTTCTAAATTAACTACCAAAACAAAGCTGATGGTTATTGGTGATGATTTGTATGTGACTAACACTAAAAGAATCAAAATAGGAATTGAAAAAAAAGCAACCAACGCTGTTTTGATAAAACCCAATCAAATTGGGACGGTTTATGAGACGGTTGAAGCCATAAAAATGGCAAAAAAAGTTGGGTGGAAGATAGTTATCTCTCACCGTTCAGGTGAGACAGAAGATGCTTTTATTGCCGATTTGGCTTATGCCTCTTGCGCTGATTTTATCAAAACTGGCTCAATCTGTCGATCGGAAAGATTGGCCAAGTATAATCGGTTGATTGAGATTGAGAAATGGGAGAAAAAATAAATCAAAATCATACATCAAAAATCAAAAAGAACTATATTATTTACTTTGCTCATTATTTATTTTTGATATGTAATTTTGCATTTTAATTTTTAATATTTGATATATTTAATTTATGAACTACTTAGTCATTGTCCGGCATGGGTTAACTGAATGGACCGGTAGGTTTACCGGTTGGACTGATATTGATTTGGCACCTTCGGGAATTGAAATGACCAAAAAGTATGCGGTAAGAATTAAAGAAAAAGGGATTGATTTTGATTTGGCTTATAGTTCGTTATTAAAACGCGCTTATAAAACGATTGAGATAGTATTGGCAACTATTGATCAGACAAATATTCCAATAATCAAAGATTGGCATTTAAATGAGCGTCATTATGGCGCTTTGCAAACTCTTTCTAAACCAGAGATGGTTAAAAAATATGGTGAAGAACAAGTCAATCTTTGGCGACGAAGTTATGATGTTGCCCCTCCCAAAGTTGATGAAAAAGATCCGCGGCATCCGATAAATGATCCTTTGTATAAAGATGTTCCAAGGGATCTTTTACCCTCAGGGGAGTCTTTAAAAGGTACTTATAATCGAGTTATCCCCTACTTTAAAGAAGAGATTGAAAAAAAGTTAGCCGAGGGAAAAAATATTCTTTTATCATCACATCATAATGCTTTGCGTGCCATTGTTAAATATTTGGATAATATCGATGACAAAGCCGTTGTTTCTTTGAATATCCCCTACTGCATTCCTTTAATTTATGAGTATGAGAATGGGAAAAAAGTTAATAAATATTATTTAGCTTCAGATGAGGAAGTTGATGCGGTAATTGAAGCAATAAAAAATCAAACCAAAACTTAACACCTCGGAGGTGTTATAGATATAACAAATCGGGGTTTACTCAAAAGTTAGATGTTTTATTTGGTTTAATTTTCGTTGATAATCGGCTTGATTCCTAATAAACTGCCAGTAATCATTTAAATTTTTAAAATGAGATAACACCAAAGACTTTTCGCAAAAACCCCGCTTTTCATCGAGATATTCAGGTAAAGATGAGGCAAAATAATTTTTGAGGTCTTCAATATTTTTTATTAAAAAACTTGTATATGGATTTAAGTGAATGTAGCGATTAATATGGATTAACTCTTCTTCATTTAAGATAATTTTGGCTTTAAATTGACTTTCAAAAAGATGACCGGAGCGATTTGTTAAAGTATTGAAAAATTTAGTAAAGCTATTTTGGAATTTTTAAATAAAAACACTGATACCGTTATTAACTAACTGCTTAATTTGAAGGTGATAATGATTAGGCACAAGACAGTAAGCAATAATTTCTATAAGTTTTTCATTTTTTTGTTTTAAAGTCTCCCAAATTTTTTCTTGTTCTTCTTTAGATTTTTCTAAAAAATACGAAAGACGAAGAGGTGGATTTTGATATTGGTAATAAAATAGGGTGGTTATTGCTCTTTTGACTATTTTTTTGTTTGTAAATATTTCTTTTCCGTCAATTGTGCGATTAAAGATATGATAAAATTGGTTATTAATTAAAGGAGTTTTTCTTCAAAAAAATTATAATAAAAGTTTGAAAAATAATTAATCAAAAAATCCCGAGGTGACGAATCTTTAACACCTCGGAGGTGTGGAAAAATTATGAAAAACATAAGAAACTTCGCGATCATTGCTCATGTGGATCATGGAAAAAGCACTTTGGCCGATAGGTTTTTGGAGATTACCGGCGTTTTGGAAAAAGGAAAGCATGAGGAGCAGTTTTTAGACAGAAACCCAATTTCAAGAGAACGTGGGATAACGATAAAACTGGCACCGGTGAGGATGAAGTATCAAGTATTAAGTAGTAATTATCAAGGAGAAAGTATCAATGATTCTGAAAATAAAGAGGAAAAAACCGAAGTCCTTAATAATAACTACTTTATCCTTAATTTAATCGATACCCCAGGACATGTTGATTTTTCGTATGAAGTGGATCGGACTTTGGCCTGTGTTGAGGGAGTTATTCTTTTAGTTGATGCCACCCAAGGGATTCAAGCTCAGACAGTGGCCAACGCCTATAAAGCTTTGGATAAAAATTTAGTGATTATTCCAGCAATTAACAAAATCGATCTTCCTCAAGCCCAAATTGAAAAAATAAAAAAAGAGCTAATTAATTTTTTAGGGGTAAAAGATGAGGAAATTTATTTAGTTTCAGCCAAAACCGGACAAGGAGTGGAAGAATTACTTTATGCGGTTATTGAAAAAATACCTGATCCATTAGAAGGTTCAACGTCAAATTTTTTAAACTCCGTGGGCGTGCTCGTCCCGCCTAAGGCGGGACTGCGCACCTCCCAAGTCGTAAAAAATTTGACGTCTTCACCTGAAGATAGACTCGGAACAAATGAGAACAACTTATCAGCCTTGGTTTTTGATTCTTACTTTGATCAGCATCGAGGGGTGATTGTTTTTGTCCGAGTGTTTTTTGGAAAAATTAAAAAGGGGCAAAAAGTTTTTTTAGTCAATGCTAAAAAAGAAATAACCGTTGAAGAAGTGGGTTATTTCACACCAGATTTGAAGTCAACTGAGGCGTTATTTTCGGGTGAGATTGGGTATGTGGTAACAAATTTGAAAGATATTCATCAGGTTGATGTTGGGGAGACGATTATAAATGTAGATGTAAGGAACAGGCATGCCTGTTCCCTACCCGGTTACAAAAAAATAAAAGCCATGGTTTTTGCCGGAATTTTCCCAACTGACTCAGTCGATTATTTAAATCTTAAAAAAGCACTGGAAAAACTTTACTTAAATGACGCAGCCATCTCTTTTTCACCAGTTTATAGTAAAGCGTTGGGAAGTGGTTTTCGGGTGGGTTTTTTAGGACTTTTACATGCTGAGGTTGTTTGTGAAAGGTTGGAGCGAGAGTTTGGTTTAAGCTTGGTTTTAACACCGCCTCAAGTGGAGTTTAAAAAAGAGAAAAATTCTTATCTTGAACCTTATGTTAAATTGACGATCATTACTCCTTCTAAATATCTAGGTGATATTTTGAGTTTATGTAAAAATCATCGAGCTAATTTTTTAACCATGAACAACATTGGCAAAAGTGACTCAATCCAACTTATTTATGAGATGCCAATGATTGAGATGATTGCTGATTTTTTTGATAAGTTAAAAAGTGTGTCTTCGGGTTATGCTTCTTTGGATTGGGAGTTTTTAGATTACCGGCCGGTTTTAGCTTCACCTTTAACTCTTCTTTTAAATGGGAAAGAAATTGAGGAGTTTTCCGAAGTAGTACCAGCCCAAAAAGCCTATGAAAAAGCCAGTTTTTTGGTTAATCGACTAAAAGAATTAATTCCCCGGCAACAGTTTGAAGTAAGAATTCAAGCTAAATTTGATGGAAAAATTATTGCTTCAGCCAAAACTGCTCCTTTTCGCAAAGATGTTTTGGTAAAATCGGGTAAGGTTTTAGGCACGGGTGATGTTTCTCGCAAAAGAAAACTTTTGGAAAGACAAAAAGAAGGAAAAAAACGAATGAAGATGGTTGGTGATGTTGAGATACCCAAGGAAGCATTTTTGAAGTTGTTTAGGAAGTATTAAAGCGGGTCCTGTCCCGCCTTTCCTTCCCGCCGATGCTCGTTCCTCAAATTTCAAATATCGTCACTGCGCGTCGTCGGGAGCCCTTCCAGGCGTGCCACCCGCTTTTTTATTTGGTAAATTATAATAAATGATTAATATGATTATTATTACCGGTCAGACAGCCACTGGGAAAACAAAACTGGCTTTTGATTTTGCCAAAAAATATAACGGTGAAATTATCAACTTTGATGCCCGCCAGATTTACAAAAAACTTGATATCATAACTGGCAAGGACATTGATAAAAAAAAAGATAAATTTTCCTTATGGAAAAAAGTGCAAGACTTTGAGATTTGTTATTATCTAAAAGATGGAATAAGGCTTTGGCTTTACGATATTGTTTTTCCCAACCAATACTTTTCTTCTTTTTCCTATGTTTCACTTTGCCAAAAAGTAATTGAAAAAATCGAAAAAGAAGGAAAAAAACCAATATTAGTCGGTGGTTCTTATTTTTATTTAAAACATTTGCTTTATGGTTTTGATTATAAAGCCCCCCCAGATTTTTCTTTACGAGAAAAATTAGAAAAACTTTCAGTTGACGACCTTCAAAATATTTTAAAAGAAGAAAAAAAAGAGTTTTTTGAGGCTTTAAATGAAAGCGATCGAAAAAACAAAAGGCGGCTTATAAGAAGGATTGAGATTGCAAGATTTTTAAAAAAAAACCCATCTTTTGAAAAAAAAGAAAAAGAAGATTTGTTTTATAAAGTGAAAAAATTTATCGGTCTTCGTTTTTCTGATAAAAATCTTTTGCGAAAAAAAATTGAAGAAAGAGTAAAAAAAAGACTAAAAATGGAAGCATTATCTGAGGTTTTTAATCTTTTAAAAGAGGGATATCAACCGTCTGATTTCGGTTTAAAAACTATAGGTTATAAACAGCTCATACCGGTAGTTTTGAAGAAAAAAGATTTAAATGAGGCTATTTCTCTGTGGATGAAAGCTGAAGTCTTATATGCTAAAAGACAGTATACTTTTATGAAAAAAGATAAAAATATTGAATGGAGAGAAATCAATTAATAAGAATAATTATTTTTTTTGAATTAAGGCGGCATCGACTAAATTCTTATAAAGATATAAAACATCAATCGGACCGATACCTCCAGGAGTTTTGGTATAAAAGGAGGCGATTTTTTTTATCTCTTTTTCCTCATAATCGCCTTTTAGTTTCCCATTTTCTTTTCTAAGACCAACATTTAGTAAAATGACTCCTTTTTTTAAATCATTTGGAAAAATCACTTTTTTGCCAACAGCGGTAATTAAAACATCAGCTTGTTTATAATAGCTTTCTTTGTTTTCTGTTTTTGAGGTGACAGCAATAAAGTTTATTTTAAAGTAGTTTAAGGTTTTGCCTATTGGTAGCCCGCCCGTTATTCCTTGTCCAACCAAAACTATTTTTTTATTTTTAAGTTTTTTTTGAAAGAAATTAACATCTTTTTTTTGACTTATAATAATTTTTTCGTTGACAATTCCTCCCAAAAGCGCCGATTTTAAAGCGGTTAAAACTGCAAGACCAATCGGTGGTAAAAAAGGGCTTTTTGGATTGTGTCCTTCGATTTCTTTTTCCGCAGGGATGTATTGATAAATGGTTTCAGTAGCCAAAGCGGCGGGTAATGGCTGTTGAATGATGACACCGGTTGTTTCTTTGTCAGCTGCTTTTTGTTTAAGATGACGAACAAACTCTTCAAAAAGGGGTGGCTTTTTGTAGTGAATAAATTCAAATTTAATTCCAAGTTTTTTAGCGAATTTATTTTTTATTTTCACAAATGAAAGCTGTTCTTGTGATTCACCAATAAGAAAAACCACCAATTTTGGTTTATTTTTTTTCAATTTTTTAAGAGTTTTTTTTATTTCTTTATTAAGAAGGGAGGCGATTTTTTTACCATCAATGACCATTATATAAAAATTATACCATAAAAAAAATTAAAAAACAATAAAATGTCATTCCTGACTCTGATTAGGAATCTATATAATTTTAACGCGCTTTAAAATTAATACGAAGAAAAAACTTTGTCCCATTCCCCATCTTCAATGATTCTTTCTAAATCATAAAAACTTTTATCAATGCGATGATCGGTTAGTCTATTTTGCGGAAAGTTGTAAGTGCGAATTTTTTCGGCCCGCTCCCCACTGCCAATGTTTTTGACATAAGAGTGTAAAAGTCCTTGTTTTTTTTCTTGTTCTAGCTGGTATAGTTTGGCCGCCAAAAGGTTTAGGGCAATTCTTCGATTTGCTTCTTGATAACGCTCGCGGGAGGCGGTTACCACAATCCCCGTTGGTTTATGGATTAATCTCACTGCCGTTTCTACTTTGTTGACATTTTGTCCTCCATGACCACCAGATCGATAAAACTGCCACTCAAGATCTTGGGGGTTAATTTTAATATCGGATTCAATGATTTGGGGGTAAACAACGATAACGGCGGTTGAGGTATGGATTCTTCCTCGTCTTTCGGTTGTGGGAATTCGCTGGACTCGATGGACCCCAGTTTCATGTTTAAAAAAAGAAAAAGCATTGTCTCCTTTTATCTCAACTATGTCTTTATCAAGATAAGAAAATTTAAAACCTTTTTTTTGGGCGAATTTAATGTATGATAAAAGAAGCTCCCGCATCCAGATTTTTGCCTCATCACCTCCTACTCCAGGGATGGCTTCGATGATAGCAACGTTTGGGTTAATAAGCATAGGGAAAAATTAGAATTGGAGAATTTTTATTAATTGTTCCAAAGTTACCTCTTGTTGTTTACCTGTTTTTAAATCCTTTAATTTTACCACATTTTTTTTAGCTTCCTCTTCTCCTAAAATTAAAACATAAGGAATTCCTTTTTTATCGGCATATTTTAACTGTTTATCAAGTTTTTTTTCTGGGTTTAAAAAAAGCTCGGTGTTAATGTTTTTTTCTCTTAAGACAGTGGCGACTTTTATTGATTTTTCAGTAAAGTTTTTGGAGAAAATAGTCACTAAAACTTTGGTTGCGGTTGATTTTTTTGGAAAAAGATTAAGTTCATTGCCAGCTTCCAAAAGCCGATCAAACCCAAAAGCAAAACCACAAGCAGGAATGGAGTTTTCTAAGAAAATACCAATTAAATTGTCATATCGTCCTCCCCCACCCAAAGAACCACCTTTATAATTGTCATCAACGGCTTCAAAGATTATCCCGGTATAATAATCTAAACCTCGCGCTAAAGTCGGTTTAAAAACAAAGTCTTCTTCATCTTTTAGATCATAAGTTTTTAAGAGAGAAAAAAGTTTTAAGATTGCTTCAGTGGGTTTTTTGTTTTTTATTTGTTTTAAAATTGCTTTTGCTTCATCGCAAGAAATTGCTTTTGTCTTTGCTATTTCCTCAATCACTTTTTCCTCACCTACTTTTTCCAGTTTATCGATGGCAGAAATTACTTTTTTATCAAGGTTTTCAAAATTTTTTCGGTCGTTAATAAAAATTTTTGTTTTTTTAAAACCCAGTTCTTTAAAAATCTTAAGGCTTGCTGCAATTATTTCGACTTCGGCCAAAAGATTTTCTTCTCCAACAATATCAATATCGGCCTGGATAAACTCCCGAAAGCGACCTTTTTGAGGATTTTCGGCCCGAAAAACTGATTGGACTTGATACCTTTTGAATGGTTTTGGAAGATTTTGATATTGAGAAACGACGCGAGCAAGAGGTACCGTTTGATCGTAGCGAAGACCAAGTTTTCTACCGCCTTTGTCTTCGAAGATGTATATAAGTTTATCGGCTTCCTCTCCATATTTTCCCAAAAGGACTTCGGCGTATTCTAAGGTGGGTGTTTCTAAGGGATCAAAACCAAAGCGTTCAAAAAGAGTTTTTAGTTTTTCAATTAAAAAATTTCGCTGAAGGGACTTTTCGGGTAAAAAATCACGAAAGCCTTTTGGTGGTTGGATAAGCATAAGAGAAATTATAACATAAGAGAGCAAAATATTTGGTTATTTTTTTCAATTTTTATGGAATCTTAAATTGCCAACTTTTTAAAACCCTTAGATTTTTAATTGTGCTTTCTCCATCAATAATTTCCAAAACATAATCACCCGGATCTTTAAAGCCTCCAAGAATATTTTCTTTTGCATCTAATTTTACTTTTCTTTCAAATGGATTCATACTAAAAATTTTCCACCTATTTAATTCACCTGGCGTCTCTTCAACTTTCCTTAACCAAACTTCCGAAGAATAGCCATAATTTTCTATCTCTAACGTCCAATTCTCTTTAGAAAAACTTGCTTTCACTTCACGGACTTGATTTTTATCTATTAGCTCACAATCTTTAAGCCTCAATTCAAAAAATTTAAAATACTGAGGAGGGCCAAAGACTATTGGCGGAAAACCTCCTGATGTTGATCCTTCAAAAATTCCCATTTTATCAATACTGCCTGATATAGCAATAAAATTATCTTCAGATCTTATTTTTTCAAATAACTTTTTATCTTTCCAAGGACAAGAAGCTAAAACACCAATTTCGCGGGCAACATATAAAGAAGGATGAATGATTATTTCATTTTTCTCTGGTGGCATTGAAGCAAATCCGATGGTTATCACCTTTTGTCCTATCCACTTTTTCGTAGCGCTTCTGGTATTTTTCTTGTATTCATCATAAATCTAATGAATATGAACTTTTACTACATTCTTTAAATCTGATTGTTTTAAAATTTGTTTTTGGTGAAAAATAAAAAACCTTGTAGCAAAAATGCTACTAATTAAAAGAATAATCACCAATAAAGCGTTTTTCATAAGATAAAGGGCAATAAAGTTTTTGTAAATTAAGTTAAAGTTTGAAAGTCTCAATCTTAATCAAGGTTCTAATCTATTTACGCCACGATAAAGATAGGTTACTTCACGAACATTACTAACATTGAATATTTTTATTAACATTCGCGTTGGCCCAAGACCAAAACCGCCGTGTGGTGGGCAGCCATATTTGAAGAAATTTAGATAAAACTTAATTGAGTCAAGAGAAATATTTTTTTCTTCTGCTTGTTTTTTAAGAATATCGTAACGATGCTCTCTTTGTGCTCCAGTAGTAATTTCTAAACCATTCCAAAGCAGATCAAAACTTTTTGTAAGCGAAGGATCTTTTTCTAGACGCATATGATAGAATGGTCTAACATCTGCAGGCCACTCAGTAGCAAAAACGAATTCATGATTAGTTTTTTCTTTGATATATTCGCATAATTTTCTTTCTTCTTCCGGGGTTAAATCACCTTCTTTTTCACTTGGTACGCCAAGTTTTGATAAAATTTTTTTTGCCTCTTTCATTGTTACTTTTGGAAAAGGAATAGAAGGTATTATTATTTCTCTATCATAAAAATTTAAAATTAAATCTCCTAATTTTTCTTTTACTTTAGTAAGCATATATTGAATTAATCTCTCTTCTAAAGAGATAATATCCTTGTAGGATTCAATAAAAGAAATTTCAACATCATAACTCGTAAACTCAGTATCATGTCTTGAAGTAAAAGAAGGATTGGCTCTAAACACCGGACCAATTTCAAATACTTTTTCAAAACCTGCCGCCATAGCCATTTGTTTATAAAATTGTGGTGATTGAGCAAGATACGCTGTACGGTCGAAATATTTTACCTCAAAAAGTTCAGCCCCAGATTCACTTGGAGCATTCATAAGTTTAGGTGAATGAATCTGAATAAAACCATTACTAAGCAAATATTCCCGGAATGCTTGTTCCATAACCGTCCATACTTTAAAAATTAAAGCTTTTTTAGGTTTTCTTAGATCAAGCCATCTCCAATCTAAACGAATGTGTTGTTCAGTCTCTTCTTGTCCTTTTTCAACAACAGGTATAGGTAATTCGGGAGCCGATAAGGACAATATTTTTATTTCTTCTGCCTGAATCTCAAATCCGTTTGGAGCCTGTTTTTCTTCTTCAACAACACCTAAGATTTCAACTACAGATTCTAAATTTAAAAGTTCAGCCGTTTTTGCTGTTTCAATATTAGATTTGTTGACCACGACCTGAATAATTCCGGAAATATCCCTAACAATAAGAAATTTAATACCGCCATGATCCCGAATAGTTTGAACAAAGCCGGCAATTTTTACTTTTTGACCGATTTTTTTCTTGATTTGATTGATAAGTATTCGTTTGATAGGCATATTTAGTATTATATTATAGTATAATCCTTGGCTAATTTATAAGAATTGCTAATTTATAAAAATTTTAACGAGTTTTAACTTGTGTTGTAAATATATTCTTAATCTAGTTTCTTTTTTAATAATTTTAAATGCTAAAAATTAGATTTTACCTTAAACTATTTTTTTATTCTAACATCCGAAGAAAGGTGTTAACACCACGGGCCCAGGTGCCAGGAGATGAGGGCGTGTATTTTTTCATGATCATTGAAGCAGTTACCAAGCCTTTGTCGATATATTCTTTTTTTATGCCAGCGGCTACTTTTTCAATCGCCTCTTCATAGGAAGAAAAACGAATAACTTGATCACCATAAATCCCCCATCCCCAACAGTTATGGGAGTTTTCGGGAATGTAGCGACAAAGATTGGATTCTTGCATGGCAATTGCCGGAAGAAGTCGGTAGTCAAAACCATACTTATCGGAAACAGAAACTATAAGTTCAGCATAATCATACAGGGGTGAGTTATATTTGCGAAAAAAATGTTTAAGATTAGCTGCCCTGCCATCAGTAAGCTCAAAATTGCTTTGGTATGAATTTGGTGGGGAAGGTAAATTAGAGTAAAAAAAAGGGTTAGTTTTTGCTTCACCAATTTCTGAAAGTAAATTTTCTATCTTTTTCTCTTTTTCTTCCTTAGCGATGATCCGGGTAATGAGAAAGAAATTTATTCCCAAAAACATTAAAAAAAGAAAAAAATAAACAACGGTTTTTTTAAAGATTTGTCTCATAAAAAGATGATAAGAAAAAAGGAAAATAAAGTCAAGAGAGGTTTGAAATTTATTTGATTTTAATTTTGTATTGGTTTTGGGGTAGGTCTTCGATTTGATAGCCTAAGGCCTCAATTTTTTTTCTTATCTCATCGGCTTTTTTGAAGTTTTTTTCTTGGCGGTATCTTTTTCTTTCTTCGGCTAATTTAATTATTTCTTGAGGAATTTTTTGAGGTTTTATTTCAGTCAGTTTTAGACCAAAAACTTTATCAAAGTCATAGATTATATAAAGTTTTTCTTGTGGATTCAAAGATTGATCTTTAACTGCTTGCCAAAGAAGGGCGAGGGTATTTGGGATTTGGAGATTATCACTGATGAAGTTAACAAATTGAGAGTGATAGGTCTTATAAGAGTTATTGGACTTATAAGACTTATAAGAGTTATAAGACTGAAGTTCCAAAACGATTTTTTTAAGATTGTTATATGAATTTTGGGCTGATTTTGCTCCTTCCCAAGTAAAGTTGGCTACTTTTTGATAATGGGTTTGTAAAAAAAAGTAACGCATCGCCAACGGTTCAA
>Ga0308418_1000456_pt1 | contig 23903 bp, 25 predicted proteins | sample HotsprSampleR4cd_FD_203517 | JGI IMG/M metagenome (GOLD analysis project Ga0308418, IMG submission 203517) | Hot spring phototrophic mat microbial communities from Mushroom Spring, Yellowstone National Park, Wyoming, United States - 20090729_R4cd ... | reverse complement strand
TCCATACTTAGCGTGCGATAAGGCGTTGGAATTCGGCGTCGTTGCGCAGGCTCGCCAGATCGGGGTCTTCTTTGGCGAAGCTGGCAAGCGTCTTGTCCAGCTCGAGGGCGCGTTTCAGATGGCGCAGTGCCGCGCGTGGGCTGCCCGACAACGCCAGCACGCAGGCGTAATCATAGTGCAGGGCGGCGTCGTCGGGCGTCTCCGCAAGCATCTTCTGGAACAGGCGCATGGCTTGCGCGTAGCGTTTCTGCTCGTAGAGGCGGTAGGCGCGTTCACGGGCACGGAAGCGCAGCTGCAGGGTCAGCAGGCGTCGCAGCTCCTGCACAGGTTCAGGGTGGTCGTCCACGCGCAGGTCGATGTAGCGGTCGTCGAAGCCGCCGTAGCCGCCGTTTTTGCGGGCGACGAGAATCGCGGCGGACTGCTTGCCGCGCGAGTCGCCACCCGCCGTTTCGCCCGCTTCCAACGCTGCCATGAGTTTGAGTGCGAGTTCGCCTGGCGTCTTCTGGAACGCTTCCGCCATCGCCTGCACGACGGCTTCGCCCGTGAGGATGTTGCCCTGCGCGGCGAAGTGCTTGCCTGCAACGCCGCCCGCCCAGCGCAGGCAGCGTTGCCCTGTGAAGCTCGCACTGCGCCCCTGCGCGTCCACAAGTCCCACTTGGCGCTGCTCGCGCTGTGGGTCGCCTTGCGTGAGCCGACGGATAAGTTCTTGGGGGGCGACCTTTCGGCGCAGCAGTTCCAGCCCGCGGGGTCCGTAGGTCGTGTTCGCGTAAGATTGGGTAGCGATCGCGCCGACGCCCGCTTGCGCGAACGGCACAACGGAGCCGACCGCCAGAAACTTCGAGGCAACCGCCACGCCCACTTCACCCGTCTTCGGGTCTGCGCCCACAATCGAGAAGGTTCCAAACCTCAGCGCATCGGCTTGCCCAGCCCTTAGCATGGCTAAATTATACCCATCGGGTACACTGCACTGCCGTGATTCCGCTGCTGATTGCCAAAAAGCGCGACGGGGGCGAGTTGACCCGCGCGGAGATCGAGCGTATTGTGTTGGGCTATGTGCGCGGCGAAGCGCCTGATTATCAGGTCGCCGCGTGGCTGATGGCGTGCTACTTGCAGGGGCTGTCGGACGCCGAGACGCTCGCGCTCACCGAAATCATGGCGGCGTCGGGCGAGCAGGTAGACCTCTCGTCCATCGACGCGCCCACGCTGGACAAGCACTCTACAGGCGGCGTCGGGGACAAGACGAGCCTCGTGCTGGTACCGCTGCTGGCGGCGGGCGGGGCAGCGATTGCCAAGATGTCGGGGCGCGGGCTGGGCTTTACGGGCGGCACAGTGGACAAATTAGAGAGCATTCCTGGCTACCGCACGGAACTGACGGCGCAGGAGATGCTCGCACAAGTGCAGCGGATTGGCTGCTGCCTGGCGGGTCAGTCGGCGAGCCTTGCGCCTGCAGATAAGTTGCTCTACGCCCTGCGCGACGCCACAGCGACGGTGGAGAGCATCCCGCTGATTGCCGCCAGCATCATGAGCAAGAAGCTCGCGGGCGGCGCGCGGCACATCCTGCTCGATGTGAAGGTCGGCGCAGGCGCGTTTATGACCACGCGCGAACGCGCCGCGCAGCTGGCGCAGACGCTCGTGCGCATCGGCGCAGGCGCGGGACGGCGCACGCACGCGATGCTGACCGACATGAGCCAGCCGCTGGGCTACACGGTCGGCAACGCGCTGGAGGTGCGCGAAGCGATTGAGACCCTGCGCCCTGATTTGCCCGCGCACCCGCGCTTCGAGGCGTTGGTGCGTGCGCTGGCGGGTCAGGCGTTCGCGCTGTGCGGGCTGGAGCCCGACGCCGAACGCGGGCGGGCGCGCGCCGAGCGGCTGCTGCGCAACGGCGACGCGCTGGAGAAGTTCCGCCAAATGGTGCAGGCGCAAGGCGGCGAGCCGCGCGTGGTGGACGACCTGAGCCTGCTGCCCCGCGCGCCCATCGTCGCCGAGTGGGTTTCCCCCCAATCGGGCTATGTCGCAGAGGTTGCCCCGCGCGCGGTCGCGCTCGCCGCGCTGCAACTCGGCGCGGGCAGACAGAAAAAAGAGGACGCGATTGACCCCGCTGTGGGCGTGGAAGTGCTGAAATCCGTCGGCGACCCCGTGCAGGCGGGCGAGCCTGTGTTCCGCGTCCACGCCCGCACAGACGCAAGCCTCCAGCAGGCGACGGCGACCCTGCAGAACGCCCTGCGCGTTAGCGAATCGCCCATTCCACCGCGCGCCGTGCTGCTGGATTGACGACGACTGTGCCTACTCTGGCTCCACGCCCAACTCGCGCAACCGTTGCGCCAGCCGTTCGGCGCGTTGATGCTCCTGCTCCAACGCCGCCGCCAACTCCTCATACCCCACAAAACGACCCCCATCAGGACGCACTACCACCAACTCCCCACCCGCCAACTCAAAACGCACCCCCAACAACGGACTGACCCAACCCTGCATCTCCGCCACACGACGCAAGTGCCCCGACTCGTCCCGCACAAACCCATACAACCCGCCACCGTCAGGGTCATAGATGTAATACTCCTGAACCCCATAACGCGCATAAAACAAGCTCTTATCCAGCAACTCGGTCAGCGTGTTGCTGGGCGACAAAATCTCAAACACCACCTGCGGGGCGATGTTGTCTTCTTCCCACTGGCGGTACGAGTCGCGGTCGCCTTTGGGTCGTCCGAAGACGACCATCACATCGGGGGCGACGCGGGTTGTGTTGTCGCCCTCGATGGGGTACCAGAACAGGTCGCCTGCGACGAACACATCGGGTCGGTTGCGGAACATCGCCGCTAACCCGCCCTGAATGGTAGTGATGTAGCGGTACTGTTTGGTGTTTTGTGCCATCGGTTCGCCGTCGGTGGCGGGATACTCCACAGCGGGCTTGGTTCCTGCCTGCGTCAGCGCCATACTCCGTGCCTCCCGTCGAAATATACCCCAAGCGCAGTGTGGCGAGAGGGTACAATCGCGGGGAGCCTAACATGCCGAACGACAAGCCACTGGGCGAGATTAATCTGGACTGCTGGGAACAGTACGATGACCTCATCACGGACAGCCTGTGGCTGCTGGGCAAGCGCGACAACGCGGGTGCGCACGCCGCGGACTACTGGGGCAACTTCGCGCCGCAAATCCCTTACCAAGCGATGCGCCGCTTCACGAAACCTGGCGAACTGGTGATTGACCCGTTCGTCGGCTACGGCACAACGCTGATTGAGGCGGTTCGGCTCGGACGGTGCGCAATCGGCGTGGACTTGCAGCTGCACTGTGTGGACACTGCACAGGCGCGGGTGGGTCAAGAGGCGTGCGCACGCGACGCACGCGCGTTGGCTATCGTCGGCGATAGCACACGCCGCGAAACCGCCGCCGCCGTGCAGGCGGTGATGCGCCAGTGGGACTTCCCGCACGCGCACCTGCTCATCCTGCACCCGCCGTATCACGACATCATCCGCTTCAGCGACGAGCCAAGCGACCTCTCCAACGCGCCCAGCGTAGAGGCGTTTCTGGAACTGTTTGGCACGGTGGTGGGCAACTTCGCGCCGCTGTTGGCGCAGGGTCGCTTCCTCGTGCTGGTGATTGGCGACAAGTACGCCCGCGGCGAGTGGATTCCGCTCGGCTTCCAGACGATGGAAGTGGTCAGGCAGCACGGCTTTCGGCTCAAAAGCATCTGCGTCAAGGACATCCACGAGAATCGCGGCAAGCGCGGGCAGTATCACCTGTGGCGCTACCGCGCCCTCAAGCACAACTTCTATGTGTTCAAGCATGAGTATGTGATGTTTTTTGAGAAAACCAACATGTAGGGGCAGACCTGTGTGTCTGCCCACAGGTAGGGGCAGACCCGTGTGTCTGCCCACAGGTAGGGGGCAGACACACAGATCCGCCCCTACCTATGTGTCTGCCCCGTAGCGGCTGGGCGTTCGGGTATTCTATTGGATATGAAACGCCTGTTTGTGGTCGGGATTGCGGGGCTGGCGTTGCTGGCGTCGGGGTGGACGCAACTGCGCCAGATTCAGTTCAAGCACGAGGTGATTCTGCAGCGCACCGCCTACACGCCAGGCGCAACGGTCAACGGCGTGGTCGTGCTGCAGGTGGATAAGCCCTACCATGTGAACGCGAACCCCGCTTCAGAAGACTATCTCATCCCCACCGAACTCAAACTCACGGCGGGCAAGGGCTACAAAGTCGGCAAAGTGGAGTACCCGAAGCCCATCGAGAAGTCGTTTGGCTTCTCGGAGGGCAAGCCGCTGAAAATCTACGAAGGGCGCGTGCCCATCCGCTTTCAACTCACGCTGGATAAGAATGCGCCCAAGGGCAAACTGACTGTCAAGGCGACGCTGCGCTATCAGGCGTGCGACGACAACGCCTGCTATCCTCCACGCACGCAGCCCATCGAGATTGTTGTGCCCATCGCCGACAAAGAGGGCGCGCCGAACCCCAAGTACGACGAGGCAATCGGCGCGGCGCAACCCGCTGACGAACGCGCCAGCAGCGGACTGGTGGAGTATAGCCGCGGCACGGGCGGTCTGGTGGGCAGGCTGGAGGAGTCGTTCCGCACGGGGCAGTGGGTGTGGTTTGCGCTGATCCTGTTTGTGGGCGGGCTGGCGTTGAACCTGACGCCGTGCGTGCTGCCGTTGATTCCCATCACGCTGGGCTTTTTCAGCATGCAATCGCGCGGACAGGTTGGGCAGCGCGTCGGGCTAAGCGCGCTGTATGCGCTCAGCATGGCGGCGATGTACGCGGTGCTGGGCACGGCGGCGTCGCTGGCAGGCAAAGCGTTCGGCTTCCAGTTCCAGAACCCGTGGGTGCTGGGCACGCTGATTGCGCTGATTGTGCTGTTCGCGCTCGCGCTGTTTGGCGTCTACAAGTTCCAAGTGCCCCCTGCGTTGATGCGCTATGTGGGCGCGCGGCAGGGCTGGCTCGGCGCGATTCTGATGGGGCTGCTGGCGGGCGTCGCCGCCGCGCCGTGCATCGGTCCCGTGATCGCCGCGCTGATTCCCATCGTCGCCGCGCTGGCGAACCCGATGATTGGCTTTTTGGCGTTCCTTGCGCTGGGGCTGGGACTGGGCGCGCCCTACTTTGTGGCAGGGCTGTTTTACGAACGGTTGCAGAAGCGCATCCCGCGCTCAGGCGAGTGGACGATACTGGTGGAGCGCATCTTCGGCGTGCTGCTGCTGGGCGTCGCGCTCTTTTTCGCGAGCAGCCTGATGTCCCCGCAGACCTATGGCTGGGCGTGGGTCGCCTTTCTGGGTCTGGGCGCGCTCTACTTCCTGTTCGGCGAGCGCAAGGAGATTACCCAGCCGCGCGTCGTGCGCTTCAAGCAGGCGATTGGCGTCGCGTTTGCTGCGATTATGGTCAACAACGCGCTGTCGATGACGCGCCCCAAAGTCGAAATCGCGTGGGAGCCGTACAGCCTGCAGCGGCTGGAGCAAGCCAAAGCGGAGGGCAAGCCCGTGATCATCGACTTCACGGCGACTTGGTGCCAAGCGTGTGGCGAGCTGAAGCACTTCACCTTCACCGACCACGCCGTCGTGCGCGAATCGGAACGGTTCGTGCGCCTCGTGCTGGACGCCACGACCGAGTCTGACCCGACTGTGCAGGACGCGCTCAAGCGGCACGCGGTCGTCGGGCTGCCGACGGTCATCTTTATCGACTCGCAGGGCAACGAACGGCGTGACCTACGCCTGACGGGCTTCGAACGCGCTGACAAGTTCCTCAAACGCATGCAGGCGGTGCAATGATGACGCGCGAGCTACCGAAGCGCACCTACGGCAAGACGGGCGTGCGGATGCCCATCCTCGCGCTGGGCGGCGCGGGCGTGCTGCAAGACGCCAGCCGCACCGCAGAAGCCGTCGCCATCATCCGCGAAGCCGTCGAGCATGGCGTCTACTACCTCGACACCGCGCAGCAGTACCGTGACAGCGAGCGCATCTTCGGCGCAGAAGATTGTGCAGTATGTCGGCATCTCAGGGCACAACGACCCGCAGGTGATTCGGACGGCGATGGAGCGGTTCCCGTTCGATATGGCGTTGATTCCGCTGAATCCGACGGAGCCGTACCACCCGCGCACCTTCGCGAAGGAGTTCCTGGAGTACGCGCGGCGCAAGGGGGTTGGGCTGGCGGTCATGAAAGTGATGGGCGTTGGGCGGCTGGTGGGCGAGGGCAGGTTCACCGTGAGCGAGCTGTTCCGCTACGCGCTGAGCCACCCGATTCACACGGCGGTTATCTTGCCCAACAGCCTGCGCGAGTTGCGCGAGCTGCTGGCGGCGGCACGCGCGTTCACGCCGATGACGCCCGACGAGCTGCGCGCCCTTGAAGCCCGCGCCAAGCCTCTCACTGACCAAGTGGCGGGGATGTATCACCAGTGGTCGTGAGGATTCGAAGTTTCACCACGATGACAGCGAGGGGCAGAAGTTCCCGTTAATCTCGCGAAACTCCACCCGTTTCATACGGTCTCTCATACCAATCGCGCGGGCGGAGTTTACAATTGCCCCCCTCCTTTAGGTTCCCCCCGCTTCGCGAGGGGAACCGCGAAAGGCGCGCCTGCTCGGTTCCCCCTGCGTGCAGGGGGAACCTTATGGAGGGGGTCATCAACTGCTGTTTTTGTGAACTCTGGCTCGGCGATTGGTATTAGCACCCACCGCCGAAGTTAAACAGCACCACAAGCAGGTCGGCGTCGTCTATCGTGCCGTCCCAGTTGAGGTCTTCGTTGCGGTAGCCCTGTGCGCCGAACTCGAACAGCACCCGCAGCAGGTCGGTGTCGTCCACGCAGCCGTTGCGGTCGACATCGCCGCGCGGCGGGAAGGCTGTGTCCAGCAGAAAGGCTTGTTGGTGTCCTGTTGCGCCGTTGCGACCAACCCCCACAATGTAGCGCCCATCGGGGGAAATGGCATACGCCCTCTCAAGAAAGGAGCCTTGGGTCAGTAGGCGGGCATAGGTGCGGTTCAAGTCTTCCATTCCACCCGTCGCGGTCCAGCGAAAGGCGCGCCCGCCAGACAAGCCGACCACTATCGAGCCGTCGGCAGAAACGCCTCTTGCTTCGCTCCACACACTGCCTGGCAGCGCGCCAAGATCCTGCATCGCACCAGCCGCTGTCCAGCGCAGGGGACGCCTCTCCCCTGCGGCGTTGAGAGACCAGCCGACTACCACAGAACCGTCCGCAGAAACACCATAAGCCCCGCTCAAACTGCCCCCCGGCAGCGCGCCGAGGTCTTGCATGCCCCCAGACGCCGTCCAGCGAAAGGCGCGCCAATACCGTGCGGCGTTGAGAGACCAGCCAACGACCACAGAACCGTCCGCAGAAACACCGTAAGCCAAGCTATCAGTGCCGCCCGACAGCGAGCCGAGGTCTTGTATGCCTGTCGCCGCCGTCCAGCGAAAGGCACTATTCCACCATATGGGGTGCTCAGTTGCACCAACCACCACCGAGCCATCGGCAGAGACGCTATAAGCCCAGCTTTGTCTGACGCCCGGCAGCGCGCCGAGGTCTTGCATCCCCCCAGACGCCGTCCAACGAAAGGCGCGCCAATACCCTGCAGCGTTTCGAGCCGCGCCCACCACCACCGAGCCATCGGCAGAGACGGCATAAGCCTCGCTCTCGTTGCCGCCCAGCGCGCCGAGGTTTTGCAGCCCACCAGACGCCGTCCAACGAAAAGCATAATAGTAGCCATAGCCGCGATAAGCCGTGCCAACCACCACTGAGCCGTCAGCGGAAACACCCCACGCGGTGACGCTCTGACTGCCGAGCCAAGTGAGCGATTGCGAACAGCCTACGGTCGCAAGAAGTGACATTACGCACGCGCTCATCAGCGCTTTAGGCTGAATTTGCCCGCGAGGCACGATTCTGTGTACCTCCTTCTGTTATTCCTCTGCGTCCCTGTTGGCGCAGGGCTGCACTAATTATAGCACACCCTGCGTAAAACTCGGAACGCGAAATCACTCTTTCCAGCCCCTATCAGGTACAATACAGTCTCGGAGGTTGCTATGAACACGCCGAATGAACTACGCTATACCCGAAGCGACGAGTGGATACGAATCGACGGCGAGATCGCGACCATCGGCATCACCGACTACGCCCAATCCGAGCTGGGCGACATTGTGTTTCTGGAACTGCCCGAACCCGGACGCTACCTACAGGTGGACGAGAGCTTCGGCGTCATCGAGTCGGTCAAGGCGGCGTCCGACCTGTACGCCCCGCTGGAAGGCGAAGTGATCGAGGTCAACACCGCCCTGCAGTCCGCGCTGGAGACCATCAACCAAGACCCCTACGGCAAGGGCTGGATGATCAAACTCCGCCTGAAAGACCCCAGCCAAGCCGAGAACCTGCTGACCGCCGACGAGTACCGCGCCTACCGCCAAATCTGAGGACGCCCATGCGCTACATTCCCCACACCGAGCAAGACATCCAGCAGATGCTGGAGGCGATTGGCGTCTCGTCCATTCGCGAGCTGTTTCAGGACATCCCCGACGACCTCTACATTCAGGGCGAGCTGCCTGTCCCGCCCGCGCTGGACGAGTATGCGCTGTTTCGGCGGCTGAGCCAGTTGGCGTCGCTGAACGCCGACACGACGCGCTGGGTGAGTTTTCTCGGCGCGGGCGCGTATGACCACTTCATCCCCGCCGCCGTGGGCGCAATCATCAGCCGCGGCGAGTTTTTGAGCGCGTACACCCCCTACCAGCCCGAAGCGAGCCAAGGGCTGCTGCAGAGCATCTTCGAGTTCCAGACGATGGTGTGCGAGCTGACGGGCATGGAGGTCGCCAACGCCTCGATGTACGATGCGTCCACCGCGCTGGCGGAATCCGCGCTGATGGCGTGCCAGATTACGGGGCGTTCGAAGGTGGTCGTCTCGCAGGCGGTGCATCCACACTATCGGCAGGCGCTGCGCACCTACCTGTGGACGAACAGCCGCCAGTTGGTGGAGGTTCCCGCCCGTGCGGGGCTGACCGACTTGGACGCGCTGACCGCCGCGCTCGACGATGAGACCGCCTGCGCGATGGTGCAGTACCCGAACTTCTTCGGCGCGATTGAGTCGCTGTTGCCAGTGTCGGCAGCGGCGCATCGGGTGGGCGCGCTGGCGATTGCGTGCGTCGACCCGATTGCGCTGGGCGTGCTGAAGCCGCCTGGCGAGTACGACTTCGACATCGTGGTCGGCGAGGGTCAGGGTCTGGGCAACGCGATGGGCTTCGGCGGACCGATGCTGGGGCTGTTCGCGTGCAAGCAGGCGCACCTGCGACGCATTCCAGGGCGCATCGTCGGGCAGACGACCGACGCCGAGGGCAGGCGCGGGTTCGTGATGACGCTGCGCACGCGCGAGCAGGACATCCGCCGCGAGAAGGCGACCTCCAACATCTGCACGAACGAAGCGCTGTGCGCGTTAGCCAGCACGGTGTTTTTGGCGTCGCTGGGCAAAAGCGGCTTTCGCGAACTCGCCGAGACCTGCACCCAGAAAGCGCACTACGCCGCCCAGCAACTGACGCGCATCGACGGCGTGCGCCTAAAATACCCCGACGCGCCGTTTTTCAAGGAGTTTGTGCTGACGCTGCCCCGCCCCGCCGACGAGGTGTGCGACGCGCTGCTGCAGTATCACATCATCGCAGGGCTGCCGCTGGGCGACTACGACGCCTCGATGCGCCACGACCTGCTGGTGTGCGTCACGGAAACGCGCACGCGCGAGGAGATCGACTCCTTCGCGGACGCGCTGCGCCAAGTGCTGTAGGGTATACTAAGGCTACCGCGGGGGGAGCTGCTGCGGCGGCTGAGACCTTGCTTCGGCGAGGGACCCCTTGAACCTGATCCGGGTAATACCGGCGGAGGGAACGCGGCAGGCTACGCCTACTGCTAACCCCCTGTCGCTGCATCGCCCCGCGAGACTCTATCAGGAGGCTATGCATGCAGGACACCGTAACGCAGATGCACTACGCGCGGCAGGGCGTCATCACCGACGCGATGTGCGCATGCGCCGAGCGCGAGGGCGTAGACCCCGAACTCGTGCGCGAAGAGGTCGCCCGCGGGCGCGCGATTATCCCCGCCAACATCCACCACCGCAGCCTACAGCCCATCGTGATTGGCAAGCGGTTCCGCACCAAAGTGAACGCGAACATCGGCAGCTCCGCGCTGGACGCCCACCTCGAGAACGAGCTGGAGAAGCTGCGCACTGCCGTGCGCTGGGGCGCGGACACGGTGATGGATCTCTCCACCGCAGGCGACTTGGACGCGATACGCACGGCGATTATCGAGCATTCGCCCGTGCCTGTCGGAACCGTGCCTGTGTACCAACTGCTGACCGAAGCGCGCAGCGTGGAGTCGATTCGCGAGCAGGACTTTCTGGACATCGTGGAGCATCAGGCGCGGCAAGGCGTGGACTACATGACCATCCACGCGGGCGTGCTGCGCGGCTTCATCGCGCTGACCGAGCAGCGGCTAACGGGCATCGTTAGTCGCGGCGGCGCGATTATGGCGGAATGGTGCTTGGTTCACCACCGCGAGAACCCCTACTACACGCACTTCGACAAGTTGCTGGACATCTGCCGCCGCTACGATGTCACGATTAGCTTGGGCGACGGCTTGCGTCCGGGTTCAATTGCTGATGCGAACGATGCGGCGCAACTGGCGGAGCTGCGCGTGCTGGGACAACTCACCCAACGCGCGTGGGAAAAGTCGGTGCAGGTGATGGTAGAGGGACCAGGGCACATCCCGCTGCACCTGCTGGAGGAGAATGTGCGCGTGCAGCAGGAGTGGTGCCACGAGGCGCCGTTTTACACGCTGGGGCCGCTGGTGACCGACATCGCGCCGGGCTACGACCATATCGCGTCAGCGATTGGCGCGGCGATTGTCGCCTGGCACGGAACCGCGCTACTGTGCTATGTGACGCCCAAGGAGCATCTCGGCTTGCCCAACGCCGAGGAGGTCAAGCAGGGGCTGATTGCCTACCGCATCGCGGCGCACGCCGCCGACCTCGCCAAGGGCATCCCCGGCGCACGCGACTGGGACGACGCGCTGTCCAAAGCCCGCTTCGAGTTCGACTGGAACCGCCAGTTTGAGTTGGCGATTGACCCCGACACGGCGCGGGCGCTGCACGATGAGACGATGCCGAAAGAGGCGCACAAGTTCGCGCCGTTCTGCAGTATGTGCGGACCGAAGTTCTGCCCGATGGCGACCACGCAGCGACTGCGCGAGCTGAGCCGCCAGGCGTAGGCATGGGCTTGGGGCGGCGCGCGTCGCCCCAAGCGTTCACTCGGTCTCTGCGGTTTCTGGCGCGGCGGTGAGGGCAGCCTCCAACGCGCGGGTGAACTCTTCGAGGGAGGTCGCCTCGAGCGCGACAAAGTGCAGCTCCTCCAGAGCCTCCAGCGACGGGACTTGTGCAAGCTTCTCCTCCAGCGGGAGCGCAGCGTCGCCGAAACGCGACCTAAGTACGCGCGTCGTGAGGCGAATCTGCCCCAAGCGTTCACCTTCCTGCAATCCTTGCTGTCGCCCCTGCTGCAGTCCCTGCTGCAGTCCCTGCTGCAGTCCCTGCTGCAGTCCCTGCTGCAGTCCCTGCTGCAGTCCCTGCTGCAGTCCCTGCTGCAGTCCCTGCTGCAGTCCCTGCTGCAGTCCCTGCTGCTGCCCATGCTGTAGCCCCTTGCCGTAACCGTCGGCGTAGCCCTCCTCGAGGGCGAGACGCTCCAAACTGGTGAGCGGCCACTCGGACTGCTCCTCAATTCGGCGCACGAACTCCTGAACCCGCTTCTCTAACTCGGCTGGCAGTGCCATGATGTAATCCACCACCTTATATAGTTCGATGACCTGCTCTGGAGTATACCCTTTGGCTTGCATGGCACGGATAAGAGCGAGTTTTTCGCCCAACATGAGTTTCGGGCGTCCGCGCGTCTTGAGGGCGCGCAGGTGCGCCAACACCACCAGTGCAAACGGATTTGGCGACTGCTCCAGTTGTGCCTCGTCGAAGTCGAGCAGCTTGACCGTAGGAAACTCGAAACGGAGATTGCAGCCCGCTAAGCGACGCTCGAACACGCTCGGACGCCAGTTCGGGTCGTCGTCCGCCAGAATCGCCAAGCTGATGAGTTCAGGATAGTCGTTCGCGTCGAAGATGCGGTAATGATAGACAAACATGCGCAGTGGGAAGTTCGCATCGTGCTGCGCCTGTATCTCGATATGCAGCAGCACGGCGCGCGGAACGCCGTCCCGAAAGTAGACCCGCACCAGCACATCGACGCTCCGCACCCCCTTGCGCAACTGGGCAGGCGCAAGGCGATGCAACTCCGTGCTGAGAAACTCCACAGGGCGCGTCCAGTCGATCTGCGCGTGCAGCGACGGAAATAATAGCAACAGACATTCGGGCAGGAAAGCGCGAATCGCGTATTTCCAGCCCTCGTCGAAGCCTCGTCGGACTCGTCTGCGTGGGCGCATAGCGCGTTGGGGATTCGCAACGCCCCGCATGCCTCCTGCTCGCCGACGGTGGGGTATAATTCAGTTGCCGAATATAGGAGGTATCCTAACGCGCTATGAGTTACCCGTGCTACATGCGCTTGCCGCACGAGCTGCAGCAGGCGACCGAGATTGTAGACCTGATTGGCTACACACCGCTGATACGGCTGCGCCGCATCACGCGCCACCTGCCCGAAAGCATCGAGATTTACGGCAAGGCGGAGTGGTTCAACCCTGGCGGCTCCGTCAAAGACCGCCCCGCGTGGAATATCGTGCGCACAGCCATCGAGCGCGGCGAGTTGCGTGGGGGTAAGCGGCTTTTGGACGCCACATCGGGCAACACGGGCATCGCCTTCGCGATGATTGGCGCGGCGCTTGGCTTCGGCGTCACGCTCTGCATGCCTGCCAATGTCAGCACCGAGCGCAAGCGCATCCTGAAGGCATACGGCGCGGAGGTGATTTACACCGACCCGCTGGAGAGTTCCGACGGCGCGATTCGCAAGGCGCGCGCGCTCTACGCCCAGCACCCCGACCGCTACTACTACGCCGATCAATACAACAACCCCGCGAACTGGCAGGCGCACTACGAGACCACAGGCGTCGAGATTTGGCAGCAGACGGAGGGGCGCATCACGCACTTCGTGGCGGGGCTGGGCACGACGGGCACTTTCGTCGGGGTGGGGCGACGCCTACGCGAGTATCGGCGCGACATCCAGCTCATCGCACTGCAGCCCGACTCGCCCTTCCACGGACTGGAGGGGCTGAAGCATCTGGAGACGGCGATTGTGCCTGGCATCTACGACCCGACGCTGGCGGACGCGAACTTAGCGATTAGCACGGAGGACGCCTACGCGATGGCGCGGCGGCTCGCCCGCGAGGAGGGCTTGCTGGTGGGCGTCTCGGCAGCGGCGGCGGTCGTCGGCTCGCTGCGCGTCGCTGAAGCCATCCTGCGCGACGCCGAAACGCGCGGCATCGAGCCCCACGCCGTCATCGTGACCATCCTGTGCGACAGCGCGGACAAATACCTCTCCGAGCGGTTCTGGGACGACGAGGCGGTATGAAGCTGCACCTAACCCCCGAAGTGGAGGCGTCCATCCGCGCGCACGCCCGCGAGGAGTACCCCCACGAGTGCTGCGGCGCGCTGCTGGGCACAGAAGACGGCGACACGCGCGTAATCACACAAGTCATCCGCCTTGCGAACGAACGCACCGACCAGCGCGAGCGACGCTTCTATGTCAGCCCACAGCAGGTGCTGATGGCGGAGCGTCAGGCGCGCGCGGCGGGACTGCTCCTGCTCGGCTTCTACCACTCGCACCCCGACCACCCCGCTGTGCCGTCCGAGTACGACCGCGAACACGCGCTGCCCTACTACTCGTACCCCATCGTCTCTGTCGTGCAGGGCGAGCCGACCGACCTGCGCTCGTGGCGACTGAAAGAGGATCGGTCGGGGTTTGAGGAGGAGAGGATGTGCCGTTAGGTTGCACATTCTCTTAGGTATACTCTCCCCCGTTATGGCGATTGCGGTCGTCTTTCCAGGGCAAGGCTCGCAGCGTCCAGGGATGGGACGCGAACTCTACGAGCGCAGCGCCGCGGCGCGCCGAGTGTTCGACATCGCCAGCGAGTTTTCGGGACGCTCCTTCACGCAACTGTGCTTCGAGACCGACGAAGAGACGCTCAAGCGCACCGAGAACGCGCAGCCCGCACTGTTGGTCGTCTGCTACGCGGCGTGGGAAGCACTGCGCGAGGCGGTTCCCGACTTCGCGCCCGATTTTGTGGCAGGGCACAGCGTCGGCGAGTACCCCGCGCTCGCCGCGTCGGGCGTGTGGACTTTCGAAGAGTCGCTTCGTTGGGTGGAGCAGCGCGCGAAAGCGATGCATGTGCTGGCGTACCAAGTGCCTGGCACGATGGCAGCCGTTCTGGGACTCACAGGCGACCAAGTGGAAGCCGTGTGCCAGCAGGTACAGCAAGAGACGGGTGAGGTGGTCGTGCCCACGAACTACAACGCGCCGCACCAAATCGTGATTTCGGGCACGGTGAACGCCGTGCAGGTCGCCGCGCAACGCCTGCAGGAGGCGGGCGCACGACGCATCGTGCCGCTGATGGTCGCAGGCGCGTTCCATTCGCCCCTGATGCAACCCGCCGCTGACCTGATGACCGAAGCGTATCGCGAGGCGAACTTCCAGAAACCCGTGTACCCGTTCTTCTCCACGATCGAGGTGCGCGTGCTAACCGACCCCGACGAAATCCGCCGCGTGATGGGGCAGCAAATCGCCCGCCCCGTGCGCTGGCAACAGAGCGTGGAGGCGATGCACGCGCAGGGCGTGGACACCTTCATCGAACTTGGTGTCGGCGATGTGTTGTCGGGGCTGATTAAGCGCATCGTACCTACTGCACGCACGCTCCGTGTGGTAGACTCTAAGACCTTAGACGAGACGGTTGCGTTTTTGCGAGGCGTTGCATGAGGCTCTCATTAGACGGGCGCGTCGCGCTCATCACGGGTGCGGGCAGAGGGATTGGCAAGGCGGTGGCGCAGACGCTCGCGGCGGCGGGCGCACGGGTCGCGCTGCTCAGCCGCACGGAAGCGAACGCGCAAGCGGTCGCCCACGCGATTGAAGCAGCGGGCGGGCACGCGCTCGCCTTCGGTGGCGATGTCGCCGACCCCAGCACGGTGGACGCTGTGATTGATCAGACCCTCAAACACTGGGAACGCTTAGACATCGTGGTCAACAACGCAGGCATCACGCGCGATACGCTGCTGCTGCGCATGAAGGACGACGACTGGGACGCGGTGCTGCAGACGAACCTGAAGGGCGCGTTTGTGTGCAGCCGCGCCGCCCTCAAGCCCATGATGCGCCAGCGGTGGGGTAGAATCGTCAACATCAGTTCAGTGGTCGGGCTGACAGGCAACGCGGGTCAGGCGAACTACGCGGCGTCCAAAGCCGCACTGATCGCCTTCACCAAAAGCGTCGCGCTGGAGATGGGCAGCCGCGCAATCACCTGCAACGCCGTCGCCCCAGGACTGATTGAGACCGATATGACGCAGGCGATGCCCCAACAGGCGCGCGACTATGCCCTGCAACGCATCCCCGTCGGGCGATTCGGCACACCTGAAGACATCGCCTATGGGGTACTCTTTCTGTGCAGCGAGTACGCCGCGTACATCACGGGGCAAGTCTTTGTCATCGACGGCGGGCTAACCGTCGGAATCTAAACCCTAATCAGAGGAGGTTGACAGAGCATGAATCAGGAAATCTTCGAGCGAGTGCAGAAGGTCATCGTGGAGCAGCTGGGCGTGGACGAGAACGCCGTGACGCCAGAGGCGAGCTTCACCGACGACTTCAACGCCGACTCGCTGGACTTGGTCGAGCTGGTGATGGCGTTCGAGCAGGAGTTCGATGTCTCCATCTCGGAGGAGGAGGCGGAGCGCGTGCGCACGGTGGCGGATGCGGTGCGCCTGCTGAGCGAGAAGGTGCAGGCGGAAGAGTGAGATGCGCCGTCGAGTCGTCATCACGGGGCTGGGGCTGATTACCCCGCTGGGACAGGGCAAAGACGCGCTGTGGGAAGGGCTGACCCTGCCCCGACGAGTCGTTGCGCCCATCACGCGCTTCGACGCCACAGGCTACAGCACGCGCATCGCGGCGGAAGTCAGGGACTTCGACCCAACGCAGTTTATGGAGCGCAAGGACGCCCGCCGCGCTGCGCGCTTCATCCAGTTCGCCATCGGCGCAACGCACCTTGCCCTGCAGGACGCCCAACTCGCCATTACCGACGCCAACCGCGAGCAAGTCGGCGTGCTGATTGGCTCAGGCATCGGCGGCATCGACTATATGGACACCCAAGTGCGCCTGCTGGATCGCCATGGACCCGAGCGCATCAGCCCGTTCCTGCCCGCAATGATGATCAGCGATATGGCGTCGGGGATGGTCTCCATCCACTTTGGGATCAAGGGACCGAACCTGTGCGCCGTGACAGCGTGTTCGACGGGCGCAGATGCAATCGGGCTGGCGACGCGCCTGATTCAGTACGGCGACGCGGAGGTGATGCTGGCGGGCGGCAGCGAAGCGGCGATCGAACCCATCGGCATCGCGGGCTTTTGCGCGGCACGCGCCATGTCCACCCGCAACGACGACCCTGAACACGCCAGTCGCCCGTTCGACGCCGAGCGCGACGGGTTCGTGATGGGCGAGGGCGCGGGCGTGCTGGTGCTGGAATCGCTGGAACACGCGCAGGCGCGCGGCGCACGCATCTACGCCGAAGTGTTGGGCTACGGCATGACCGCCGACGCCTATCACATCACGCAGCCTGACCCCGACGGCGACGGCGCCCTGCGTGCGATCCGAAAAGCCATCCAAGACGCAGGACTACAGCCCACCGATATCGACTACATCAACGCGCACGGCACCTCCACCCGCTACAACGACGCCAAAGAGACCCTCGCCATCAAGCGGCTGCTGGGCGAAGACGCTTACCGCGTGCCCGTCAGCTCCACCAAGTCGGTCACGGGGCACCTGTTGGGCGCGGCGGGCGCGGTAGAAGCCGCCATCTGCGTGCTGGCGCTCCAACACCAGACCGTCCCGCCCACCATCAACTACGAGCATCCCGACCCCGAATGTGATTTGGACTATGTACCCAACACGCCGCGCCCCGCGACGCTGCGGTATGTGATGACCAACTCCTTCGGCTTCGGCGGGCACAACAGTGTGCTGGTGTTGGGGCGGGTGTGAGGGCGCGTTTGAAGTTCCTGCGCCGTTTTTTGTGAAGTCTGGTTTGGCGATTGGTATTAACTGCCCCAGCGCGGGTCTTCGAACCGCTGAATCTCGATGAGGTAGCCGTTCGGGTCGCGGGCGAACAGATGGTAGATTTGGTACCGCTCGTTATAGGCGGGCGGCTTGGTGATCTCGACGCCGTGCGCCTGCAAACGGCTGTGCCACTCATCGACGGCGGGCGTGACCAGCGTCAGAATCACGCGCTCGGCGGGCTGGGGCGTTTCCGCGCGACGACAGAAGCCCAGATAGCCTGCCCCAGCGACGCGGTAGATGCAGCAGTCCACCTGCTCCAGCACACAGGGCAAGCCCAGCGTCTGCTCGTAGAACTGGCGCGTCGCCTCCCAGTTCGGCGCGGGCAAAAACGCGATGAACTCTGTGATCGGTGGGCGTGTCATGGCATGAATTATGACCGATTCGCGCTGGGAATCCATCTGAAACCTTAGCGCATCATAAACTACGCGACTTAACATTAACCCATAGCACTTGCAATTTTGTATCCACATGGGGTACACTCTGGACACTATGAAACCCATCGAAGCGTTGAAGCAGTATCGGGAGCAAGAGGGTTTCACCATCGAGGAGCTTGTGGCTGTTGCGAACAGTCTGCTGGAGCAGTGGGCGCCGATTCAACCGCGCTACAAGGTGGTACCCTTCCCAGATGTGCGCACGGTTCGGTTCTACACGGCGCATCGGCTGATTGACCCGCCGTCGCGCCGACGCGGGAACCGCGTCATCTACGACTACCACCACCTGTTGCAGTTGGTGACGCTCAAGACGCTCCAAGCGCAGTATATCCCGCTGCGCGCCGTGCGTCGGATGATGGAAGGCAAGACCGACGCGCAGCTGGAGCAGCTCATCGACTCGGTTCTGGAACAGCGGTCTGAGGCGACCATCGCCAAGCAGATGGGCGAGGCGGCGCAAGCGTTAGTAGCGGAAAAAGCCGCCGTCTATGTGCCAACGCCCCAAGCCCAGCAAGGACCCTATCCGACGCCCACCGAGGTGCATCAGTTCGTCCTGTCCAACTGGGCGGTGCTGATTGTCAACCCCGATGCGGCGCGTCAGGCGAACATCACGGAGATCAACCGAGTCTCCGACATGGTGCGCCTAAGCCTGCAGAAGGCATACCACGAGCATAACGATGGTGAAGCACAGCAGCCCGCGACCACCAAGAGCAAAGCGCGGGCGCGCAATCGCTGAATTTGAATGAAGACAGCGATTATCGGTGGGACAGGAGTGCAGCGCTTGCCTGGCTGGACGCTTCAGGCAGAGCATGCCTACGATGACGGCGTGTTTCTGTACGAAGGGAGCCTGCACGGGGAGCCTGCGCTCCTGCTCCCCCGCCACTCGAAGGGGCACAAGGTTCCGCCCCATCGCATCCCGCACGCACGCCATGTGCGCGTGCTGAAAGAGCACGGCGTGCAAAGCGTGCTGGCGACTGCCGCCGTCGGCTCGCTGCGCACCGACTGGACGCCCGCAACGCTGGTCATCCTAAGCGACTTTCTGGACTTCATGCGCGAGGTCAACACACTGTACCACGACACGGTGGTGCATACCGATTTCACCGAACCGTTTTCGCCGTTGCTACGCGACGCGCTGCTCAAAGCGGCGGACAGGCTGGGGATACCTGTGCAGCGGGAGGGCGTCTATGTGTGTGCGCCTGGACCGCGCTACGAGACGCCCGCCGAGATTCGGATGTTTCGCATGCTGGGCGGCGATGTGATTGGGATGACCGTCGCGCCTGAAGCGATTCTGTGTCGCGAGGCGGGCATCCACTACGCCGCTGTCGCTATCGTCACGAATCTGGGCGCGGGGCTGAGCGGGCAGCCGCTCACGCACGAGGAGGTCACCCAAGTGATGCACGGCGCGACAGAAACGATCGCGCGCCTGTTTGCTGAGACGCTGCGCCTGCTGAAAGCCACCCCGTTGTAGTATAATCTCCGCTGGCATGAGCAGCCTGTGGGAGGCAGTAGACGCCGCGTTCCAGCGTCTGGAGTCGCGCCCCGATTTCGAGCCGCGCCCCGTGCAACGCCAGATGGCGCAGTTCGTGTGCGAGCAGCTGGAGCGTGGGCAGTCGGCGATGGTAGAAGCACCAACGGGGGTGGGCAAGAGCCTCGCCGCGCTGCTGCCCGCAATCGCCTACAGCCTGCAGCAGCGCAAGCGCGTCGTGATTAGCACCTACACGGCGATGCTGGCGGAACAGTATTGGCGCAAAGACCTGCCGCTCGCGCTGAGCCTGTTCCCGAACGCGCCCGAAGTCGCCTTGGCGATGGGACGCAGCCGCTACGCATGCGCCGACATCATTCGCGGCAACAAAGCGGCGCGCGTGCGTCCCGAACTCGCGAATTCCCTCCAGCAGTGGGTCGGCGTCGCGCACGAGGGCGTGGAGTCGGAACTGCACGAGTTTCTACGGCGCAGGGGCGTGCCCGAGCGGTTTATGCGCGGGCTGTGGGAGCATATCGCTGTGCCGAGCGCGTGTCGGGCGCGCCTGTGCCCCTACTACCCCACCTGCTTCTACTACCAAGCGCGGGAACGGGCGCGCCGAGCGGGGATTGTCATCACCAATCACGCCTTCGTGCTGGCAGACGCGATGGTGCGCCAAGCGACCGACGGCGCAGCCTCGCTGCTGGACGACTACGACTACCTGATCCTCGACGAGGCGCACGACCTCTTGGACGCTGCTGCCAGCGCGCTGGAGTTCGATCTGGACAGCAAGTTCGTCGAACGGCTGGTTGCGCACGCGGCGACGCTCAGCAACCAGATTGGCGACGCGCTTACCGACGAGAACGCGCCTGTGGGGTTCCTTATGTCCGTTCAGCGGTTGGTGGAGGGCTTCGCGGGGCATGTGCGCGACGCCTACGAGCAGATGGCGTTCCCCGCTGACCTGCCGAAGGAGGGGGTAGCCACGCGCGTCGCGCCCGAAACGCTGGCGCAGATGCGCCCGCTGCAAGGCGCGTACCGACCCGACCTGCACGAACAGGTTAGCCACACGGCAGCGGCGATACGCAAGGAGATTGGCGACCTCTATCGGGAGCTGGGGCAAACACTCAAAGATTTCAAGGCGCAGTTGACGGACGCACAGCACGGCGCGGTCTCCGAGCTGTTGCTGCAGTTTCGCGGCGATTTCGTGGCGGCGTTCCAGCAGTTGGGGCGGCTGGCGGCACCAGAGGAGGGCGTCAGCTGGGTGGAGCCAGACGCGCCGCGCTGGAAGGCGTGCTACGCGCCGCTCGCGCTGGGCGAGTGGTTACGCACGAACCTGTGGGGCGACCGCCCCGCACTGCTGATGAGCGCGACGCTTACGATTGATGGGCAGTTCGACTTTTTCGCGGGGCAGTTCGGTTTTGAGGCGCACGCGACGCTTCAGCTGCCTTATGTGTTCGACTATCGTCGCCAGTGTGCGCTTTACTTGCCGCGCGTGGGCGCGATTCCGCCGCCCCCGCCCAACGCCCGTGCGCCTGGCGCAGACGCCTACTACCGACGCCTTGCCGACGAAATCCGCGCGCTCATTCGCCTCACGCAGGGGCGCGCGCTGGTGTTGTTCGCCTCCGTGAGCGAGATGCGCGCCGTGCGCGAGCGCGTCCAGCTGGAGGGGATGCGCATCCTGATGCAGGGCGACGGCTCGGTGGCAGATCTCGCGCGACAGTTCCGCGAAGATGTTCACTCGGTGCTGTTCGGGGTGCGCTCGTTCTGGACAGGCTTCGACGCGCCTGGCGAGACGCTGGTGAACCTGATCTTGACGCGCATCCCGTTCGAGGTGCCCACAACGCCGCTGCAGCGGGCGCGTCAGGCGTGGTTCGAGGCGCAGGGGCTGGACGCCTTCCGCGCGTGGACGCTGCCGATGGTCAAACAGCAGATGCGTCAGGGGTTCGGCAGGCTCATCCGCCGCGCCGACGACTGGGGCATCGCCGCGATTCTGGATCCGCGCATGCGCACGAAAACCTACGGACGCGAAATCCTCAACAACCTACCGCAGGGCGTGCGTGTGTTCGATGCCTCGCCCGCGCTGGCGGATTGGCTGCGTCAGTATACGGATTTGCCCTGACTCAGGCAGGAAAAACGCCCCCACATGGGGTATACTTCCCATGGTGTCGCTTGATGCTGGAGGGCATGCATGGCGAAGAAACCAACTGAGGGGTCGCAGCAGCGCAAGGCGCGATCGCCTTTCGAGAAGCTGCGCACGACAGGCTCCAGTGCGTATCGCCTGTTCGTGCTGGTCGCCTTCTACGCCCGCGCGAAGAAACCCCTTTTTGATGCGGAGGTCACCGCGCTCTTTGCCCATGCGCTCCCCGAAGTGTGCCAAAGCTACGAGTACGAACTCGTTGCCTACCGCGTGATGCCGAACCAGGTGCATCTGGTGCTGGGCATCAAGCCAACCGATGCCGTCGCCGATGTAATCAGCAACATTAAGCGAAGCACCGCACACAGACTGTTCGAGGGCATCCCGCGCTTGGAGCAGGAAATCGGCAAGCGCAACTTCTGGGCGGAAGGCTACTTCGCCGAGACGCTGGGACACACCCAAATCGAGCAGACGCTCAAGGTGTGGCAGCACCGCGCCAAAGACGAGGAGACGGTGCTGATGCAAATCGTGTACGACCTCGCGCAGCCGTTGCACCCCAAACAGATTGAGCGCGTGATGGACGATCTGCTGCCCGCCGAGCGCGTGGTCGTGCGCCTGCTCTATGGGCTGCAGGGCGAGCAGGCGCACACGCTGGATCAGGCGGCGGAGAAACTGGGACTGAAGCCCGAAGAGGTGCAACAGATGGCGCAGGAGTCTATCCGTAAGATTCGCGAGATTCTGCGTGAGCGGCGGCAAGAGCGCGCCGCAGGGAGATCGGCATGAGCGCGTGTCTGTTCTGTAAGTTTGTCAGCCGCGAAATCCCGACGCAGGTGGTCTACGAAGACGAACACGCGCTGGCGTTCCGCGACATCAACCCGCAAGCGCCGACGCATATTCTGGTCATCCCACGCCTGCACATCGAGAACCTCGCGGCGATGCAAACCGACCACGAGGGGCTGATGGGGCATCTGCTGTGGGTGTGCGCGGAGATTGCCCGTCAGGAAGGCATCGAGGCGGAAGGCTACCGCGTGGTGCTGAACACGAACCGCGCGGCGGGGCAGTCGGTGTACCACCTGCACTTCCACCTGTTAGGCGGGCGGCAAATGGGTTGGCCGCCGGGCTAAGTGCGCCCATTGCGCCGAATCTGCCATAATTAAGGGTATGAACCGTTTATCGATGGCGCGGGCGGCAGGGTTGAACCTACTGCTCATCGGGCTACTCTGGTCGCAGGGCGCGCAGCGGCAGCCGAACTTCCACGCACCGCCCCCGAAACCCACTTCTGCCTACGACGAGCCGCTCACAGGCTACGAGGTCGCGATTTTGACCGCCGAGTTCGTGGTGAATCTGGAGCGGGGATTGACCGAAGCGTTCCAAAAGCCGATTAGCCTCGCCTCGGCGGGCGAGGTGCGTCTGGAGGGCAGGCATCCTGCGTGGGTGCAGCCCGCGCTCAAGGAACTCAAGGCGCGCGGGGCAATCCCGCCACGCTTCAGTGGGGGTAAACCGATGCCGCGCTATCAGGTCGGGCAGATGCTGGCGCAGTACGCGCAGCGACTGGACGCCCGCATGCGCGAGCAACTCGGCGCGCCGCGCGGCGTCACCCGATTCCGCACGCAGCCCACAATCCGTCTGGAACGCAACCACCCCGCCTACCGCGCGCTGGAATATCTCGCGCAAGGCGGCTGGGTCGGCGCGGGCGCACCCCTCTACCAGAAACCGACTGAGCCAATTCGGGGCAAGGAACTGCCCGACTTGCTGCGCGACATCGCCAAGCGCGTCCTCGAACGCTACCGCGACGAACCCCACTTGGAGAACTGAATCGGGTATCCTATAGCGCAGGAGGCTATCCTTATGCCGTATGTTATCACGGAACCGTGTATTGGCGTGAAGGACAAATCGTGCGTGGCGGTCTGCCCCGTAGACTGCATCTACGAGGGCGACGACCAGCTCTACATCCACCCCGACGAGTGCATCGACTGCGGGTTGTGCGAGCCAGAGTGCCCTGTGAACGCCATCTACGCCGACACCGAAGTGCCCCCCGAATGGCGACACTATATTGAGAAGAACGCGAACTTCTTCAAGCAGAAGAAGTGACGGCTGGCTCTGGGCGGCGCTGGCAGTTATCGTAGGACTGCACCTGCTCGCGCTGCCCCAAGTGTTTTATGACGCCCCCCTGCGCACTGACAGCGACACAGCGGTGATGCTGGACGCCGTAAGGCAGCAGGGCGCGCTGCGCTGGCTTTTCAGCGACTGGCTGCTGGAAAACGGCTTTTACCGCCCCATCAGCAGCCTCTCCATCGCGCTGGACTACGCGCTCTACGGCGAGGCAGGCTGGGGCTTCCGCCTGACGAACTGGCTGCTGATGATTCTGACGGCGCTGGGGGCATGGGCGCTTGTGCGTGCCTACGCGCGTCTTGGGGGCACTCCCTACGCAGAATGGCTCGCGCTGGGGGTGGGCGTCGCGCTGAGCCTGCAGCAGACGGGGCTAACCAGCGTCGTCGCGAAGTGGTCGGCGTGGTGGTTTGTGGGGGCTGTGGTGGGCATCGTGGCAAGCGGAAAAGTATTGCCCCCCTCCTTAAGGTTCCCCCCGCTTCGCGAGGGGAACCGAGTGGGGGCAGGTTCGCCGCTGCGGCGCGAGGAGAGCCAAATC